>Ga0208127_1001492_pt1 | contig 11571 bp, 9 predicted proteins | sample ETNtaG_6_FD_185751 | JGI IMG/M metagenome (GOLD analysis project Ga0208127, IMG submission 185751) | Marine microbial and viral communities from oxygen minimum zone, Eastern Pacific Ocean - ETNP201306SV45 (SPAdes) (version 2) | ecosystem: Environmental > Aquatic > Marine > Oceanic ...
CGCGCTCCCGGACTTGAACCGGGGACCCCCTGATGGCTGCCTACAACCATGTGTTTCCAGTCTACAGTCAGGTGCTCTAGCCAACTGAGCTAAGCGCGGCGCGTGCTTTCGTAGAGCTTTGGCCTTATGTCGCTTTCTGGAGAACGGCCCAGCCCGTTGGCCCGATAAACCGGCGCCTCGCACATGCTCCGGCCCCTCAAACTTAAGAATGCGAAGAAGTGGAACTCGTGTTCGTAAGGCAGCAATGCCGGGGATGCGCGGGGGATAATTGTGAGAGGCGTCATTGATTCTCAGGCTTCTTCAGGCTCCGGCAGGATCAAGACAGCGCTTACCGATAATGAACTGGAGTCATTCGGAACTCCGGACCCAAGGATTCTGGTTTGTGGCTGTGGGGGCTCGGGCAACAACACCATGAATCGCATAACACACATTGGGGTCGAGGGAGCGATCACGGTCGCCATAAACACCGACAAGCAGGATCTCGACCTTACTAGGGCAATGCAGAAGCTGCTTGTGGGCAGACACATCACCAGGGGACTCGGTGCAGGGGGGGACCCGGTGATGGGGAGACGCTGCGCCGAGGCTGGCAGAGACGTGATCGGCAAGATAGTCCATGGGGCTGATCTTGTCTTCGTCACTGCTGGCCTCGGTGGCGGCACCGGCACTGGAATCGCCCCAATAGTCGCCGAAGAGGCGAAGAGAGCGGGCGCTCTTGTCGTGGCAGTGGTGACCACCCCGTTCACGGTTGAGAGGCGCCAGAGGATGCAACGAGCCCTAGAGGGCCTCGACCTGCTCAGGAGTACTGCGGATGCGGTGCTCGTTCTGGACAACAACAGGCTCCTTCACTTCGTACCCAATCTCCCTCTCGACGAGGCATTCAGCATCATGGACCAGCTCATAGCCGAGATCGTCAAAGGCGTGGTGGAGACAATCACCCTGCCCAGCCTGATCAACCTCGACTTCGCTGACGTCAGGAGCATCATGAAGAACGGGGGGGTGACGATGATGCTCTACGGGGAGAGCGACCAAGGGCCCGAGGAGGTCGTCCACGAGTCACTGAACCACCCACTCCTAGACATAGAGATTGACGGGGCGACGGGTGCCCTGATACATGTGACGGGGGGACCTTACATGACGATGGAGCAGGCCACTCAGGTGTGCGACCTCATGACCTCCAGGCTGTCCCCTGAGGCGAATGTGATATTCGGTGCTAGGCAGGATCCTGCTTTCGGCGACACCATCAAGGTGATGTCGATAATAACCGGGGTGGCGAACAAGAGGCTGGATGAGGAGATGATGAGCGCTGATATGCTCGGAGAAGCCCTAAATATCGCCAGAAAGGGCAGAAAGGCCCATGAAAGCGGTTTCCAGAGATTCGACTGATTTCCCACTCAGACAGGGGTAAGTCTCAAACCGGTTGTGTTACGAGAAGTTGGTATGCGACCCGCGAAGATGGCTATGGCCGTGGCTCTCACGGCATTGATGGCTCTGTCCACGATAGGCGCACCTGTGGCTGCCCAAGAAGTAGTTACAGATCCAAGGCAGCCTTCACCAGAGAATCCACACATGCACGTTTACGGATCGAATGATCTCGCTAACTGCTTCATGCACTTTGACGGAAACGACACCACTGGTTCCGCCCCCGAGGGATATGGTGAGAAGGAGTGGACTGGTCAGAACTCAAGAATAGAGGTAGACTACACCTGTAGGATGGAGAGTTTCAAGCAAGACATGTACAATAGCGAGAATGGAACGATAACCGTTCATCTAGAGTTTGAGATTGAGGCGGATACTTGTCAACAAACCGACGCACAATGTAAGAACCTAACTTTGACGTTCTTCAAGGGAGGATTCCAGGTTGCTCAGGAAGTGTTCGCTAATGTTGCGACGAATGGTGCTACAGACTCAGTAGACTGGGAGATTCCAATAAACGAGAATATGACTAGGTTCAACAAGAGCGAGGAGCCACAGATTCAGGTGGAATTCTCGCACCCCGGATACAATGGCTTAGCTGGGGTCTGTGAGCCACTTTTCCTCTGTGGAGGTTACTTCAGGATGTACTTCCATACACCTGGAAATGACTCGGCAGAAATCGAGTTCCCAGTAATCAACCAGACAATGCCCGGAGGCACAGATGACGATGGCGGTGGTCTGATCGGCGGAGTGACTGACTCAGTACCGGGATTCGGCGTTCTAGCAGGAGTGGGGTCACTCGCTATGGCTGCGGTTGCAGCTAGTAGGAACCCCAAGGAAGACTAGAGTGACTCGAAGTCGGTATCGCTCTCTTCACCTGTCTTCAGATCCTTGATCCTGACCTTGCCTGCTTGCCACTCATCTGGCATGACCATCACTAGCCTCTCTGCGCCCGTCCTCTCAGAGTGCTTGAAGACCCATTTCATCTTCTTGGGCTCGAGCACCAGATCAACGGTCCTGCCTGAATCCCTCAGCTTGGACGATACCATCATGGCGGCCCCCCTGAGTGACTCGTCCATCGAGAAGACCACATCGGATACCCTGCTGGAGATGTCAGGGAGAAGCCCCTTCTCTCCTAGGAGCTCCATTATGACCATGTCTCCGAACCCGAACCCGGTTGCAGGGAGGTCCCTTCCTCCGAGGGTCCCGATCAGCTTGTCATACCTGCCACCCCCGCAGATCGCCCTTAGATCCCCTGATCTGTCATGGGCCTCGAAAACCGGTCCTGTGTAGTATGCCAGCCCCCTAACTATCGAGGCGTCGAACATGGTCCACTCGACGATTCCGTATGACTCGAGGAGCCGGAATAGTCCCTCCAGCTCAATTACCGCTGGGCTGTCAGTGGAAAGCATCCCCTTCAGATCGGAGAGTTCCCTGACGCCCAGAACGGATTGGATGGTAGCTATCGAGCTGTCACTGATGCCGAGCTCTGAGAGCTGCGCTGATACAGTCTCGGCGGGTAGCTTGTCCATCTTGTCAACGATCACGCACGTCTTGGTGAAGGAGTCTCCCTCTATCCCGAGAGACCCGAGTACCTCCTCAAGCACCTTCCTACTGCTGATTCTGATGACTACGTCCTCGTGAGTGAGTCCTACGCTGCTGAGCATGTGCACCATCACGGAAAGCAACTCGGCATCAGCTTCGATGCCCTCCATTCCCCAGATGTCCACATTCCACTGGTAGTGCTCTCTCCCCCTTCCCCTCTGTGTCCTCTCATATCTCCAGCACTGGGGGATGGAGTACCACTTGATTGGCAGGGGCAGTGTCCCTGACCTTGCCATAACCATCCTAGCCAACGATGGGGTCATCTCTGGCCTCAGGGAGATCTTCCTGCCACCCTTGTCCTCGAAGTTGTACAGTTGCTGGGTAATCTCCTCTCCCTGCTTCCTCGTGTAGAGCTCCTCGTGCTCTATGATTGGAGAATCATACTCCTCGAAGCCGTGTGAAAGAGAGGAAGAGTGGAATTTCTGAAATAGCCAGTTCCGCAGACGCATGTCCTCGGGATAGAAGTCCCGGGTTCCGCGTACGCCGTTTACCATGACACCGCCACGAACTTGACCACTTCAAGCCATATGGCGCTTGGAAGTCCCATCATTCCTTTACAGAGGGGTTTAGCCTTCTCCAGATCCAATAGGCCAATGCGATGAGAGCTACGGCCCAACCGGGGGTGATGATTAGTAAGGCCACTGCTGCAGCCACCTGCTCTAGCACAGGGCGCACTAAGCGAGCTCTGCTTCAAGGGTTGCGAGTGTGTGTGCCCTAGTTTCACCGTAATCGTCCGTGAATGACGACGGCAGTGCATCGCCAACCTGGACGATGAAATCATCTTCCCCACCGGGAAGGGTGTCTATCGGTGCCTCGGCCCCCTCTGGGACATTCCTGTAGAGTGGACGAGGCTCAAGCTCGAAGTCTCCGGAGAGAATGTACAGAGGCCATGGACCAGAGTCGGAACTGGTTGGTACCATTCGATTGACCAGTACGTACCTGTTCATCCCGATGAACAAGGACGCGGTGATTCCCCAAAAGAGGAGTATTATGGATATTCCATTCGGGTTGGAGGGATTCCACGGGTCATCGACATTGACTAGAAGGTCGATGAAGTAAGAGCCCATGAGAACGGAGAACATTATCGGGAATCCTAGGTACATGATGTAGTCCCACCACTTTCCGATCCACCAGTCGTTGTCACCAGTGTTGATGAAGTCGTCACGGAATGATGAGACCCCATTGTCGAGGTAGTCCCTGAGGCTGAAGCCCTCGATGTCGTTCTCAGACTGCCAGTGCCTGTACCTGCTCCAGCCGTACTTCCAGATACTGTATGCGATAAACAGTCCACTGAACATCAACCCGTACCCCCAGATGTGGTCTTGAACCTCTAGGAACTGTGGGAATGCGACGCCGGTTGCCGTATCCATCTTGATCCATAATGCTGCGCTTGGAAGTCCGAAGAGGAAGATAGCCACGCTTGTGAACCCTACAGCCTGGGACCTGTCTACTCCGTGATCGACGAAGTTCCTCACACAAAGCTCGACGGTGGAGATCATCGATGTCAAAGCGGCGAAGGACAGTGCCAGGAAGAATACGGTTACCATCACTACCTGAACTACAGGCCCACCTGGGGCCTGTGCAAAGACTTCGGGCAGAACTAGGAAGGTGATCGCTGAGCTACCGGCCCCCACGGCACTTAGCGGATCGTCGACAACAGCGAAGACTGCCATCATAACTGTCAGTCCAGCGATTATGCTGATGCTGTTGTTCGCTAGGCACATGGTTGCCGCATTCAGGGTCGTGTCCTCGTCCTTCCTCATGTAGACGGAGTATGTGATTGCCATTCCCATTCCCGCCGAGCAGGACCACGCGGATTGCGAAAGCCCGCTAATCCACGTCTCTGGCTCCATCAGATACTCTGGCTGGATGCTGAACATGTAGACGAAGCCGTCCAGAGTACCGTCATTGAGGTCCATCACGAAGGCGAGGAAAAGCGCGGAGAATAGAAGGACGAAGAGAGAGACCATGAGAATGACGTTTACCTTCTCTATGGCCTTGGCGCCCCTCCAAATTGCGGCCATGGTAATTACGACAGCAATGGCTTGGAAGAATATCACGTCGGACGGGGACTCTAGGAATGAGTTCCACACCTCGGTAGTGTCTACCTCGCTTCCCAGACCTCCTCTAACCGCGGTCTGGAAGTAATTCAGACACCAGCCAGTGACCACGGCGTAGTAGAACCCTATGGCTGTTGATATCCATGCCGTCCACAGGCCCATCCATGCGAAGTTCTTTCCAGCGAAGATTCTGAAGGTTCCGACTGTTCCCGTCCTACTCCTCTTACCCAAAGCGAATTCGGCAATAATTAGTGGAACTGACCATATGAACAGGAAGATCAGCCAAGGAACTAGGAAGGACCCACCTCCGTTTGCCCCCACCATTCTGGGGAATCTCCATATGTTGCCGGTCCCAATTGCCGCTCCGATTGTCGCGAAGATGAGACCCAGTCGACCACTGAACTCGTCGGAGCCACCTTCGGCCATCAGGAGTCCTCCAGATCATAATCGTCTGGCAGGCCGATTACGCCACCTTCGTCATCGAACATCGCTCTGAGAGTCAGTCCTAGGCCACCCCATACGAAGCTGGCAATGACAATGAACATCATGAGTGAGAGTACGCTTGATCCGAATGAGGCCCTGTATGGTATTGCTAACTCGTAGTAGTTGCCTCCCTCCAGTGTCGGATAGGTGAATGGGAATGCCCCGTTGGTCGTTCCTAGCATCGCCTTGTACTGTATCTTGCCTACAGAAGTATCAGGCAGGGGTATCTCGGAATAGAGTACAGTTCCGTTTGATCCATCCAGTAGAAGACACTGGGTTTCTTGCCCCTCAGAAGGTGTGGAGAAGGCTGACATCTTCCAAGGGACATCAATCCACTCGGTGGGGCCGAAGTCGTTTTGCTGCCTGTTTGGCTGTACCAATCTCCACATCAGGTGAGTCATATTGATGTCTGTGGAATATGGGAACGACTCATCGAGACACAGGGATATCGGGATGTCTCCATTCCCAACTTTGACTTCTGAGGGCTCCTGAAGCCATTGACTGACGGTAGTGTTCTCTATTCCGACGATAGCCCGGTATCTGGGATCATCGGCCATCTCAACCATGTAGAATGGGACTCCGAGATTCCTAACAGCGATATGTGCGATGTCATCGGGGTGCTGGTGAAAGGCGGTCCCTATCTCCATCGTGTAGCAGTATGAGTTGTGGACCCCATAGTGCCAGTCACAGAAGTCACCGGTAGTCGGATAGAGGTCTGAGGACTGCATTGGAGCGTAGTCGGTCATCTCTCCCATCTTGACGCCATGGTACACTAGGAATTCGTCGTCGGGGGAATAGCAACCGGTACAATGTCCCCATGGCCATAGGACCAGTTCTGAGAATGAGTGCCAGCTCAGTGTTGCTTTGAAGTCAGAGAATCCGTCATTGTCATCATCGTTCATCTCGGTCATGTCTTGGATGAGCTTGGTCTCGGGCTCACTGTTCCCTCCCAACCAGTCCTCGTCTATCAGCCCGTCAGCGTCGTCGTCATTGCCATCAACATGATCCTCATTCAGACGATTATCTCCGTCCTGATCGACAGTATCGACCGGTCCGTTGTAAACATCGTTGTTAGCCCCGGCATCTCCCGCATAGCACATCCCCGGGAATAGAGGACCAGTGGCACCCAAAGGGGCTCCCCACTCGTACTGGAAGTTACGATTCAAATCTACACCATCACAACTTGGATCTGGTTCCTCATCCACATCTGGTATTGGTGTGACCCCAGTCACAGTATTGTCCCTCAGGTTCTTCCTCCAGCCAGAGGTTGGACAGTTCTCCCATGCCGTCGGACCACAATATACCTCCCTGTCGTACCTGTTACCATCCACATTCAGCATGGGGATCAGATACATTTCCCTCGTATTCACCATGTCGGTTATGAACTGCTCTGAGAAGTCCTCGTCCACCCCTAGATCACCGGGTCCACAGGGGTTTCCATCCCCATTGCTGTCTTGGTATGATGCATTCAGCATCAGGCAGTCGCCGTCGTTGTCGATACCATCCCACCCATCTTCGTCAATCAGCCCGTCACCATCGTTGTCCACTCCGGCCATGCCGTAGTAGTAGGCGATTGTCTCTAGGAAGAGCATCGGTACCTCGTAGGACATCCACTCCCTGGCATGGAAATTGCCTGCAAGCATTACATCTGGCCTGTCTTCGTAGTTTCCGCAATCTCCAACGAATGGGTTGCAGTCCCCCCCATTCACATCTGCAGTGATTTTCATCCATGGGCTGTCATGGTTGTAGTGCCAACCCTGGTAAGTTCCACGATTGGTCTCCTCACCACGGGCATTCATGCCCCCATTCATGCCATCGTGGAATGTCATGATCTCGGAGTTCTGATCAGCTAGGTTCTGCATCCTCTGCTTCATGGTGAAGTAGTCGTGGTACTCTCTGAACTGGACCCTGCTATCGCCCCCCCAAGGAAAAATCTGGAACGAGTACTCATCTGACCAGATATCCTGGGGAGCGAGCCCAGATTCGGATTCCTGGGCAGCTACTGGAGCGATTACCGATGCAGGGGCTAGTACTGAGAGTAGCAGAGGCAGGAGCATGGCCAGTACTGTTGTGCCCTGGCCTTTTGCCCGCTCGGATGACAGTCTGCTAGTTGTCATATACAACCGCCGAAAGCAGAGCACGTATTGAAACCCTCGTTAATCGGTCCTTAGGACCGAGCTGGGTTTATGTGTGGATGCCTGTCGCCCAAATTATGGAACAGCTCGACGAGTTCATGGCCGGAGAGACGATTTTGGCGGGTTTCTCAAGTGGGACCATTGTAGTTTTGTTGGGAGCAGTGGCCATAAGTGCCGCCGCTGGCTTCTCCTCGAGAAGGATTCTCTTCCCCCGATTGATGAACCTCATCTCAAAGACCGACAGGATCGACGGCAGAACTCTCCTGGCGCCTGCATCTCTGGGATGGATGGTTGGATTCTTGGTTTTCACCCTGTCAGTTGATTGGTTGACTGCCAATACCGAACCGATCTGGGATTCCGGAATGGTAGAGACGTTGAATGCCTACTCCTATGCTGGCTTTGTACTTCTGATGCTGGTTGCGGCATACAGATTAGTCGATTACCTTGATGCCTTTATCGTGGTCGAGGGGCAGAATCTGGCTGCTAGAAGGTCTCTAGCTAGCGTTGCAGAGTCAGTAGGAAGGGTTGCTGTAGTGATTTCTGGTGTTTTCATAATGGCGGGCCTGGCAGGAGTAAATCTGAGTGGCCTTATCGCGGGACTCGGGATTACAGGTCTGGCACTTGCACTGGCTGCCAAGGATACGGTAGCAAACATATTCGGCGCCATCAGCATCTTGATTGATCAGCCGTTTAATGTCGGAGACTGGATTATCGTGGATGGGGTAGAGGGAGAGGTGGTGACAATCGCACTAAGAACTACACTGATCAGGACCAGTGCTGACACCCTTGTCACAGTTCCCAATTCCAACATCACTAACTCCTCCGTCGAAAACTTCAGTCAGAGGAGATTCAGAAGAATCAGGCCTTCATACGAGTTCGAGGCAAGCAGTGATCAACAGGCCATCAAAGGTTTCTGTAGCTCATTGCTCGAACAGGTTACCAATGATCCAAGATCAACCAAGAAAGATGATTCATGGGTTAGGATAAGCTCGGTTGGACCTTCTAAAATAATCGTCCAGACCAATTTCTACTGCGATTCATCATCCAAGTCAGAGAGGGAGATGAAGGAGGATGTAGCTCTGATGGCGAAATCAAGCGCTACGGAGTTCGGATTGAAATTCCATGAGCCCCGATTCAGGGAAAGCCACACGGTATGAGGAATTCAGATGGGAAGGCTAATCCTGATTAGGCACGGACAATCTGTGTGGAATGCTGAAAATAGATTCACCGGGTGGACAGATGTCGATCTTTCTGAGAAAGGAGTTAGGGAGGCTGAGATGGCCGGCGATTTACTCTCTGAGATTAGGTTCGATGCGATCCATACTAGTGGACTCATCAGGGCCCAGAGAACTGCCACGATAATAATGTCGAGGAATTCTGCGTCTGGTGAGATTCCCTTGATCAAAGACGAGCGGCTTAATGAGAGACACTATGGTGATCTGCAGGGCCTGAACAAGGCTGAGACTGCAGAGAAACATGGTCCCGAGCAAGTACATATCTGGAGGCGTTCATTCGATATCCCTCCTCCCGGTGGAGAGAGTCTGAAGATGAATGCTGAGAGAACTATACCCTACTTTGAGGAGGAGATTATTCCAGATCTGGAGCAAGGGAAGAATGTGTTGGTTTCGGCCCATGGAAACTCTCTGAGATCGATAGTAATGCACATCGAGTCAATTAGCTCTCAGGACATAGTGTCCCTTGAGATCGCAACAGGAACTCCGATGTTTTACGAATACGACATGGACTCAGGTAAATTGACCAGGGAGTAGCCCCCTGATTCTCATGAGAACCAAGGATGCTCGCCGAAGTGATTCCTCGGGATCTTCTTCTTGTTCTTAATCTGCCATGCAAATCCCCTGGTAACTGAGAAGAGGTATTTCCTCAATTTGGGCCTGATGTAGAACAGATAGGCCAGTGAGGCAGTAATTCTATTTCGGTCGGAAAGGAGATGTGGGTGAACTGTAATTTTGAGAAGAGTTCTTTCAGCACTTACTTCTGAGATTTCCCATTTGACAAATGACTGCCTCCCTCCCTCCCTACCTGTCATCAGAGAGTATCCATCGCCTTCATCCCAAGTCTGGAACCTTCTGACGATCACGAATCCATTGAGATACTCCAAAGTGTCAACAGATTCCTCTCCCGGCCAATTTAGGACTTTATTCTCTAGACAGAATGGATGGGAGTCGTTGAGATTACCGGGTGAGCTTATCGCCTTCCAGACCACTTCCTTGGGAGCGTCTATGACAACTGAATTATCAGCATAAAATGGCCAGCCCCTCACATGATTGAGATACAGGCTGGAGATTTAGATGTGTGTGTCCGGACGGCCGGGTTTTCCCGACCGCCCGGATTACGTTTTGCAATTACTCGTAGGTAATCAGGCCATCATGGAGGATGCCTTCTTTGCACCCATCCATGCTACTACACCGAATCCGATCTTGTTGATCATGTCGGCGCTGTTGTAGAGAACAGCCATCAAGTCCTCGCTTGGACCATCTACTAGAGCTACCTCAGGACTGAAGAGGTAACCGATTGGGTAGATTATCCATCCTACAACGATGAACCACCTTAGAGCGTTTGTGCTCCACATTAGCTCTGGAGCGATCTTGCTGTTGTCAACACCGAGTCCGTCTGTCCAAGGAGTTCCAGTTGCTACGATTATCATAGCCCATCCCATTCCTCCTAGAAGAAGTGCTGGGATAGCATCCATCATGCCGGACTCTCCAGCATAGCCGAATCCTATCATGATCAGTGCTCCAACGAAGCAGATTCCTGTGAATCCAAGTCCGGCGACTTTCTTGTCAGTGATTGCATCCTTGCCAACCAGGGATGGGAACTTTAGAGCCATTAGCGGAACTGTGATGATCCAGTCCATGTACCTGTACTCGATGCTAACAGCGTCGTGCTCGATGTAGACTCCCCTCATGTAGTAGTAGTGCATTGCAGCGATACCGACGATTAGAGCTGAAATGGTCATCGTCGTCCTGAACTGAGGCGCGACACTGTTGCGCTCAACCATGAAGAAGACGAAGGCCGCTCCCATAGCAATGTATCCAACGAAGAAGGTGAAGAAGGTCAGCATCTCGAGGTCTGTATATCCCTTCGTTGCTGGGTTCACCGTTCCTGCTGACACTGACTGTGTAACAATCAGTGCCAGTGTTGCAATGGTCATTGCAAAAACTGTCGTTCTTGTTGCGTTTGATCTGTTATGAGATAATCCCATGGACCCTGCGGTAATATTTTGATATAAAAACTGGTGGTTTAGGGCAAGCGAAAATGAATAAAAAACCGCTATATGTCTTTGAATGGCCTCTCAGGAGGAGGAGACATTCTCTTGTATGCGATGAAACAGAAATACCCTGCTAGGAAGCATAATGCGGGTGTGAAGATTTCTGACGGGCTCGGAGGAAAGTGATTGATCAGAGAGGAAGCTCCGAAGAAGAACGCCATGAATGAGAGTGCTGCGAAAGTCCTATTGTTGAACATCCTCTTCTGATACATTTTGACATACATGAGAGTCTCGACTGCTGGCTGTGGCGCTCCTGACTGGTTAGAAGATGCCTCCAAGACATCCATCAGGCACTGCTCATATTCCCAAATGGCCAATCCTCCTCTATGAGAGTAAAAGGCTCTGTCAGAAGCCCATTCCTCAGGTGCTGTCTCCCTCCATCCTTCGATGAGATACCCTCTAAGCTCACTCAGTTCGATTCCGCTCCCCGCCCTATGATGAATCCTAGAAAGATCGTGGACCAAGGATGCTAGATCCCTCATAGCAGGCTTTTCTGACTCATGAGGAATTAGCGCATCCGACAGTCTCGGAGGCCCCACACGGACAGACCCCCCCACCAAATCTGAGAACCTTACATCCAGGAGGC
>Ga0208127_1001494_pt1 | contig 11568 bp, 8 predicted proteins | sample ETNtaG_6_FD_185751 | JGI IMG/M metagenome (GOLD analysis project Ga0208127, IMG submission 185751) | Marine microbial and viral communities from oxygen minimum zone, Eastern Pacific Ocean - ETNP201306SV45 (SPAdes) (version 2) | ecosystem: Environmental > Aquatic > Marine > Oceanic ...
GACTTATTCAAAATGGGGAGATGTTAGTTACATTGGTTTGAGAACCACCAGAGTAAGATCAACAGATGGAGTCTTACTTACCGTTCCAAACAAGATTCTTACAAAAGATGCAGTTGCAAATTTCAGCCATAGTTCAGACATGGAACTTAGAGTTAGAATCAGGCTTGGACTAACGGCAACTTGGGCTAACGTCACAAAGGCAGAAGAGATTGTGAAAGATATCGCAGATAATCATCAAGATATTGTTAGCAAACCAAAACCACCAGAGGTTGTTTTGAGAGGATTCGGAGACCAAGAAATAATTATGGAAATACGATATTATGTGGACCATGCAAAGAAGATGAGGCCTTCCAAATCATTCTTTGTTACTGAGATTTTGAGAAGATTCGAGGAAGAAGGAGTAACCTTGGCCTTCCCTGTTAGAGTCAATATGAATAGTGATGTGAATCTAGAAGATCTTGGATTCTAAGTGACTCAAAAGGTCCGGTATTACTCGATACTAAGCCATAGGGTTTCCTTGAGCCCTATTAGCCTAACATCGATTGCAGAATCTGATGAAGATGTAGCAAGACTCGAATCGGAATAGTGGACGGTCATGGCGGTGGTCGACTCTTCACACTTCCATAAATTAATGAATAAACTCAACTAAGGTATAGTTGTAATAATCCTGCTTGAAGATATGATTCAATGAACAATTGAAATATAACTGTGGTGTGAGCAACTTATGGCTGCACCATTCACAAATATGTTCAAGGCAAACGTTTCACTTATGCAGATTGTTTCTCATGAATGGGAACGCGTGTTTGGTGAAGTGTACAAATCCATCATCGGCGCCAATCAACAGCGCCGTTATCTTCGTTGGACTCATGCTGACGGGATGATGGTTTTCGACCCAAATTCAGGGACATGGATCAAGGGTTCCGAGAAGATTGCAGACAAGTTCGGTGATGAACTAGCAGGAGTTGCAGATAATACTCCATTGCGATTATTGCAATGGTATGTTGGAGGCGAGGCTACAGGAGAGGGCATGAGTCCGGATGGATATCAGCATCCATCCATCCTTCACTTGGAAGATTTCCAGCCATTTCTGAGAGAGGAACCAAATCCCCATCCCCATCGAGATGAGATTATCTGGTGGCTGCGCCAAGCAGCACGAATGGACAACGCATCCCAAGAGATTCACGAACGTACAGTCATTCTCGGAAATACCTCTGCTTACCATCCTCAGGAGTTAGAAAAGGAACTCCCCACTATCGATTTGGACAATCCTACAATCAAGACTCTGAAGGCAGTCTTCAACCAAACAGTGAAGAAATTCAAATTGAGCGGTAACCAGTATGAGAATTCCGATCGAATCCTACAAGCAGCCTTGGGTTTGTCTGTTATGGAAGCGGAATTGGCATTTTCAGAGGCGATTGCAGCCACTGGGCAATTAACAGAAAACGAGATTCCATTGATTAATACTTCAAAGAAGCAGATTATTGACCGTAATGGGATTCTCGAATACTTTGAACCCGGTGAATCTGAAAAGGTCTGTGGGCTTGATCTCATGGAAGAGTGGTTCCGCAAACGCCGAAGCCTGTTTGATTCAGATGTGGCTGCAAAACTGGCCTATCAGGCTCCAAAGGGCGCACTACTGCTTGGTGTTCCTGGTTGTGGAAAGAGTTTGACCGCCAAGGAGGTCTCAAGATGGTGGGGCTTCCCCTTACTTCGCTTCGACATCGGTAAAGCCTTCGGCAGTTTACAAGGTGAAAGTGAACGCAACATTCGCTCTGCCCTCAAGGTTGCAGAAACGGTTTCCCCATGTATCCTATGGATTGATGAGATTGAAAAGAGCATCCAAGGTTCGGAATCATCAGGCCAAACCGACGGTGGCACCTCCGCTCGTGTGTTTGGTCACTTCTTGACTTGGATGCAAGAAAAGACCGCCCCTGTATTCGTTCTGGCCACTGCTAACAAGGTCTCCATGCTTCCTCCCGAAATGCTTCGGAAAGGACGTTTCGATGAGATATTCTTCGTAGACTTACCAACAAAGACTGCCAGAGCGACAATCTTTGAGGAGAACATCTCAAAAAGAGCCGAGAACAACTCTAGTTTCAATATTGAGAACTTCGATATTTCCAACCTCGCAAAACTCACCAACGGCTTTTCAGGAGCAGAAATTTATCAAATCGTTAAGGATGTAACTCTCGAAGTTGTTGATACCGATGGAAAGTCAATGCGTGATGTGGAACAAGCAGACATGCTAAAACTTATTTCTGAAACCGTACCTCTCTCCCAAACGATGCCTGATCATATCAAGGAGATACGTAAATTCGGAAAGACACGATGTCGCCTTGCCGCCAGTGAATCCCCTGAAGAACTACCATCGGAATGGAAACAGAAGAAAATTCCCACACTCAAGACTGAAAACAGGAGTATATTTCTTGATGAATTAGAATAGAGCTGAGTAAATTGTCGGCATCTTCATCAACAACGAATCGCGGTTTCTTTAATCGTGTTTGGCGCCAATTACATTTTGGTCATCTAGTAAAAGAGGAAGGTCAAATCAACGCGATGATGACACGATATTCCCAAGGACTCAGACCCTATGGGGACCATCTCTGGAACGGTATATCGGCGCGTAAAAATCGCAACGAGAAGACAAGGTTTAGATGGGCTTCAGTAGAGCCTTCTTCGATACCCCGTGTGGTCGATTTACAGCCAATGGTATGGAACATTCGATTCCAGCGACAGGCACGAATCCAGCAGTATTGTATTGATTGGCCCTTGAGCGCATCTCAAACCAGCGCTACTTTGTATGATCGTGAATCCAAGGAATATCTAGAGGTTCGTTGCCACCAAGACGACAATGGGTTGACGATTATCGACAGTGAAGAGAATCTAGTTTCGCGCCCTTCATTATTGTTGGAAGGTTTACCTGTATCCATTCAATCTGAATTAATTCTGGATCATAATCCAAGTATTACATGGAACAATTCAGAGTGTCAGATGTTTGAGGTGAATGCCATTCCGAACACCGAATTCGTAGAGGCAACATTGTCGATTCATTTGCCAACAAATCCAGGTGAAGAAAATTGGCAGATGGATGGGCACCCATTCACTCCCATTTCGATTACACAATGGAAGCCAAAGTCCAATCATTCGCTTTACAGTGGGTCCAATCTGGTCGTTGAGGAATGGATGGGTAGCAGTCGTGTACTGGTGGATACCCACATTGATGAAGTTGTAGTGCTGAAAACCGAACAAGGCCACCCAATCCGAGCTACAACTGTTGAACAGGAGGGTTTCTGGGTTCGACTTGAAGCCAAATTGAGCGGCGATGAAATGTACAACCCCCTCGATGAAGTATTCACGAACTTTGAGATTAAATCTCTTCGAAATGGGAAGAAGGAGATTCAAATTCTCAGGAAACGCGGAGATTTACGGATGGTTTCACTATCCCAACTTCCCGAAGGAAAAACACTCGATTTGAGCGTTCGAACCAGCGATTTGCGTATCCAACACAGTGCATGTCAGCGTTTGCGAAATGCACCGCTTACTCACCACATACCGCTGATGCGACTTGTAACGCGTGTTGACATGAAATGGGATGCTTGGCCAGATTGCAAACCCTCTGACATTGAGATTGACAAATGGTACACGCGTGTTGGTGGCGACGGCGAAGGTTCTGAAGACCAGCGCAACTTTGTTCGCAAAGCGATGGCCTCTCCGGATTTCGCATTCTTGGAAGGTCCCCCTGGTTCAGGCAAGACTGAGACCATTGGTGAATTGATTCTCCAAATATTAGCCGCAAATCCTGAATCTAAAATTCTGCTATGTGGTTCAACTCAAGCATCCATTGACAACGTGTTGTCTCGGTTCAGTGAGCATGAGTTGATTCAGGCTCTCCGAGTTGTTAACACAAAACGTTGGAAATCTGAACCCGACGACCATCATCAGATGGTGTATGATCATTCAATCCACCGACTTGTGGAACCAGAACAAGTTCAGGAATTGAAACAATCATTGGGGTCATATGGGGAAGGTCTCTCAGATGCAGACTTATCTGCCATGGTTCTGAATCGTTCAAACTTGGTTGCAGCAACCATTGAAGGTGTCGCCAATCACCCAAGCATCACGAATGCCTTGAATGATGAATTTACTCCTCCAAAAGCCGTGTTTGACTATCTCATCATCGATGAAGCATCGAAAACCACCTTCACCCAGTTTCTCGTACCGGCAATCTTCTGTCGCAAGTGGGTCCTAGTTGGCGATGTTGCACAGTTGCCCCCATTTGCCAACGACAAGGACATTTCAGGTATTCTCAATCGCTTGGAAGAAGAAAGAGGTGACGCTCTGCGAAGAGCCTGTCAAATCATTGCACAAGTAGAGGATGACTGGTATCTCCAGAAACATCCCCGGATCTTCATCGAGGATGGCCGTGTCATCGAAGAACTCCTCCTTGAGTTATCAGAGCATTCAGACTCAGAGGATGGCCTGAATGTAAAGTGGGGTTTGGTGGGCAATGCATCGAAGAACATCTTTGAAGAAAAACTTGTTTTCATCAATTCACAAACGCTTTCATCCTCCAATGAAGATGCGATTGGCACAGCCCGCCTTCGCTTGACTGGCTGTGATGTTGTCATCATTGAACGTGATGCTTTCGATGATCATTTGTTCACTCTTGTGGCTCCAACAACACACCTTCATCCAACCATGGTTGGCAAAGAATCACACTTTGACGATTCAGAATCTCTCGCCTTCAAATTCCATATGCCACCTTCTCGATACATGCGTCGAATCAAGATGGTTCAAAGAATGAAACGAGAGTCATATGGATATACGAGTGGAGTTTTCAACGCTCGTCGTGGCTTGGTTCGTTCGGATACCGACACTTGGGGGGAGAGAATTGCATGGAGGCTGCAACGAATATACGAATTACAGACATCCAAGAACGTTCAGCTTCGAGAGAAATATTTCCGCGAAGTCAAGGCATTACTTCCTCGTCAAGCCAGCGAATGTAGTGAGTGTAAAGGAAAAGGCGTTTGGGTGAATCGACGGGATGAAGAGGAAAACGAATGCTTAGCGTGTAGAGGGAATGGTGAGTCACCTCGATGGGCGCGTTCAGTTGAAGAAATACGTAATTTCAGTCTTCCATCAATTCTTGAGTCACTTCAGTATGGATATGCAGGTCGAGATGCTGCAGCCGAACTATCATTGGCGCCACGCTTCCCCAACACTCTAAGCAATGGATTCTCAGATCGATCCAAGTCGACACGATTCCAATCGATCCCTTATCAGCACAGGATGCATCCTTCAATTTCCGCATTCCCTCGAGACAATTTCTATTCGGAGGATTCAGATGGCTCGAAACTACGTGATGCAATGACCACCTTGTCTCGAAGAGGTGATTTTTCCTTGATTCAAGGCGAAAATAGACGGCTTTGGTTCGATGTCAAATTAGATCCCATTCACCCATGGAAATTTGGTGCCAACAAACCTGAGGTCAAGCAGGTCAAATCATTGCTCATTGATGCGCTTTCTTGGTTTGAGAAGGGGTCCACGGACGAATTTTCATTGGCGATTCTTACGCCGTTCAACAATCAATCAGATGCCTTGCGTGAGATGATGGATGGCGTTCTCAAGAACCTTGGAGGGAAGGGCATGCGGGGTACGCGCGGAACACTCAGATTTGGTGATAGAAGATTGACACTGTTCTGCTCGACAGTTGACAAATTTCAAGGTCAAGAGGCAGACGTTGTGATTCTCAGTTTGCGAACCGTTGGCCGGATTGGCAAGTTCGACAGTCCCAACCGCGTCAATGTTGCACTCACCCGGGCCCGCGAATGCCTCTTGATTGTGGGCCACCACAAAACATATCTTCAGTCCTCCCAGAAGGCCGACAGGGTGGACCGAATGCTCCAATCACTGGCTCGGGAAACATCTCTTGGAGTGTCTACTTCAGGTCAATGGAGGGTTGCCTGATGAAGTGTAGATTGGTGCAAGAATATGATCTCAACGTGTTTGACATCAACATCCCGATGAAGAAAACAAGCCTGCGTCACGATTTCCGACTGATTTGCAGGATTGCACGTGACGAGCACGATTCAAATGTCAATGATGCCGGTCCGTCAATCCGTTCTAGAATGGGATTGACTGAACCACGCTGGAATCTCCTGTTAAACGAAGGTGAGAAAGAGCATCGTCTATGGAGTGGAAACCGCTTGACAGAGCATGGTTTGAGGTGCGCAGAAGACGGGCTCATACTTGAGAACGAGGACGGCGTTCATCGCTTCTGGGTTGTCGATGCACCGCAACCCATCGGCTTGCGAATATTGCATTGCGAAGCTTGGGAAGATCTACAAATCAACAAAGACTCAACGCCACCAAAAGAATCGGGCACAGATATCCTGAAGCGCCTTCGTCAACAGAACCTTCAGTACGATTCGATCGTGAATGAAAATCTGAAGATTCGATATGATCCACCTCCTTGGTACCAGAGGATCATGAAGAGCTCGCCAACCGTATTGGAAAATAAGCACCACCGCTCTTCTGTGAAGGTCTTTGCTACCTATGAAACAGGTATGCACCACCTTCGATACACTCTCTCTGGCAAGATAAGGGGCATCAGAATGAAGGAAGGTAGTGCAGATTTGAATTCCAACCATGTCTCCGCAATCAAATCTGGAGAAATTCGATTCGATCATGTCGAATTAGATACTAAGCAAGCTATGGATTCTAGAACTTTGACAAAGGAACTAGATACCCTGTTACAACCACTTCTTGCAGAAGGTCAATCATGGATTCCCGAATCACAATCCATCACAACCACCCACGATGCGCTGAGGTCAGGAGAATCTCAAAGCATGCAGACTTCTCTTTCAATCTCAAATCTCTCAGCGAGCAATCTCGACTCTTGGGAAAAATGTGAATTGGATGAGGTACTGTTGCAACCTGTGAACATTGATGAAGCAAGGAAGTGGATTGCAGAGTTGTATTGGGCCGAAGACCGTGGCTACCTGCCTTCTAATTCCGTGGAGTACGCTCTGTCTGAGATGGTTGAGGCCTCGGCTTTCATCAATCTGACTCTTGATGACCTGATTGGTGTTCCCGCTTCAGATTGGCTCCCATCAAGTGAATTCGCCCCCTTGGGGTCATCATGGTTCTTCCGAGCCCTTCAAGATCATGGATGGGCATTGGGGGTGCAGTCGTGACCGAAATTATACCCGTGAAAATGTCCATTATTGAGGATAGGAGTGCTGCAGAAGTCGAATTATGGGTGCCTCAATCCGCATCTAAATTCAACCCACAGAAGTCACTGATTATTTCCAACAAGAGCCAACTCATCCCTCACTTAGAATCCCAGATTGACGCTGCCAAGAATCAGATCTTCATCACTACAGGGATGATTGATGAAACCTTGACAGATTCACTCGCTGCAGCGATTTCCCGCGGTGTGTCCCTGTATATCCTCATTGAGAAAGGAGGATTTTCCCAATCAGTTTCAGATTTACCTTCAAATATTCTTGATGGGGCCCTAATTCGCTCTTATGATGGCTCTCTACCATGCTCTCTACTCATCGACGCCGGCCCGAACAAGGGTTTTGGTAGCATTCTTCGTTCCGCAACTCGCCTGAATCGCAGTCTGGATCAACCCACTACATCTTGGGCCATTTCCTTGAATCCGTCTCAAACCTCGTCATTGGCCGCACAGATGATTGGTAAATTCTGGGGTTCAAAAGTTGAATCTGAGAGCCGAAATACGATTCATGTCGACTCTCCACAACATTTCTCCGGTTTCAGGCCTCCTATTGACGCCTCAAACCTGCCTCCAAATTGGTTCTATTCTGATTCCTTAACCCCCCCTGACGACTTCCTCAAGGAGACGGCATTGTCGAGGGTTGGCATATCCTCTGGGTTGACAGCACGAGAAATGCGAAACACAAAAGCGGAACACGGAATTGAAACATGGTCGCTTACCTGTAGAGACCAACCTGAAGAAGTCCCTTCCGCAGGCCGTCATTTGATTGGCGACTGTCAGATTAAGGCAATCCTAACCGAGGGTAATCAGGGAATCATTTACGATTTGGTCGCAGATGATACTTCACTCGATTCCTTCTCCTCTGGTCTTCGACTCGATGAATCCCAAACCTCTGATCTAATACATAATCTTGAATCAATAAATGCTGTAAAATATGAATACAAGCCAAAGATTTTGCTTGGCGATTTAAACCCCGAAACAACATACCTATCTATAACAGGTCAGGAATCTAAACTCGTTTTAGAGGAAATTATTGATGCTGGTTCAAATCCTGTCGAAACATTGGATTCAGATTTACTCAACAGTTCCGAACCCCATCATTCTAATCGCCCGGACCACAATCCGTTTTCTCTGAAAATCAATTGGAAATGGGTGAACGTTCCACCATCTACCCCCACTGCAGCGAGCCCAAGTTCGGATGAAAATGCGTATTCAGAACCTATTACGACTGGACTGAAGGCAATCACGAAATTGAGAAAATTTGCAGACCAACAAAAATTCAACCCCGAGGTTAAACGTATCGATAAACTTCCATCTGTTGATGCTGTAAGAGCGATTCGAAATGCAACAGAATTGAAGGATTGGGTTGAAAGCCTCCTCAAAATCCATGATGACATCCAGAAGAAGGTGGACAAGAAACGCGGAGGAGATGATCCAGATGCAATGGAAATTGCGCGGGGTGGCGCAAAAATGGTTAACATCAATCTTCCCGACATCAATAAATTGCCGACCCACGATCTTCCCAAATCGGGTTTGCTTTTCTCACATGCAAAATCAATATACCTCGAGATTGCTGATTGGAACGATCTCAATCAGGGTAAGGCTGAGGCTGAAGAATATGGGGCGACTTTGGTTGCAAAGAAAAATTGGAATTTGTGAGTATATGGCAGAAGAGCGGATTGAGATAATACAACATGACAATTGCTTGCTTGAGATTGTAACGCACGGTTTCAAAGGTGCTTGTTGCGATGAAATTCTGGAATTGCTAAAAAAACACATGCCTGACGAAGATTTCTCGAATGTAAAGTGGACGAGAGAGCATGATGAGCCTTCGACAAGAAGAACCGTTTCAAAATCGAAAAAACAAGTGAGGAGAGGATGAGATGAGTTTTTACTGGCAATGTAATAGTTCGGCAATTTGCTCTCTTTTGGCTCTTGACGAAGCCCTACAACTCACCAACTCAGTTCACTGGGCAAATCGACCCCAATTGCTCGTAACCCTCGATGAACTTCGGATGGCTACTCAGAATGAAAAAGGCAAGACTACACAGCAGAAGATCGAGGATGTAAAACGTCTGACTGCTCTTCTACTCGAATTATCTTCTTCTGCATCTCTTCCAACCCAAATATCCATTGTTTTAGAAGGACGTAATATTACATTGAACCGCAAGGATAATCGATACATGAGTGGCGCAATTTCAGGTAGTCAAAACACAGTAAATCAACTGCAAAAGGTTGCAAATGAAGCAATGAATGAATTGAGTGAAAAGTATCGTGAAGCATTACAGGCTGCCAAATCTCAAATTTCTTATCAAGAGCAACTTCTAGAAGGATATTCTGACACACTCTCAGCAGAAGAACTTGAAGCGAAGCGGGCACAACTCAATGCTAACCGAAAAGCACTATTGAAAGCGAATGACGAGGAATTAGCAAAGCAACAAGAACAGCTACGGGCTTTTGCGAAAGAGTTCGGTTGCGAAGTCAGGAAACCAGTTATTTTGAGCCGCAAGAAGAAATTGGTATTCGTTCGAAATAGATAGAGAGCGATTAACATGCACCTCAGAATTGCTTCAATCGAGGAACAAAGTTCAATCTATGGCCCAGGTCTTCGGTTCGTCATTTGGGTTCAAGGATGCACTCTAGCATGCAAAGGCTGCTGGAATACCCAATTTTGGCCTAGAAAAGGCGGCCATAATCGGACAGTCGCCTCACTCGTCGAGCAGATTGCTATGACAGAAGAGATTGAAGGAATCACAATCCTCGGCGGCGAACCACTAGAACAGGCTGAAGCGGTTCACGAGTTGATTCAGCGGGTCAAGGAAGTGAACTTGAGCGTTTTTCTGTATTCAGGATTTGAGCGACACGAACTCAATGATATCCAAAATGTCTGCGTCAACGCATCCGACATCGTTGTCCTCGGTCGGTACGTCGAAGATAAGCGCGATACGAATCTACGTTGGCGAGGATCTTCAAACCAGATTCTAGAATTTCCTACTGAGCGATATCGTGGAATTCAGTTTGAGGAACAAGGGGAGTGTGAGGTGATTTTTGAGGATGATGGGTCCATCCGTGTTATTGGTTATCCTGATCCCGAATTGATTGCCTTCATCGAATCAATGAATTGATATTGTTCTCTCAGACACCCTGTTCCGCCCAGTTTTCCTCGGCAAGAGAGGCAAACTCGCACACGCCTTAGATGCCGAAATCAAAGAGGATGCCTGATACAGGTTCAATTTCTGTATACTAACCGATAAAAGAATTTATTACTTCTCTATTTTAGGGGCTAAATCCCGCTCCCGAGGAGTGGGACCGTATTAGTACCAAAAAATGAAAATTTTTTGTCTAATGAGATGAGGGGTTTCCGACAACTCGGATACATGAGTTGTCCGAGGAGGGAACACGCAGTTGCAACATATGTTAGTGAGCTATAACTGCGGAAGGTGCAATGACGAGGAACGCAAACGCTGACAGACCTGGGCGACATAGTAATACAAAATCTTCATCGAGATAGAAACCCGACAGAGTCGGAGGACGAAACAACCCCAGAAGACGTTATAACCATGGGAAATCTGCTAGCAAGAGAGTAAGCCATGAAGTGTAGTCAGTAAATCTATGGATGGAGTCCCGCAAATGAAACGCGGGGACTGCCGCAATGAGACCGACGAAGTGTCCGCCGCCAGAATGAGCGGCTGAGAGACATCTATCGAATGCGGCGAAGCGGACCCTAACCGGGCTGCCCTAGTACCTGCTTCGGTACTCGAAATGGAAGACCAATTCGGTTTCGTTCGCAACGCACGCCCCCACTCTCTCTAGTTCCAACCAGCGCGAGCCGGATAAGTAAATCATCAATGGACTGTGATTAAATTCATCGATTCAATGATTCAATCAACCAAACGAAGCGAAGGCCCGCCTGTGACCTCGATATACGACCCACCCGAACTAACCAGCCTCTCTTTCAACCGCCTATCCACTGTCAACACAGGCCAACCGGATTCAACTGAAAGTTCAACTAACATATCGTCAGTATGCTTAATCCCTTCAATGTCTGACATTCTCTCAGATCTCTGCTCAAGCAAATCAAGTAGTAGACCTCCACGAGTCTTGGATAGATTATCCAATTCTTTTGCCACAGAATCCAGAACCAATAATCTCGGTGCACCTGCAACAGAAGCCATTGCCACATCAAGATTCAATCTAGCATCAACTAATGCTGCCCAACCACAAGCGTCGATGAGGACGCTCGACATTACTTCACCCCGTGATGGTTCCATGGCCGATTAGTCGCCATCTTGTTCCGATTCTTCGAGACAAAGTGATTCGACTTC
>Ga0208127_1001496_pt1 | contig 11564 bp, 10 predicted proteins | sample ETNtaG_6_FD_185751 | JGI IMG/M metagenome (GOLD analysis project Ga0208127, IMG submission 185751) | Marine microbial and viral communities from oxygen minimum zone, Eastern Pacific Ocean - ETNP201306SV45 (SPAdes) (version 2) | ecosystem: Environmental > Aquatic > Marine > Oceanic ...
CCGAGCGGATTCGAACCGCTGTACAAGCTTTTGCAGAGCTCTGCCTAGCCACTCGGCCACGGTGCCTTGAGGTGGCAAAAATAATGCTTTTTTAAGAAGAAACCCCTCTTTTTTCACTTAACTCCACTGAAATAGTGCGCACATGACCCCCTACAGGAGGGTTGATTTTAGCAACCCTCACACCACACTGATCAACCATAGGAGCCTCTTGCATAACACGTTTCAAAATCCGCTGGACCACATGTTCCAACAACTTAGAGGGAATCGCCATTTCTTCTTTTATAACATTATTGAGATGAACATAATCAACAGTGTCTGTTAAATCATCAGATATAGCAGAATAACTAAGATCTCCCTCAACCCATAAGTCAACCCTGTAATCACTTCCTATAACGGTTTCAGCCTCCATACACCCATGATGAGCATACACACGAACATCTTCCAAAAAAATTTTCCCCATAATTTTCAAAGATAAAACAATCCCCTATCTAGCAACGAAATAATTACCTTTGTCAACAAATCTAAAGTCTGTGCACAAGGCAAAAAATTTTATTGAACACATCATAGATGAAGACCTAACCAACGGAATGGACAAGAAATCTTTAAGGTTTCGTTTTCCGCCAGAGCCAAACGGTTTTCTACACATCGGTCACGTAAAAGCGATTTGTATCAACTTTGGTTTAGGTGAAACCTATGATGCCCCTGTGAATCTTAGGTTCGACGACACAAATCCTGCAAAAGAAGAACAAGCATATGTAGACGCCATCAAAGAAGATATTTCGTGGTTAGGATACAAGTGGGACAAAGAGTGTTATGCGTCAGATTATTTTAAACAGTTATACGATTGGGCAGTCTTGCTTATCAATCAGGGCAAAGCATACGTGGATTCTCAATCCTCAGAAGAGATAGCCAATCAAAAAGGCACACCAACCACCCCAGGAATCAACAGTCCTTTTAGAAACAGATCTGCTGAAGAGAACCTTCAGATTTTTGAAGACATGCGCCAAGGTAAACACCCAGAAGGCAGCCACGTGCTGCGATTCAAAGGAGATATGTCTTCACCCAACATGCTTCTCAGAGACCCTGTTATGTACAGAATCTTGTTCAAACACCACCACAGAACTGCTGATAAATGGTGTCTTTACCCAATGTACGACTGGACCCACGGACAATCAGATTATATAGAGCAAATCACACACTCTCTTTGCTCGTTGGAGTTTAAACCCCACAGAGACTTATACGAATCCTTCTTAGATCTGGTATATGCAAAAGGAACGCGTCCCAAACAAAGAGAATTTGCGCGCCTCAACATGAACTATACTGTAACCAGCAAACGAAAATTAGCTCAGCTTATAGAAAAAGGGGTGGTATCTGGTTGGGATGATCCGCGTATGCCGACTATTAGGGGGCTTAGGCGAAGAGGTTATACGGCTGCAGCGCTAAAAAAGTTTGTAGAGACCGCAGGGGTTGCCAAAAGAGACAACCTGATAGACGTCTCTTTGCTCGAGTTTTGTATTCGTGAGGACCTTAATCAATCTACCCACAGGATGATGGCAGTTTTAAACCCTGTCAAATTGGTAATCACCAATTATCCTGAAGGACAAACAGAGTTTGTCCAAGCGGAAAACAACCCAGAAGACTCTACTGCAGGAACACGCGAACTACCATTTTCTAAAACACTCTATATTGAAAGGGAGGACTTTAAAGAAGAGGCAAATCGTAAGTTTTTTCGTCTTACTCTAGGGAAAGAAGTTCGCTTGAAAAATGCATATATCATCAAAGGAGAAAAAGTTGACAAAGACTCAAATGGAAAGATCACTACAATCTATTGTACTTATGACCCCGCTAGCAAAAGCGGGACCGGAACACCAGAAAGTCAAAGAAAAGTAAAGGGCACCCTGCATTGGGTTTCTGCCGAACACGCCATACCCGCAACTGTTAGAAACTATGATCGTCTGTTTTCTGACCCAAACCCAGATGGCGACAAAACAAGAGACTTTTTAGATTTTATCAACCCAAATTCTTTTCAAGAAACAGAAGCCTTTGTTGAGCCCTCATTAAAAGGAGCTCTTCCTTCTGAGAGATTTCAATTCCAACGCCTCGGCTATTTTGTCACCGACTTAGACACCACTAAAGACCAGCTAGTGTTCAATAAAACGGTAGGGCTCAGAGACACTTGGGCCAAACAAAACAATTAAGCCTCGCCCTCATCTTTTTTGTTGTTATGCTTTTTCATGGCTTCACCTATCTGATTACTTGCCGTAAAAGAAGCGACCATATTATTAAGCATATCAGATCCAGCTTGAGGTGAGTTGGGCAATAAAATTAAGTTGCTGTTTGTTTCTTCTCCGATAGACTGTAAAGTGTCATAATGTTGTGTAACCACAATCAGCGCTGACGCCTCTTGAGAGTTAATACCCACCCTATTAAGCACCTCAACAGACTCTTCTAGTCCGCGAGCAATCTCACGACGCTGGTCGGCAATACCCTGACCTTGTAATCGCTTGGACTCAGCTTCTGCCTTAGCTTTTTCTACAATCAAAATACGAGCCGCATCTCCTTCATATTGAGCCGCAATCTTTTCGCGCTCAGACGCATTGATTCTGTTCATTGCTGATTTAACCTGCGGGTCAGGATCTATGTCCGTAACAAGAGTTTTGATAATATCGTATCCGTAGTTAATCATTGCGTCGTTGAGTTCGGCTTTGACTGCGATTGCAATATCGTCCTTACGTTCAAAAACATCATCGAGTCTCATTTTAGGTACTTCTGCACGAACAACATCAAACACATATGAGGTGATTTGATCGTGTGGATAATCAAGTTTGTAAAAAGCCTCATATACCTTGTCCTTGATAACTTTGTATTGAACAGACACTTTGAGCTTTACAAACACATCGTCTTTAGTTTTTGTTTCAACAATCACGTCGAGCTGTTGAATTTTCAAAGACAACCTTCCAGAGATTCTATCAACAACCGGTATTTTTATTTGTAAACCCGATTGACGGATGCCTTGAAACCGACCAAAACGTTCAACGACCGCTGCGGTTTGCTGTTTGACAATAAACAACGCACCCATGATTAGAAATAAACCAATAACAGACAAAAAGATATACCAAAAGAAAACCATAACAATAAATTTAATCCTATAAACTTAAGAGAAAAGCCTCACTTACACAAGGCCGATATCGCAATATTGATTCTTCGCATTGTAGCATGCATTCCTATGAGCAGAATAAGTTTGGTAAGGTCCGGCCCCTTAAGCGACCCCACCAAGCAAACCCTGAGAGGCGCCATAACCCCCCCCATGCCTATTTGGTGTTGTTTGGCGATGTCGGACAATAAGTCTTTTATATCATCACTATTAGACAAACTTGTTTTTTCTAGTCCCAAAACAACAGATTCCATAACAGACGCTGTGTTTTCTTTCCACGCTTTCTTTACTGACGATTCATCATAAGCAGACGGGTCTTCAAAAAAGACTCTTAATTCACTCCAAACATCTACGATTAACACAACGCGGTTTTGAATTAGTTCAGCTACAGAAATCAATTTTTTTGTGTCAAACACTACCCCCTTGTAAACCAGCACTTCTTTACATAAATCAACCCAACGCTTAAAGGGGAGTCTTTGTACATGTTGTTGGTTGAACCACCTGTTTTTATCGGGGTCAAAACGAGCACCAGCTTTATGCACTTTATGCAAGTCGAAAGAGTCTATCAACGCATCCATTTCAAACACTTCTTGTTCTGTGCCAGGATTCCACCCCAGCAAAGCCAAAAAATTCACAACGGCCTCAGGTAAGTACCCCCGTTCCTTGTATCCTGGCGAAGTGGTCGTTTTCCACTCTAGGGGAAAAACAGGGAATCCTAACTTATCACCATCTCTTTTGGATAGCTTCCCCTTGCCCGAAGGTTTTAGAATTAGAGGCAAATGAGCAAACTTTGGCGCGTTCCAACCAAAAGCATCATAAAGTCGAAGATGTAACGGCAACGAAGGCAACCACTCTTCACCCCGAATTACGTGAGAGATTTTCATTAGATAATCATCCACAACGTTTGCGAAGTGGTAAGTCGGCATCCCATCACTTTTAAATAATATTTTATCATCTAAAAGCGATAGGTCTGAAGATATTTTCCCGCGAATTTCATCCTCAATCAGATATTGTTCGCTCTCGTGTTCAGGTTCATAGACTTTAAACCTCACCACATACGGAACGTTGTTTCTCAACCTCTCATCTACTTCTTCTTTTTTTAAAGATAAGCTGTTTTCAAGCTTCAGCCTGTTGTGCCAATTATATATAAAAGTTTTCCCTTTTTTCTCGTGGTTACTTCGGTGTTTTTCAAGAGTATCAGCGCCGTCAAATGCATAATAAGCCTTCCCTTTGTTTACAAGTGTTTCTATGTGTTTTTTGTAAAAAGCAGAACGCTCGCTCTGTCTGTACGGACCCAAGTCACCGCCGTGAAAAGGACTTTCGTCTGGGGTGATCCCACACCAATCAAGTGATTTTTGTATATATTCTTCAGCACCAGAAACATATCGACTACGGTCAGTGTCCTCAATACGCAACACAAAATCTCCTTTGTGTTGTCGTGCAAACAAATAGTTGTAGAGCGCGGTTCTTAATCCACCGATGTGTAGCGGGCCAGTGGGGCTTGGCGCAAAGCGAACACGGATTTTGTTGAGCATTGACAAATTTTTTGTAAATATATTCCTTCCTTTTGCTCTCCCAAAGGTTTAAAAACGGATTCTTTTCTCCTTAAGCATTCGGAGCGCAACGGCGGCCCTCAAAAAAAATACATAAACCACACATTATCAATAAGTTAAAAAAATTTTTACAGTTTTTCAATACCATTTTTCTATAATGTACCTTTGTCCCATGAACAGCATCAGTTTTGTTTACGAAACCCAGTTTGAGCTTAGCAACCCCGAGAGAGTCCAAAAATGGATATCTAAATGTCTTGAACACAATCAAAAGCACTCCAAACAAATATCAATTGCTTTTATGGATGACAATGCTCTGCTTCAAATCAACAAAAAATTTTTAAGCCACGACTATCTAACCGATGTAATCACATTTGATTATTCGTTTGGTAAAGAGATAAGCTCCGATATTGCGATCTCAATAGAACGCGTCCGCGAAAACGCCTCTTCTCAGGGCAGCGACTTCGATGAAGAGCTTCGCCGAGTTATTATACATGGAATATTACATTGTTGTGGCTATAATGACAAAACCCCTCAAGAAAAAACACTTATGACCCAAAAAGAAAATGAGTGCTTAGAAATGTTTCACGTGGAACCTAACAGAACAAAAGATGTTTAGCACTACGTATGATGTGATCGTTGTTGGTGGCGGCCATGCTGGCGCAGAAGCAGCCGCTGCTGCCGCCAACCTAGGCAGCAAGACCCTTCTTGTCACGATGAACCTCCAAAACATTGCACAAATGTCATGCAATCCTGCTATGGGGGGAATCGCCAAGGGTCAAATCGTGTGTGAAATTGACGCACTAGGAGGCTACAGCGGTATTGTGTCAGACGAAACAGCCATACAGTTTAAGATGTTAAACAAATCTAAAGGACCCGCTATGTGGAGCCCACGGGTACAGTCTGACCGGATGCGTTTTGCAGAAACCTGGCGCCTTATGCTCGAAGGAACTCCCAACTTAGATTTTTACCAAGAAATGGTTACAGACCTCCTCTTTGAAAAAGACAGGGTGGTTGGTGTTAAAACTTCTTTGGGGTTAACGATAAAAGCCCAAACAGTGGTCCTCACAAGCGGGACGTTCCTCAATGGGCTTATACACATAGGAGAAAAGCAGTTTGGTGGCGGTCGAGCCGGAGAAAGTGCCTCTTTTGGAATTACTGAAACCCTAGTGGCACATGGCTTTTCCTCAGGTAGGATGAAGACAGGGACCCCTCCCCGCGTAGATGGCCGCTCACTAGATTATTCCAAGATGATAGAACAACCTGGAGACACCAACCCCTCTAAATTTTCTTATTCATCTCAAACAACTCCCCTTCAAACACAACGCTCCTGTCACATGACCTATACAAGCCCTTTGGTGCACGACTTGTTAAGGGAGGGTTTTGATCGCTCTCCGATGTTCAATGGTCGCATCAAAAGCATAGGGCCTAGATATTGCCCGTCTGTCGAAGATAAAATCAACCGTTTTGCAGATAAAGAACGCCATCAAATCTTTGTGGAACCAGAAGGGTGGGACACAGTCGAAGTGTATGTCAATGGGTTTTCAACCTCCTTACCAGAGGACATTCAATTTAAAGCATTGCGAGCCGTTAAAGGTTTTGAACAAGTAAAGTTTTTTAGACCAGGCTATGCAATCGAATATGATTATTTTCCTCCTACTCAGCTGAAGCACAGCATGGAAACCAAGTTAATCAATGGTTTGTTCTTTGCGGGTCAGATCAACGGTACAACTGGCTACGAAGAGGCCGCCGCACAAGGCCTTATGGCGGGTATAAACGCACACCTACATCACGAAGAAAAGCCGCCGTTTCAACTACGACGAGATCAGGCCTACATAGGGGTTTTGATAGATGATTTAATCACCAAAGGAACTGAAGAACCCTACAGAATGTTCACCTCACGCGCAGAATACCGCACCCTACTACGACAAGACAACGCAGACATTCGTTTAACCCCATTATCTCATAATGTTGGCTTGGCATCTGACGAACGTTTAAAACGAATGGAAGCCAAAACCAAAGAATCTCAAAAGCTCCTTTCTTTTTTTAAAAACACCAGCGCAAAGCCTGAAACAATGAATCCAATACTGGAAAGTCATGGGACGTCGCCCATGCGCCAACCCATGAAGATGGCTAAGATATTGTCTCGCCCACAACTTTCTTTGAGCGACATTATAAACACCGAACCCTTAGCTACTTTTGTTAAAGAAAACAAATTTCCTGTTGAGGTACTTGAGCAGGCAGAGATTCAAGTAAAGTATGCGGGTTATATTGAAAAGGAACAAGCGCAAGCAGAAAAACTTGACCGCTTGGAGTCGGTTATGATTCCTAAAAACTATGACTATAGTCAGCTAAAATCACTTTCAACAGAGGCGCGTCAAAAACTTACAGAAATTCAACCCACAACCCTTTCTCAAGCATCAAGAATTAGTGGTGTTTCCCCGAGCGACATCAGTGTTCTTTTAGTTCATATGGGAAGATAAGTTCCACGTGGAACACTAAAACAAGAAAGTGAAAGAAGTTAATTGTACAGACCACCTAGTTAGCGGAAAATCTTTCAGCTTATTGCCCGACGACAAGTATCAAGCATTACGCACGTTTCCCACTCCAAAGAATATAAAGCCGTATTACGATCACCCAGACTACATATCTCATCAAACCGAGGCCGCAGGTCTTTTTCATAAAATCTACTCTTTTTGTCGCCGATTAAACAACCGATATAAGTTAAACCTGATCAATCGTTATGTGCCCGAAAAGGGCAACCTCTTAGACTTTGGATCTGGAACCGGCTCTTTTGTAGATCAAGCAGATAGAACAGGGTGGAGTGCAAAAGGGTACGACCCTATTGTTCCATCAAGTAAAAAAACACAAAGCCTTTTTGTGAACAACTGGGTTCGACACAATCATTATCAATGTATAACTGCATGGCACGTGCTAGAGCATCTTCCAAATCCTGTAGAATTTTTCCTTCAAGCGCATACTTCTCTTTCCAATACAGGAACTCTAGCCTTAGCACTTCCAAACCACACATCATTTGATGCGAGCTACTATCAACAAGATTGGGCCGCTTATGATGTTCCAAGACATTTATGGCACTTTACCCCAAAAGGAATCATTGACATGGCGAGTGATAGTGGATTCGAATGCATAAATCAACACCCGCTTCGTATTGACGCGTATTATGTTTCTTTATTGTCAGAAAAAATCCGAAAAAGTCATTTTCCCTGGATCCGCGCAATCTTGGTGGGAGCGCTGTCAAACTGTAAGGCAAATCGTACAGGAAGGTATTCGTCTATAATTTACGTATTCAAAAAATCAAAATAAAGCCCTCAGACGCAACGTAACCGTGACTTACATATACAGAGTCGAAAAAAAAAAGAACCGCTAATACAACGCAGCTCTTAAAGCTGGTTTTTAATTGGATTTAGGGCGGGTGTGGATGAGCCGAGTAAGGGTTAAAGAAAGTTCTGAAAAAATCATTTTTGCGTTTCCGTTTCGTTCTATGTGAAAGAAACTATCTTCTAAAGCCCTGATAATCAGAAAGATGTTTCCGTTGTGTACAAATGGGGCGAACTTGTCGAGATCAAAATCGCCCTGCGAAACAAAGTGTGTGAGATCTCTCAAACCATAATTTGTGATCAGCGCCTGTCGAAACAATTCGATACAATATCTCAAAAATTGTTTTTGGGTTTCTCTTCCAGTTCCTGCGATCTGCTGACTCCAAGCCATCAACTCTAACACAGCACCTTTGTTTCCTCGAGCTTTAAATGCGGTGCGCACCCAACGAACAAACCAGTCTTCAAAAGGCGACTCCGTATTCTTAAACATGGACAGCGCAAGGTTGTAGTTGCCGTTGGCTTGGTGTGCCAACTGAAAAGCAATGTCTTTTGAACAACCTTTAGAGATTAGTCCCGAAGCAATGATTTGCGGGGACAAGGCAGAAAATGATGTAATTTGACAGCGAGAGCGCAAGGTTTCTAAAACCTGATCCTCCTGATTTGTTATCAAAAGAATAAGTGTTTTTTCAGGGGGCTCTTCTACCATCTTGAGTAATTTGTTTGCTGCAGCCGTGTTGAGTTTGTCTGCCCCCCAAACCACTACACCCTTCCATCCCCCTTCATAGGATTTTAAAGTTAGGGAACTAATGATCTCTTGCGCATCAGCCACCCCTATTTGTCCTTGTTTGTTTTCAACACCCAAGTGTTGATACCAATCAAACAAACTTCCATAAGGCTGCTCCTTTACAAAAACCCTCCAGTCTTCTGAAAAAGCACGAGACACGGGTTTTGATTTTACCCGATCGTTAGCGGCTGTTGGATAAACAAAATATAGATCTGGATGCGAGAGCGCCTCAAACTTACTATTGCAACTCGAATTTCCCCCATGGTTTTCAATACCTGTATTTTGACAAAACACGTATTGGGCGTAAGAAATGGCCATAGACAATAAACCAGCACCCTCGGGCCCTACAAATAGTTGTGCATGAGGAACCCTTCCTTTTGCCACACCATCTAACAAGGATTCTTTTTGAGCTTCGTGTCCGAGAATTTCTGAAAAAAGCATCAACAAATATAATCAACCCAAACGCCCTCCATGTAATAAATGGGGTAAAAAACCTCACTCAAAACGTTAAAAAAAGGTACATTTGCCTCCAAAAATAGGCCATGCACACTCTTGATGATTTTTCTTTTTCAGGCAAAAAAGCTCTTATCCGTGTAGACTTTAACGTTCCCTTGAGCGGAGACAAAAAAGTCACTGACAACACCCGCATACGCGCAGCTAAACCCACGATAGACAAGGTTCTTTCGCAAGGAGGTAGCTGTATATTGATGTCCCACTTGGGCCGACCAAAAGGAATAGACGGGGCACTTTCTTTAAAGCACATTGTCTCAGAGGTGTCCGACGTATTAGAAATTGACGTACAATTCTGTTCAACCACTATTGGGAAAGATGCAAAAGCAAAAGCAGATGCACTAAAACCAGGGTCTGTCCTTCTTTTAGAAAACTTACGGTTTCATCCCGAAGAGACGCAAGGCGACGAAGCTTTTGCGGCTTCGTTGGCTGAGCTTGGAAACTTTTACATCAATGATGCATTTGGCACCGCACACCGCGCTCATGCTTCAACAACCATTGTTGCGCAACATTTTCAAAACAATAAATGTTTTGGCGCTTTGTTGTCTCAAGAAATTGAAGCGATTGATAAGGTAATGCAGTCAGGCGAAAAACCAGTTTTAGCTATTTTGGGTGGCGCTAAAGTATCTTCCAAGATTACGATCATTGAGAACATTTTAGACAAGGTTGATCATATGATTATTGGAGGCGGTATGTCTTTTACCTTTGCTAAGGCATTGGGAGGAAACATCGGAAACTCAATATGCGAGGACGACAAAATGGATTTGGCACTTTCTATTTTAGCTTCAGCCAAAGAAAAAGGGGTTCAAATTCATTTACCGGTTGATGTAATAGGCGGAAATCAGTTTTCCAACGACAGCGAACAAAAAACCTTTAGCGTTGACAATATTCCAAATGGATGGGAAGGAATGGACGCTGGCCCAGAAAGCGTTAAAAATTTTTCAAAAATTGTAGAGCAAGCGAAAACCATATTATGGAACGGACCACTCGGTGTTTTCGAATTCCCCAATTTTGCTAAAGGCACCATAGCCCTTGGAGAGGCAATCACTAAAAGCACTCAAAAAGGCGCCTTTTCATTAGTGGGTGGAGGCGACTCGGTTGCAGCTGTTAAACAGTTTGGCATGGAAAATAAAGTAAGTTATGTTTCTACTGGCGGAGGCGCAATGCTTGAAAGTTTAGAAGGGAAAACCCTTCCAGGTATTGCTGCGATTTTGGCTTGATTTTTGGTAAATTAGATCGTGTATCATAAAGTTTTACCTATCGTTTTATTGACAGCTACTTTGTTGAGCTGTGATCGTAAACGAACCCCAATAATTCCCAACTCTAATGGGAATATTAACAGTGTAAACGTTGTAATGCCTACTGATTTATGGGAAGGCGAGGTGGGCCAAGTGGTTCGTGATATGTATGCCTATCCTGCAGAGGGGCTACCCCAACAGGAACCATTGTTTGATTTAAATCAAATGCCCCCTGAAGTGTTCACCGGGTTTGCAAGATCAGGAAGAAACGTAATATGGGTTGGACTGAGCAACCAAATCGAAGTACGAATCGATGAGGATTACTATGCCCGCCCTCAAATCATGGCGGTATTTAGCGCACCCCAACCGGCCGCTCTCATAGAGAGCATCATTTCTCAAGCCCCCAAAGTGATTAACAGATTTAAGGACCAAGAGCGAAAAGAAAGACTTAGAAGAATTCAAAAATCAACCTTTGACCAACACGGCCTCGAAGAGCAATTTGGTTTACAAATGACAATGCCATCATCTTACAGAGTTGTAAAGCGATCAAGAGAGACCGTTTGGCTTCAGCGCGAGGTACAAAAAGGGCATATAAACCTGTTGATTTACACCACGGATAACAATCTTGAGTTAATTAACCAAAACAACCTTTCGGGTGCAATTGCTTTGCGTGATTCTATCGGAAAAGCGTTTGTGCCAGGCAGATTGCCAAACACGCATATGATAACTGAAGCAGCTTACGAACCATATATTTATAAGACCCAGTTTTTCGGCAAAACCGCACTGGAGGTTCGAGGAACATGGGAGGTAAAAGGAGATTTTATGGCAGGACCATTTTTACAATACATCACAAATGATCCACAGAAACAACGACAGCTGGTGTTAGAGGGGTTTGTGTTTGCTCCTTCTACCGCAAAAAGAGACTATATATTTGAGGTAGAGACCATTTTGAAGTCGGCCCAAAGCCTAGAAAGACCCTAAGCCTCTTTG
>Ga0208127_1001497_pt1 | contig 11562 bp, 8 predicted proteins | sample ETNtaG_6_FD_185751 | JGI IMG/M metagenome (GOLD analysis project Ga0208127, IMG submission 185751) | Marine microbial and viral communities from oxygen minimum zone, Eastern Pacific Ocean - ETNP201306SV45 (SPAdes) (version 2) | ecosystem: Environmental > Aquatic > Marine > Oceanic ...
GGCCCACTAGGTTGCTGCCATGGAACATCCGGAGCGATGACATCGATACCGAGTTGTTCACAGCGGTTGAGTAACAGTTGAGGCGCATTGAGGGTGGCGACTGTAATCGACCAGCGTTTTGCATGTTCGGGTAGGGCAACGATGAGATCACGTTGCGCTCCACCAAGCAATCCCATGTTGCGATGCAAGATGACGAGACGCGGTTTACTCATATTCTCACCCGCTTGTACACCTTCAGAAGATCATCGACAATGTTCGACCAAAGATAGGGCTTGGAAGCCTCTTGACCGTTTTCAGACCATGTTTTGAGTTGGTTTTCATCAGCCTCAAGCAGTGCGTTGATAGCCTGTACAAGTCCGTCGGAATCGCCAGGTGTCACCGACAAACCAGCATTTGGTTCCGTTACCAAACGACCCAAATCATTGACATCTGCCATGACCGTAGGTGCTCCAGCATGCATAGCTTCGAGCAAAACCGTCGGCAATCCTTCAAAGCGTGATGGAATCAATACGCCTTTTGCTTGCTCGAACAACCAACGCTTCTCAGAATCTTCCACGCGTCCTAATTTTGCAATGGATTGAGGATAGGTTGAGGAGGCGATCCGATCGTCCAACCATTCGTTCAATTCACCGCTTCCTGCAATTGCAAGTCGTGCGTTCGGTTCACCTTGTTGACAGAGTGAATCCCAAGCATCCATCAGTACGTCAAGACCCTTTTGTTCGCTTAATCGGCCAACAAATACGAGCAATGGACGTTCTTGTTCATCGACAGGAAGTGTGGATGGGCGAACAGCATCTTCAGCAACAGGCTCAAAACCATTCGGTAGAACATCGATCGATTTACGAACGCCTCTGCCTTTGAGATGTGTTGCATAATATGGTGTGAGCGCAATACGGGCATTGGATGCGTGAAGCGTTCTTCGGCCCTGAAGCGCCCAACGTATACGCTTCAGAATCTTTCCACCTAGACTCGTCTTGATGTAATCGTTGTGAAACGTGGTCACAACTGGAATCTTTTCCTTTCGCGCTCGTTTGACTGAGCGCCGAATCAAGACAGGTAACGTGTCATGAAGATGGACGATGTCGAAGTTCATGTCAAGGTCTTTGATGGATACGACCGGATCGATGCCACCTAAAACTCGCTTTGGCGGTAATCGAATGACTTCGACACCATCTCGGACGAATCGTTTTTCATCGTGTTCGGGAATGTCTGCACACCAAACCGTTGCTTTGTGTCCACGCGCAACCAATTGACGAGCAATGTGTTCAACGTGCTGATTCCCTCCACCGATGTGTGGCCAATACCAAACGTGAACAAGAAGAACGCTCAGAGGTGCATCCACATCTGAAGGTTCCATGATGCGAATGACTCGTCTTTGCTACATTAGCCATTCCCCATTCTGTCAATACATGGTGCAAAGAATGCATGTGAATCGGAGTTTTCAAGTCATATTGTGGCGTGTTGTCCACTATGCGAGCGCTGGCTGCACTGATTGTGGTTGTGTTCGTTCTTATGCCAGGGTGCACCTACTTCGAAGACGAAGAGGCTGTTGAACAGGACATTGTAGCCGATGCCATACGTGGATGTACGGATGAGACTGCTGAAAATTATAATCAAAGTGCGGAAGAAGATGATGGTTCGTGTGTTTATCCTGAACCCATCTTTGGATGCACAGATCCCAATGCGATGAATTACGATGTGGCTGCCACGGACGATGATGGAAGTTGCGAATACATGGAGACAATTCCTTGCAATGGCATGGTTATCCTCTGCCATCGGCCCTACGATGAAGTGACGTTCCCGGAAACACACAACGCATTCTCAACACATGAAGACAACATCTACTATCCTGCAAGCAATCACCGAACCGGTTTTCAAGCGCAATGGAATGCAGGAATGCGTGCTTTCATGCTCGATACGCATTATTTGACCGATACGGATCAAAGCGCATCCAACGTCCGTTTCTGTCATGGAGATTCGAGTCGTGGCTTTAGCCCGTGCACGTATGGAAACGTTGACCCTTGGGTCTGGTTGGGTAAACTTGAATCTGAAATGCAATCAGAAGATCGTGACATCGTCACCTTGTTGGTGGAAAACCATGTCGAAGCAGACCATCTCAAAGCCTTGCTCGATGATGTTGGTTTGACCGAGATGATGTACGTTCATGAACTGAACACCCAATGGCCAACGCTCATTGAATTGATCAATATGGACAAGCGATTGGTCGTGTTTTGGGAGCAATCTGGAGATGCCTCACATCCATACTTCCATGATTTCCTAACGTTTGGTTGGACTACGAATTACGCCGATGAGAGTACATCCTCGATGGATTGCAGTCCCCTTCGAGGTGATGCTTCCCAACCGGTCTATCACATGAACAACTGGCTCAAGAATCAGGCAGGTCTCTCCGATCCAACACGTTCAGCTGAAGCCAACGATGTTGATTTCATGGTTGAACGTGCTGAAGAATGCATCCAAGATCACGGAAAGCGTCCAACCTTCATCGCAGTTGACTGGTGGGAAGACGGCGATGTTGTCGAGGCTGCGCGTTTGGTCAATCTCATTGAGGTTGCATAAAGCGAAGCGGACTTGCAAGTGTTGTCACACCATCTTGCTCAAGAAGGGCATTTCGAGCAACACTTTGCGCATCAGCAAGTGCTTCAGAAACGGTGTTGATCGGAGCGCAAGGGATTCCTTCAAGTTCTTTTTCTAATTCGATTCGCGTATAGTTTTGAACCCATTGTTGAATCAATGCTTCAATCGCTTTTCTATTGGCGATACGTCCTGCATTAGTGCTCCATTCTTCTGGAGCGTCGATACCTGAAATCGAGCAAAACTTCGCCCATTGTGCATCCGATCCAATAGCGACAACAAACCAACCATCCTTGGCTTCAAAGGCACGATAGGGGACAAGATTCGGATGTGCTGAACCCATTCGAGAGGGATCGATACCACTTGCAAGGACGTTCTGTGCTTGATTGGCAAGCGAAGCGATGGCACAATCCCACAGGCTGACATCGATATGACGAATGCGACCTGTTCGCTCCTTGTCGAGTAAAGCGGCAAGGATGGCATTTCCGGCATAAAGTCCTGTAATGATGTCGATCCAAGCGACGCCGACCTTGACGGGTGAACCATCCGTTTCGCCAGTAATGCTCATGATTCCACTTCGTGCTTGAAGAGCGAGATCATATCCTGGTTCATCTCGACGTGGCCCAGTCGCCCCATATCCAGAAATCGAACAGATGATGACGTCCTTGGGCAATTCGCCAAGAAGTCGTTCAAGCGTGCCCGGTTTGAAGTTCTCAACGATGACATCCGCCCATTCAATCAATTCCATCAAGCGTTCTTTTTCGTCTTTCAAGTTCATCTGAAGAATTGATTTTCCTCGATTGCAGCAGAGGAAATATGCTGCAACGCGTTCACCATCAAAATCGGTTGCAAATGGAGGACCCCAGCCACGGGTATCATCGCCCCATGGTGCTTCGATTTTCGTGACGTTCGCACCCAAATCGGACAACATTTGTGCCGTATATGGTCCAGCTAGGATACGAGAAAGGTCGAGAACGTTGATACCCTCTAAGATTCCGCTCATGACACCTCCATACATCCGAAAGAGTTGAACCCAACCCTCTGGCTTTGTGGTCATGAGCGAGGAGAAATCCAACCAGAATCGGTTGTGGTGGGGCTTGCTCGTTTTTGGCCTTCTTCTCCATCTTTCTTCCATTGCATCGAGCGATTATGGGCTTGATACCCACCTCCATCTTGCAGCGATTGAATCCAATGAAGATGGAACGCCGAACCTCGAATGGGGTGATGTACGTCCAGACGATCCACTCGCAAGCAATCCTGATGATGTTCAGATTCTTGAGCGAGGATGGTGGCAGATTCTCGAACTGTATCCTTCATGGTTGCTTCCGTTTGCAGCCTTCTTACCGATGCTTGCACTGCTTGGAATCATCTTGTTCATGACCAAGGGTCAACCGCAAATCGCTGCACTTGTTGCGATCCATCCTTCGTTGATTTTTGCAACAGGTCGACTCTATCCTGAATCGACTGTCGCCCTTGCAGTTGCAGGCATCATTCTCGCTGCATTGCATCTCTTTGTAGAGAAGGGTTGGTCACTGCTTCAATGGGTTCTGTTATCCATTGCGAGCATCCATTTGCTCGTCCTTGTCAAGGGATTGACCTCGATGATTGGATGGGGTTTGGTCGTGGTTTTGTTTTCATGGATTGTAGCCGATCGGACAATTCCTAAATTCCAAACATACTCACGACATCCGTTGATGGCTTTATCGATTGCAATTCCAATCGTGTTACTGGCAATGATTGGTGCATCATTCACTTCAGGTGGTTCGTTATCGACGATTCGAACGCATCCAATCGCCTGGCTGTTTTCATTCATCATTGCACTGCTTGATGGATTTGGCCTCTATCTCTTGGTCGGTTTATGTTGTTGGCCGTTTGCACGTGATCTTCTTTGCAATGCCAAGAAGTCTAATGATGCTTCATCGACATTCCTTGTGACCTTCGTCGCATCGGGAACGTTGTTGATGGCGATGTGGATTGCTTCGCTCTGGGTCTTTGAAGCTGATCGCTGGGATCTTCCACTTTGGGAGAACATGATTCTCATGGGGAACAATGGGCGATATCTTACTGCGCTTATTTTCCCGCTTGCACTCTTCCTTCATCGAAGTCTTGATGCAAACGCATGGTCGCTGGGTAAGCCACTTATGCTCGCATTGATCATCACACTTCCACTTTCAATGCTCGCTGGCATGCATGGTCAAACGATGTGGACCGATGATGCAGCACGTTCGTTTTCGGACGAGATTGAAGACGGCCAGGACTTCCTTTACATCGATGATGAGGCACTTGCCATGCATTGGCTGTACACGTTCCGCCTCGAAGTTGATTCGGACGGATATCGGGACATCACGGGTCATTGGCGAGCCCCTGACAGCAATTGGGAACTTGAGTTGCAAGGACAGGTGATCAACAACCGTGGTGATTTGGGCGATGTACGCTACTTGATCGTTGCACCAGATATTGACATCGATGTTCCAACTGGATGGGATAAGATGGCTTCTGGTGAAGCCCCATTCCTCAATGGCGGGGGCGAATGGAAGGTCTATCGCGCATCGTGATGCTAGCGAGGGGTTCAAGTCATGCGTGCTCGAGGGTTGTATTGAGGGGAACAAGGTGCGACGTGCCGGTGCTCACAACTCATTGCCTGATGAGGACCCCATTCAGACGCATGAATGGGAACTTTCTGTTCAGGAAGTTGTTGAACAACAAGGGGCTCAACGTGCTGAGCGGTTGCTTCATTCTGCGATTGCTGCAGGTGCTGAAGCGGGCATCGATATCGATACGACGACAACACCGTATCTCAACACCATCGCTCCTGATATGCAAGGATCGTATCCTGGCGATCTTGAGATGGAAAAGCGACTCCACACCATCAATCGCTGGAATGCGATGATGATGGTGACAAGGGCGAACAAGTACGTCGATGGAATCGGCGGACACATCTCGACCTATGCCTCAGCATCTCATCTGTGGGAAGTTGGCTTGAACCATTTCTATCGAGGAAAAGATGGTGAAGGATGGGGCGACCATGTCTATTGGCAAGGTCACGCATCCCCTGGAATTTACGCTCGTGCTTGGCTTGAAGGACGATTGAGCGATGAGAACATTCACAATTTCCGACAAGAGGTTGGAGGGTCTGGGCTTTCATCCTACCCGCATCCACGATTGATGCCAGATTTCTGGGAATATCCGAGTGTTTCGATGGGTCTCGGTGCGATGACAGCGATTCACCAGGCTCGTTTCAACCGTTACTTGCACCATCGCGGTCTTGCTGATACAACGCTTTCACGCGTTTGGTACACCATGGGTGATGGAGAATCCGATGAGCCTGAATCACTTTCTGAATTAGCCCTTGCAGCTCGTGAAGGCTTGGACAACATCGTTATGACGATGAATTGCAACTTGCAACGACTCGATGGACCTGTTCGTGGAAATTCGAAGATTGTGCAAGAACTTGAAGGCCGCTTCCGAGGTGCAGGATGGAACGTCATCAAGGTACTCTGGGGCTCTTCGTGGGATGCCTTGTTTGCAAAGGATACGAGTGGAGTGCTGGCAAAGCGACTTGCAGAACTTGTTGATGGTGATGAACAGCGATTGTTTACTGCTGAAGGAGCCGTCATTCGTAAGGAACTGTTTGCAGGAGATGAATTGACTGCATTGGTTGCAGATTATTCCGATGAGGAACTTGAAGCACTGACGGAAGATCTCGGCGGTCACGATTTCCTCAAGATTCACGCAGCTTATGCTGCTGCTTGCGCCCACAAAGGACAGCCAACGGTTATCCTCGCTCGAACCATCAAAGGGTATGGACTTGGGCCTGCCTTTGCTGGTCGAAACACAACGCATCAGCGCAAGAAAGCCGATGAGAACGATTTGCGTTTGATTCGTGATGCAATGGGTCTTGATTTCTCCGATGAAGATTTGGAAAAACTTCCATTCATTCATCCAAATGATGTTCCTGATGTTGTCGCCTATGCAAAGAATCGACGTGCGGCAATGATGGGTCCAATGCCTGAACGACGCGTTCCAGAGATGGCACTCACACTCCCTGAAGCATCGGTCTATGCCGAGTTTGATGATGGAACGAAGGGAAGTTCACAGGTTTCAACAACCATGGCCTTTGTTCGTCTCATGCGTGGATTGATGAAGACAAAGGAGTTTGGTGAACGGGTTGTACCGCTTATTCCAGATGAGGCTCGAACCTTCGGAATGGATCCGCTCTTCGCTGAATTCGGTATCTATCATCCAGAAGGTCAATTGTACAAACCGGTTGATCACAAGGTATTGATGAAGTACAAAGAATCTGCAAAGGGACAAATTCTCGAAGAAGGAATCAATGAAGCTGGCGCTCTCTCATCATTCATCGCTGCAGCCACATCCTATGCAACGCAAGGCTCGCCAACGATTCCCTTCTACATCTTCTATTCCATGTTTGGATTCCAGCGTGTTGCTGACTTGATTTGGTCCGCAGCGGATTCACGTGCTCGCGGTTTCCTCATCGGTGCAACTTCTGGACGAACTACGCTCAATGGCGAAGGTTTGCAACACCAAGATGGCCACTCCTTGTTAATGGCGCATTCCAATCCTGCAGTTCGTGCATACGATCCTGCTTTTGCGTTCGAATTGTCGACCATCATCAAGCAAGGTATTGTCGATATGTGCGAAAACGACAGTGATGTCATCTACTATCTTGCCGTATACAACGAGAATTATCCAATGCCTGCAAAACCTAAGGATTGTGAAGAAGGCATTCTCAAGGGGTTGTACAAACTTCGTGATGCTCCAGCAGGCGAAGGACCAATGGTTCGATTGATTGGGTCGGGCCCAATCATGCTCCAAGTCTTGGATGCTGTCGAGAAATTGGAAACATTTGGCGTTCGATCTGAAATCTGGTCAGCAACATCGTATGGAGAATTACGTCGTGAAGGTATGGACGTCTCTCGATGGAATCGTTTGCATCCAGGTGAATCGATGAAGACATCATGGGTTGAGCAACAATTTGGTGACGATAAGGCGCCGATTGTCGCAGTTTCGGACAATGTTGCAGCCGTTCCAGAAATGATTCGTGAATGGGTTCACGCCCCATACACGGTCTTGGGGACGGATGGATTCGGTCGTTCTGATACACGTCCTGCACTTCGTCGCTTCTTCGAAATCGATGGTGAAGCCGTCGCACTTGCAGCACTTTCATCGCTTGTACGCGAAGGTCGTTTGGAAGCCTCAGTTTACAATGAAGCAATGACATCCTTCGGTGTTTCAACCGAACGAACCGACATTACAAGCCTTTGATTGGTGGCGTCCACGTTCCGCCTTTTCTTGCATGATCGAGAATGTGCCAGTAGATTGTATCCAATTCAATGGTCGAATCTTCAACCAGATTTATTTCTTCAACATCAAGTGGTTTTGCTAACCGTTTCCATGCTCCTTTGGCATTCCAACGAAGCCCCATGATGTGTTGAGCAGGTCCGCAAGTTGGTAGTGAAAAGCGGGTTTTCCATGGACGTTCGACCATCAATGTCCCATGTACTGTTGCTTGGACAGATTTCCATGATTCGCCTTTGCCATATTTTCGATTGACAAGCCAGGATGGGTTGATCGATGAATCAACCGTGAATCCCTGCTCAACAAGGACTGGAATCATCCATGAAGCAACGTATCCAGCAGGTGCTCGAAACCATGGCTTGAAGTGCTGAGGAAAGTATTGTTTGAGGATGGATGTGGACGTTTCCAAATCTTGTGCAAATGCTTCACGATCCTCTGGCCAGGCCGACCAACTTCGATGATGAAGCCCATGACATCCAATGGTGATACGTTCGCCAAATGTTGAACAGAGTTTGTTCATCATCTGAACGAATTCTTCAGATTCGCATTGATCTGCAATGACGAACAGCGTGATTGGGTGTTCATGACGATGAAGCCAAGATGTCAACCTCTCCACTCCATTTCGAAACTGCTCTGAAATCATTGGAAGCGTTTCGTCGGGTTTTGATCGTGTTGGATGGCCTTGATTTGATGGAACATGACGTACATCGTCGGTATCGATGGTGAACCAGGTGCGGCGCAAAACCCTCACATCCGAGGTAAATCGACAACGTGAATCTTGTGCGGAACGGTCTTTCCATTCAGTTCAATACCGATGAATTCGTCAATGATTTGACCCTTCCATCGATGACAAATTCGCTCTGCAGTGATGAGACCTGCTTCGTTACGAGGGTGGACCGTGATTTCGATTCTGAAGACCGAATCCCTCGATTCAAGCCAATGAAGAACAGCATCGACCGCGTTCGAAGCGATTTTTCGATTTCGAAACTCCTTGCGGACCCAATAGCCGAGATTGTAATGGGAATGAACCAATTGCATCTCATCACCAAGTCCAATCAAGCCAATGAAGGTGTTTTCTTGATCATGAATGGACCAAAAATGAACACGATCAGCATTCGAAAGATGCTCCAAATCGTGCAACATATCCGACAGTTGGCGCGTGATATCTTCGTCGTTTTTCAACCAAGGAAGGGCAGCCATCGCAGATTCAGGATCTTCTGTATACGCTTCGATGACCATCGGTAGGATCGCCTTGGAAACGGGTCGGAGTGAATACCCTCCTTCCAAATCAGGGAGATCCGGTGTTCGTGGCATAGTATCCCTCATGCGGATAGATGTGCAATCGCATTCATGACGTTCTCATCGTTTGGATGGACGCGTCGTGCCATTTCAAGCATCCAATTGAGATGCTCGACACGGCCTGCTTGTTGAAGAATAAGTCCAATATGATACAACAGCGATACATCATCGCCCAATTGCGGACCGAGCGCATCGATGTTGTGTTCCGCTTCAGCGATTTTACCTGCCCGAACCAATCCAAGTGATTCGACAACAATTCGGTGAACTTCTCGAGGATCCATTGGCTCACCTGCAGGCCATGGCCATATACGAGTGGATGATTGCACTTCTGGCGTGACGACATCGTCTTCCTCGGGTTGTGAAGGAGATGCGATGACAACATCATCATCTGGGAGTTCAGGAACGTCCTCGTCATCTTCTGGTAATTCGGGAACCTCTTCGTCATCTTCGGGTATCTCTGGAACAACATCCTCAGGAATTTCAGGTGTGGCTTCCTCCATCTCTTCTGGAAGCTCAGGAATTGTAGGTTCATCTTCGACAACGTCTGGAATGTCAGGAATGGTAAGTTCATCAGGCGATATTGGAAGTTCTTCCTCAGTCTCGGGCAGTTCAGGAATGGCATTCGGGTCTGGGCCAACGGTTCCAGTAAAGTCAACGTCGGATTCCTCATCCTCGGTTTGAATCAATTGGCCTTGTCCTGTATGCACAGGTTCCTCGACTTCATCCAGCGGGTTTGCATCAGGTAGTTCGAATCGCTCTTCGATTTCTGGTGCATCTTCGGTCGACAATTCAACCTCGTCACGACCTTCGAATTCAACGGTCTCCGACATTGTCGGCCCTTCGCTATCGATGAAAGAGAACTCGTCACTGGCAACCGAATCATCGTATTGGTCGACTTCGATCGTGACATCTTCAAGATCCAAGACCGCTTCAACAGCAAACCCTTCTTCTTCGATATCATCATCGTCCATCAGTGTTGAAAGCAGGTCGTTTTGGACATCGCTTGCAACTTCGAGGTGCTGGTCGCGAGCCGGTTTGGTTAGGTCGTAGTAGCACTGCACACATTTCGTGGCCCCTACTTCGTTTTGAGCACCACAAAATGGACAGGGATTGTCATCCTCGTTCCCATCTTTCTTGCGCTTCCAAAACATGGTCTCGCCTATTTTCTCGGTATGCGCTTGTGGTTTAAGCATCACCATCCTATGGACGATGAATGCATCATTCGCCATAGTCTGAAATGATGGCAGGATGTGGCGACGTCATGGGGGAGCGAGGCAACGTCCGTAGGATGAACAGTTCGTCTCCAGCCAATATAGGCGAGCCAGAGGGAGAAGACGCTGGAATCTGGCGTCGTGGACAAGATCACTTTCGTCACTTCTCATCCCTGCTTGAAGAGGAATTGGAAGAAGAAACATCCATCATTCAAGAGCGCTGGTCTTCATGGTCACATCATCGCCTTCAAGCATCTGGTCTTGCGCTTCTTGGACTGAAAGGTCGAACGAATGGGACATTGTATGGTGAAGATATCTTGGTCTTCGAGCATCCTGATCGGCAACATCTTGGCCAACATCGATTCACGCATGGCGATATTGTCGTTATCAGTCGGTCCAAACCCTTGGGTGAGAAAACCATCGAAGGGATCGTGCTTGAACGAGGACCAACGCGTTTACGCGTTGTTGTTGGACAGCGACCAAAGGACCTGCGAAAAGGCACATGGAGGCTTGATCGCGGTGCCAATCGCGTCGCTCATGATCGTATGCAAGAAGCGCTTGAGATGTTCCATTCTGTTGAGGGCGATCGAGGCACGATTCTACGCGATGTTCTGCTCGGCCAAGTTCATAATCCGGAAGAAAACGCTTCAATGCCACCAAAGATTTCAGGCAAGTTCCATCGCGTTGAACGCGTCGATGTTGAACTCAATCCTTCACAACTGACCGCTCTCGAATCGGCAATGTCTCGCCGTGTCACCATCATTCAAGGTCCACCAGGGACAGGAAAAACCCACACTGCTGTGGCGACACTGACACAACTTGCTCGAGAAGGGCGAGGGCCGATACTTGCTACTGCAGAGTCCAATGTTGCTGTTGACAATTTGCTTGAAGGCTTGTTGAATCTGGGTGTACGTGCGGTTCGGATTGGCCGGCCTGTCAAAGTCCGCGAAGCATTGCGAACAGCAACGCTCGATGCTCAACTCGAAGAGCATCCAAAGCAGGATGAAATCGCGATCATTCGCGATGAATTGGATGAAGTTCACAGAGCATTGCCCAAATTGAAAGGACGAGAGAAAGGATTAGCACATCGCGATATTCAACACAATAAGAAAGAGATTCGACGGCTTGAGAAGGAGATGAT
>Ga0208127_1001501_pt1 | contig 11554 bp, 12 predicted proteins | sample ETNtaG_6_FD_185751 | JGI IMG/M metagenome (GOLD analysis project Ga0208127, IMG submission 185751) | Marine microbial and viral communities from oxygen minimum zone, Eastern Pacific Ocean - ETNP201306SV45 (SPAdes) (version 2) | ecosystem: Environmental > Aquatic > Marine > Oceanic ...
GGGGGGCCGCTATAGTATTTCCTATAACTTAACTGATGAGAGTATTAATTATAGCGAGCCAAGCAATACACCTAATGCTGTTACTGAGGGTATTGGTGTAGTCGGCTCACTTCACTTTGGTAACTTTGCTGGATTTGATCTTCGAGTCATATATTTCTTGCTTGGCATCGCAGTGTGCGCACTAATTGTTACCGGGAATTTGCTCTGGGTCTCGCAGCGAGAGGGGAAGATGAGTAGCGCAAAGCTTGTTTTTATTGAGCGCTTTACGCTGAGCAGCACCGCTGGCTTAGCCGTAGCTACTGCTATCTCTTTCTTAGCTGAAAGAGTACTACCAGTCAGCATGACTAACCGAGCTGACATGTTGGTGAATTGTTTTGTGGTTAGTCTTTTGCTTGTAACGGTATATATTTGGTTTGCGCGAGATAGACGAATGGCGTTAGTTAACTTACTTGGCTGTTTCTCTCTCATTTGCGTTTCAATAGTGTCCGTTGATCTTATAGTTTTTAACAGGGCCTTAATTTCCGCAATCGATACCGGTCAGATGGCCTTAATAGGTGTTGATGTTGCAATCTTAATTTTTTCTGGATTGGTTGGGCTTGTTACCTGGCGGTTGTATCAGCGGACGAAAATTCAGTCTGAACCGAAAACCGTGGGGGAAAGTTCTCTCTCACCTAGATCAGTTTCATCCTTGCAGACTAGGTAATCAAATTGCAGATTGTAAAATCTGAAAAGCAGTCTAACGTCGGCCCAGCGCAAAAGAACCAGAAGTCTCAATTGTGGTTCATTTGGCATAGCTGGTTGGGTGTGCTCAGCGGTCTACTTCTCTTTATCGTTTGCTGGGGTGGTACTTTTGCCACCATATCTTATGAGCTAGATTGGCTATTTAACCCAGATCTGCGGGTCCAAGCTATAGGCGAGGCCGGCAGTTTAGAGGATATTTATCAGAGCGTTGCTGACACATACCCAAATGGCAATATTCAGACAGTATATTCACCTCGGTATTCGAATTTTGCAGCGGAAGTATTAATACGCGATGAAGAAAATCAGACAAAAAGAATTTATGTTGATCCATATACGTTGGAAATTACCGGTGAAGCTCCTCGTTTGAATATCCAGCGATACCTTCGAGACTTTCACAGGTTTCTTTTTACTGGAAGCTTTGGTTTCTATTTAATTTGCCTGTCCTCTATTCCTTTGATTGGTTCACTAGTTACCTCATTGGTATTTTACAAGCGTTGGTGGAGAAGATTTTTTGAATTTAAGTCGGCTCGTACGGTGAGGACCTTTATTAGTAATCTCCACCGGTTGGTTGGTTTATGGGCATTATGGTTCGTCGTAATTATTTCATTTACAGGCGCGTGGTATCTTTTCGAGAGAGTCCGCTCCCGTCACATCGATAACCTTTTTGCGTACTCAGATGTTGCAACGGTGGGGGTGGTGGTACCGATACCGCCCAAAGAATATAGCAGACTTAATACTCTTCCTTTTGACGAGCTTTTGGCTGTCGTCCGTGAAGCTCGACCAGACATCGATATCGCTTATACATCATTAAATCGCGGTGGCTATTTTTATGTTGCTGGGCAAACTGATAACTTCCTAGTTCGTAATAGGGCAAATAAGATTTACCTGGCACCTCAGTCAGGAGAAATTGTTTATAACCAATACGGAGAGGATCTCAGCGCCTACTGGTATTGGTCAAACATGGCTGACCCTTTGCATTTTGGCAATTTTTCTGGTCTTTTAAGTAGGCTTATTTGGTTTGGTTTTGGTTTAATCCTTTCATTCTTGTCGTTATCCGGAGTTTGGCTTTTTGCGAAACGTCTTAGTCGGAGTCATAAGCTTAAAACCAAAGCTTTTTGCACCACTGCTGCCCTTGTATCATTTAGCTCTTGGTTTATATTGAACGCGCCAGAGCCTTTTTTGGCAGAGACGGTCGGTGGGATGTACATAGCTCAGCAACTGCCATATGGAACTAAATTTTTTCTCTACACCTGGCTATTGGTGACCGCTATTATTTCCCTCTCTTGGATTGTTTTGGTTTTTCTCAATTACAGACAAGCTGAAACGCTGAAGCGTTAGTATTATTAGAACGGCATGAGCTCTCAATCGACGGGTAGAGTCAGTTGATCCGTATAAAACAGAGAAATTGTTCAAATTAGGACTGTGATATGAGGATTGAAACAAACAGCCGACTAAGTTGCTTATTTACCTTTCTAGGCATTACGCTAATTTCTATTCAATCAAGCTTTGTCGAAGCCGTAGCCGAATTCAGAGATGGGACGCTAATTCTTCCGTATGTATTGGTTGGTGAGGAGCTCTACAGTGTTGAACTAGTTCTTGCAGATAACAGGGATCCCTTGGAGCTTAGTGTCGGATCGTACTACCGTTATGCCGACTTAGCATCCGCACCGATTAACTCGGCCTTCTTTGAGGGTAACGTGCTAAGTATTCCTCTGCTAAGGTTTCAAGATGTATCTTACAAGATTCAACTTGACTATATTGCCGATGAAAGCGTTTTTAGACTTCTAGAACCCATCTCGACCTTAACTAACTCGACCGACGGAGTTTTGTGCGCTTACTTGAATAACACCACCAATAATCAACCTTCTTTAAAATTGACAAGCACCTCTCAATGGTCCTGCACAGGTGACACACGAATTCTCTCAGCTAACGGAATTCCAGACCATACCGTGGGTACTTTTCCTAACGCGAATAATCCTCACGCAATTTCTGAACAAGCCGTTTCAGCTGAATTTACTCTTGCCCCGCGCAAAACATCAAACGCGATAGAATTTGGTGGTCCAAATGTTGTCGGCTATATCCTTAACGGCGTGAAGGTCGATGCCGGAACGGCCGGAACCTGTAATGATTCGGGAGGCAACTGTTCTTTGGCTGGGGGCACTGGTAGCTGGTCCATTGAGGCTCTTGGGCAGAGCCATTTTGATTTTGGTGATGATAGTAATCATGCGCATGTGCAGCCCGGTGGGGTCTATCACTACCACGGAGTCCCTGAGGGTTTTGTAGACAAGCGAGGTGGAAGCGCATCTAAAATGACTCTCATTGGATGGGCTGCTGATGGCTTTCCTATATATTCGCGATATGGCTACAGTATAGCTGGTCAGAGTAATTCAAATATAAGGAAGATGTTACCCAGTTACCGTCTAATCGATTCTGTCAGTAATGAGAGGCCTCCTGTTTCTGTGTATTCTCTGGGGACATTTTCTCAGGATTGGGTTTATGAGGAGGGCTTAGGTGATCTAGATGAGTGTAATGGCCGCTGGGGAGTAACTCCAGAATTTCCGCAAGGAATTTATCATTACTATGCAACTGATAAGTACCCCTATTTTCAGAGATGCGTGAGAGGAGAGGTTAACTCTAACTTATCAACAGGCGCTGGAAATGGAGCCCCTGGCAGACCTCGTCCACCCCCCCGAAACTAATCTGACAGTAGGTTTGATTGATACTATATTAAGGGAGTAAAACTATGACAAGATTTTCTTTGAAGCCAGTTTCGTTATTTTGGTTGATCATTTTCTATTCATTTTTCTCTCAAACTCACGCACATTTAATTGACGATAATTCAGGAACTTTAAATATTACTGATGATGGCGCATACCTTGTCATTTCATTGCCTATAGAATTTTTTAGGGTGATTAATAAAGATTGGTTTTCTATTCAAGCAATTAATAACGATAGAAATGAAATATTCGAGATAGTAAAAAAGAACATAACTTTGAGTAATTCGAACCAGGAGTTTCGTTTATCAGGCCTAATGCTTTCAATTGAGCCAGCACATGAACAAGAAATGCCATTACCAAAAAATTTAGTCATTTTGGGACGATTCGAATCTCATCGAGGCGGGAACTTCTTGAAATTTGAAAATAATCTGTTTTACGAAAGTGGTGGAGCCCAAGTTATTAAAATGAGAGTGACAGACAAGGGAATAGGCGTCAGTCATACTTTTGATCTTACGCCGGAAAACCACTATTTTGAGATACCATTAAAAGCACTCTAGTACTTTTTGAGAGCAATTCACTTAAAGCCATAATCTTATTTTAATATTGCGCATTAGCCAATCCACATTATTTGAGAAACAGACTATGAAAATAGATAAAAAATTGTTTAGAGACGGACCATATTCGGATTTTTTCTCACAGGGAGTACAAGTTGGAAATATTCTGACTCTTGCGGGTCAACTTGGAAACAGCGGAGATGGTGAGATTCCCGGAAGTATCAAAGAACAAATGGAGAATTGTTATAAGAACATAGAAGGTGTGCTCAAAGAATTTGGAGCCTCTTTGGATAATATTATTGATGAGACATGGTTTGTTACTGATGTTAATGAGTGCATGGAAAATGTGAATGAGATATTTCTAGCACGGGAGCGCATCTATGGGTGCAAACCTGAGGTTTCTCAAACCCTAGTTGGAACGACCGCTCTTGTATCACCGGACTATAAAATAGAAATCAAATGCATCGCTGCGCTTTAATCATTAGCAACTAAAAAATAATGCATAGCGGAGTCTACTAGGTAAGGCAGGCTATCAGCTTCGATGCCAGTATTTCGATACCCTCCAGTTCTGTGTCACCTAACTCCAGCTCGTGGGTTCTCTCCCCCATAACTCCTTTTCCTGTAAGGTATGGGCCGTATAGTTTCCACTGAGCAGAGCTCCTGTATTTTGACATGTTCGGGCGTGCTGCCATCATTTTTTGATGTTTCGCAAGTGCCGGTTTACTTCCAAAGAGTAAGTCAACAGCAGCAGGACCGCTTTCAACTTTGAGCATCCGCTGTGTCAGGATATCGACTATGTAAAAAATGGCGAAATCCGCCATGCTTACTTCACTCCCGACCGCGAAGCCACTAGAACTGTTAACGAGAATATCCTCAAGATTGCTAAACTTTAAGGGCAACCCTGAAGTTGGGCCAGCAAAGCCTCCAATTACGTCACGATCCCAGTCTCTAAAGCCCCAAAGCGCATAAGATATATTTATCAATATATCCTCGTATATATGATCAGAGATCATGATCACCTTCGCGCGATCCAGGGGGCTTTTTGGCATGTAGCCAGCGATTTCTGCGACATACTGAGAACAAGCGCCTGTCTCGTTGATAGTAGCACCATGATGCTGCACAACCGGTAATGCTTTAAACGGCCCGGCGAGCTCAGGCAAAAACTTTTTAGTATTCTCCCAAGTGCCGCCAAGAAAGTCTTCGTCGATATCGACGAGGTCGTCAATGAAGTCAAGATCAGCATCGTAGGCCATATAACGCATTAGCATGCCGCGGCCTGCGCAATTCCAGTAACGCAGCACAAGTTTGTTTTCAGAATCGGCATGTGTTTGCGACATTATTAGTTCTCCTAAAATTGCGGCTCAAGATCAGCTAAACAGTTCCGAGGTCAACAGTACGTTGCGCCATCCTAGCGGGAACATACTAATTTTGATTAGCGACTGCCTGATTGTTTGGTGGAGGCGGGGAGAGTTGAACTCCCGTCCGTCAGCTCGCGGCCTGCAGATCTACATGTTTAGCATCGTCTATTAAATTAACCCTTCTCGACCCGACGCGCAGGGTGAGTTAGGGCGAGTCTGAAAAATTTGACCACTCAAGTTCAGACACCCTGAGCAGCGGTCCCGTTCTATATGACGATTGCTAACACCGGTTTACGGGCATCCCTGTGGCAATCGCTAGCCGGCTATATTAAGCAGCTAGAGCGTAGTTGTCGTCGTTGGCAACTATATAATTGCAGTAATTGTTTTACGAGAGTCACTACCCTCTCGACATGCACTCCAGGTGTTGATACCGGCGTCGAATCCGAATCGCCCCCTTCGTAATTCATAAGTCTATCACATATTCACTGTTTGGCCTTTCTAGTCGATCAAACACCATGTAAAAGTTGAGGGACGCAATGCAAACTGAGATCCAGGAAAAACTGGCTTCTGCCTTTATATTTGACGCTTTTTCCAGACATCGATGTCTCTGTCTATTGCAGCTCGTAAAGATTCCAGCATAGGTTCTCTCAGTCTCAATTTACTTGAAGTGTGGGCCTTTAAATCTAGTTTTAGAAATTCCTCAGCTTTTGCGGTTGCAGCGGAGATCACCTGATCGGGCTCGGCTATTTCGTCTACAAAACCTGCTTCCAGGGCTTCTTCAATGTCAAAAAAGTGAGCGAGTCCGATAGCCTTACTGCGGTGCTTGTTTATGACTCGCTGCTTAATTACTTCGATCGCGAAGTAAGGGACCGTTAAACCGATCGCAACTTCGTTTGCCGCAAACTTTGAGTTACCACTGGCACCTACTCGATAATCGCAACATAAAAGTAGAAATGTACCCATGGCAACGGCATGGCCAGTGCAGGCAGCGATCACGGGTTTTGGGTAGCTCAGTATCCTATGCGATAGCTCGGCGCCAAGTGTTAACATCTTGAGGATCTTTGCGTTGTCACCGCTCTTAAATACTCCAAGGTCAAAGCCTCCAGATAATACATTCTCTCTACCTGATAAAATCACTACACTTCCAGATTGTTCTGCTTCATCAAGCGCTGCGTTCAAGCCTTCCAGCATTTCGACTGACATGGCATTAGCTTTTCCATCATCCATTGAAATGAAAGAGATTTGATTTTCGGTTTTTAATTTTACTAGTTCACTCATAGGGGTCTCTGCTCTGTTGTTACAGTTGATTATCTATTCGCTTGTCTGACTATTCGTTGCTTGTCGATGTTCCACTCTCGATCTTTAACAGTCGCACGCTTGTCGTGTGACTGCTTTCCTTTGGCTAAAGCAATTTGACATTTTATTAGATGGTTCTTCCAATACATTTTTGTGCACACGCACGTGTGTCCCTTTTGTTGCGTTGCAGAGAATAACTTTGCGAGCTCTCTTTTGTGCAACAATAATTTTTTGGTCCGTGACGGGTCAGCGATGGTATGGGTATTAGTAGTGTCTAAGGGTGAGATGTTGCAGCCAAGGAGAAACGCTTCACCATCTTTTAGGGTTACATAACTATCAACGAGCTGCACTTTTTTCAGCCGTAAGGATTTTACTTCCCAGCCCTGAAGCGCGACACCAGATTCGAAGGTGTCCTCGATAAAATAATCGTGACGCGCCTTTTTGTTAACAACAATAGTGGTATCAGGGACTTTTGGCTTGCGTTTAGTGTTCTTTGATTTACCCATGGTGACTAGTATAGCGTGGAAGACTATACGAATCGTACTAAGTTGAGCACTTTTAATCCGGATGCGAGTAAGCACAATAAATCCGCGACATTGTTTGTAAAAGGGGCCGCTGATAGAATCGTCAGTCTAAAATGGGAGTTTTTAACCTAATCATCTGAAAACATGGAGTTTTAGTGGCTGAGGCCAGAGGACAATTCAGTTCTAAACTGGGATTTATCTTAGCGGCAGCCGGCTCTGCCGTCGGCCTAGGTAACATCGTCGCTTTCCCTGTCATGGCGTCAAAGAATGGTGGCGCCGCGTTCCTAATTATTTATCTCTTATTTATTGCTTTCATATGCTATCCGGTGATGTTGGCGGAAATTTCGATGGGCCGACATACAAATCGAAATCCTGTAGGAGCTTTTTCGGATCTCTCCGCGGGCCATCCTGGCTGGCGTCTCGCTGGCATCTTGGCAATTTTGACACCGTTTATGATAGCCGTGTTTTATACCGTTATTACGGTTTGGCTAGTTGTATACGTCAAAGAAATCGCATTTGGGCGTCTAGATTTATTGTCTGATGAGAGCACATTCGGAGAAGTCGTCGCCAGGCCAAGTCTTTTTGGTTATTTATTGGCACTGCTGGGTTTGATATTTACTATCTTGCTAGGCGGAGTGAAGGGAGGTATCGAGCGCTTGGCGCGCATACTTATGCCTACCCTGGCTGTGATGTTAGTCGCTCTGACTTTGTTTGTTCTCACTCTCGATAATGCCGTCGCAGGAATTCGTTACTACTTGGTGCCAGATTTTTCTCGAATGGACCTGTCGGTTATTAACGGGGCACTCAGCCAGGCGTTCTTTTCTCTTTCGCTAGGGATGGGGATTTTGATTACTTACGGATCCTATTTTAGTCAACAAGATAGCATCAGTCAGTCGACTCGAATGGTTGCTGTAGCTGATACCAGCATTGCTTTTTTTGCAGGTCTTCTAATTTTGCCGGCAATTTTTGCATTCGATCCAAATACCAATACCGATGACTTATCCACCAGCAGTGTCGGGCTAATATTCAGTTTTCTACCTCAGATATTTTTGTCTATGCAGTCTGCGGTTGGTTACTTTGGGGCCAGCGTGGTCGCGATCTCATTCTTCTCACTAGTATTCTTTGCCGCCCTAACCTCGCTAGTATCTATTATAGAGATCCCGATCTCGTGTTGGATCGATGAGCTAAAACTGACAAGAAGAAAGGCGGTGCTACTCCAGGCAGTGTTGCTAAGTATTTTTTCCATACCGGCAATCATGTCTCTTGGTATTTCGGATTACTTTACAAACTTTACGAGTTATGGCGGTGTTACTAAGTCTTTCTTTGATTTGGTGTCAGATGTCTTCTACGAAACTATTCTGCCCCTTGTGGGATTTACTGTCTGTATTTTTTGTGTCTACCGGTGGAGATTGACGGGACTGAGTTCAGAGCTGTCAAAAGGAGACCCTGACTATGTGGGCTCCAGATTAGAGAAGTATATTAACTTCTCTTTGGGTACCTTCATTCCCTTTGTGCTTCTGCTGGTGTTTATAAGCACTGTCTTTCAAATTTACGTACCTTAAATCGCACTCTATGGCATCAATCAAGCGCAGTGCCCTTGTTCAATATTCGGCTGATCAAATGTTCGATCTCGTAAACGACATTGAAAAATACCCTGAGTTTATGCTGGGTTGTGTTGAAGCTGTCGTTATCGATCGGGACGACGAATCGGTTGTTGGTAAACTTAAATTGAGCAGGGCTGGAATAACTCAGGAATTTACGACAAAGAACTTGTTAAAAAAACCAAATTCGATAGAGATGCAGCTGGTAGAGGGAAAGTTCAAAACCTTCAGTGCCCAATGGTCTTTTGATGTACTCAGCGATGATGCCTGCAAAGTGGCTTTGTCTATGGATTTTGAGTTCGATTCTTTTTTTATTGATACCGCAGCTGAAAAACTATTAACGTCCTCGGCCAATAGCTTGATGGATGCGATTGTTGTAAGAGCGAAAGAAACTTATGGGTAGGGGATGAACGAGGAAGCGACAGGTTCAGCTATTCATGTTGAGGTAGCTTATGCAACTATTGAGAGGCAGTGTGTCATTCCTCTAAAAGTAACAAATGGCACTACTGCCTATTCAGCGATCAGGTTGTCAAAAATCGAACAAGAGTTTGAGGAGATTGATATTGATGGTAGTCCGATAGGGGTTTTCGGGAAAATCTTGGACGGAAAATCCAAGCCAAATCCCAAAGAGTATGTCCTTCAAGATAATGATCGTGTGGAGATCTATAGGCCATTAACTGTTGATCCAAAGAAAGCGAGACTTAAAAGGGCCGCCTCTGCTAAGGCAAAAAAGACAGGGTAGAGTGAGAAGCTTTAACTCAAAGATGAGTTGCAGCATAATAAGACTCATAAAAATCAGGATACAATATACATGACGCAAAAAGAGAAAGAATCGCTTCTAAAACGAATCGAAAAGGGACTGCATGAATACTATGTGGCACCTTATCGCCGCTCATTCGCCCGCGCGCAGAGGGATGAGGATGATCTATTTATGCTCTTGGTTTTCGCAGAGAATATGGGTGTTCCTAATCCAGCGGCTTACTACACCTTGGAGCTACTGCCTCTGGTTTATGATCGATTCCACGAGTGGCACAAGCGTATGGGTATGGAGAGATCTCCACTGGACCACATCGGGTGTTGTTAAAACTCGCTAACTCTAAAAAGATTTTATTTTTCGGTGGTAAAGGTGGAGTCGGCAAAACGACTGTTTCCGCTGCTACTGCTGCTGCGTGTGCCGACTCAGGCGCGAAAGTGCTTCTGGTGTCCACCGATCCTGCGCACAACCTTGGCCATCTGTTTGACCGTAATATTGGTGGCACGCCCACGCGAATTTCGGCCGGATTAGATGCACTTGAGCTCGACCCGCAGGAAACCGTAAACGTGCATCTGAAAGAGATATCCTCCTCGTTACACAAACTCATGCCTACAAATCTCTACTCCGAGGTAGACAAGCATATTGCGCTTGCGAAAGACGCGCCAGGAATGCATGAGGCCGCTATTTTGGAGCGTATGGCAGATGTGGTTGAGGATGGGCTAAGGGATTATGACAAGATAATATTTGATACGGCGCCCTCGGGTCATACCGCTCGACTCATGGTTCTACCTGAAGTTATGTCTGCGTGGACAGAGGGATTAATTAAGCGTCGAGAGAAGGCCGATCGATTTGCTGAATTCGTACGTGAGCTCGGGGAAGATACCTCGATGCAGGATAAGACGATTGGCAATGCAGATGATTCAGAGCAGGAGAGAGAGAGCCAAATACGCCAGATACTTCTCAGGCGGCGCCATAAATTTACTCACCTAAGAGAGCGGATCGCCGACAGCGACATGACTTCGTTTGTCATCGTGCTTGCCGCGGAGCGCCTTCCCGTGCTTGAAACAATCGAGCTCCATCAACAGTTAAAACAGGCCAGTATTTCAGTAGACTGCTTGGTTGTTAATAAAAGGGCGCCAACCGATAGTGGAGAGTTCTTGAAAGAGCGTCAGGAGCAGGAGGAGATTCACCTTGCAACACTGGCAAAGACCCTAACATCACTACCGAGGCAGGACATTTTTCTCCGCCCCCACGACATCGTTGGTTTGGCTGCGGTGGAGAGTATGGCGGGACAGTTAACATGAATTAAGCGGCGATATCAGCTTGACAGATATGTTAAAGTATCTTGACTCGCCACCGATATCTGGACGATACTTCGCGGTCAATCCAATTTGGGTAAGAAAAACAATTGATTAGCTACTTAAATACAAGCAAATTTTTCTTCCTCAGGCGCCTGCTGTCAGGCTTGCTTTGTGCCTTCCTGCTTGTAATTCAGAGCGCGGAGGCAACGCATAGCCATGACGATGGTGACCTTTCCCGTATCGATTGTGAAATTTGTTTGAAGCCAACGGGCGCAGAGGATGACGCAGTTCTTACCACGGATTTCTGCGAGCTGGTTAAACTTGGAGAAGAGAACTTCTTTTCGGCGGATGAGGTTCCTGGTTACCAACCGTCGATATCTGCCCAATCACGCGCGCCACCACACCGATAGCTCATCTAGAGCTCCCTTACTTTTTTTGAGAAACGCTTCCTCGTAAAGAGAGCTGGCGCCTCTCGTCTGCATTAGTTGTTAGTCGATTAATTTAAATTTTATAGGTGAGAAAATGAATTTACCGTTCAAGCGAACGCAGTTGTCGCTCTGTGTGGGGCTAATTGTCTCCACTGGGTATCAGGCCAATGCCGCAGAAGATCAGATCGAGGAGATACTTGTCTCCTCAGCGTTAAATGAGACCGTCGCAGATACGGTTCATCCAGTTACTGTTCTGTCGGGAGATGAGTTGCGGCAGAAG
>Ga0208127_1001502_pt1 | contig 11551 bp, 9 predicted proteins | sample ETNtaG_6_FD_185751 | JGI IMG/M metagenome (GOLD analysis project Ga0208127, IMG submission 185751) | Marine microbial and viral communities from oxygen minimum zone, Eastern Pacific Ocean - ETNP201306SV45 (SPAdes) (version 2) | ecosystem: Environmental > Aquatic > Marine > Oceanic ...
TTCCTAGAAGATGGAGATGCTATACCTGAGCCTGCAATTTGGTTCCATGATATCTTAAGAGCAGATGGAACTCCTTATAACGAAGATGAAGTTAATTTCATCAAACAAATAACCTCTTCCACGTAACTGAAGATATGAAAAAATTAGTATTTTTATATTGTATGATTGCTTCGTGTTTGGTCTATTCAGATTCATCCAAGAAAGTCCTTTGTGAGCTAGAAGGGAATTATTCAATTACTTATGAAGACTTTAGAAGAAATTATTTTAATGAAGCAGTTGAAATTGCTAAAAATGTTGCTGTTACGACAACACAATCAATTTTCTTTTTGAATAGAGCCAAACAAACACTCAATAAAGATGCCTGGGATAAGAATAAAATAGATGTAACTCAATATTGGGCTATTGATGAATCTTCAGACGACTTACTTAAGCTAGATTATGTTATAGAACCAGCTCCTGTTTGGATAACTCAAAGTGATTGGAATAAAGAGAAGAAAGAGACCGGACTTGTAGTTACACACTTTCTCGAAAATGGGGTAATGCACCCAAATTATCCAGAATATAAGGTGGATATTTATCAACTAACGAATGAAATAAATTGGTTTACTGGAAAAGCCAGAATTAAAGGAGACATTTGGCTGAAAAGAGTAGATGGAAAGAGAGGCAAAGATCCTAAAATAGAGATACTAGCGAAAGGTAAATGCGAAAAGCAAAAGAGAAAATTTTAGTTAGAAACCTATTACTAAATATAATGAAATAGGAATAATTAATGCCCAAATTGCTATAGCTAATGTTATCGGTTTAAATTCCAGCAAAGCTAAGCTTTCTCTACTTATCTGAGTTCCGATACAGAAAAGACCCGTCAAGAGGCAAATCCTATTTATCAATTTTAGGTATTCAACAATTACCTCGTTGGGCTGAAAAATTGTATTTAATAGAGCTGCAACTATAAAAAGAACTACAAAAATTGGTAAACCAAAACCATCATTCTTGTTGCGGCTGTCGCAGCTGCGGAAGCACGGTCCGGCCAGGAATTCTTCCCCTTGACCGTTGATTATCGCGAAAAAGCATCTGCAGCGGGCCAAATCCCCGGCAGCTATTTCAAGCGCGAAGGACGCCCAAGTGAAAAAGAAATTCTCACTTGTCGCCTGACCGATCGCCCCATCCGTCCTCTGTTTCCAAAAGGTTGGTTCAATGAGGTTCAGGTTCAAACACTCCTTCTCAGTGCAGATGGTGAAAACGATCCGGATATCATGAGTATTCTGGGTGCTTCTGTCGCGCTGACCGTCAGTGACATCCCATGGGCGGGGCCTCTGGGTGCGGTTCGAGTGGGGCGTATCAATGGCGAATTCGTCGCCAACCCCACCCATTCTGAGCGCGAAGAGAGCGATCTTGATCTCATTTATGTCGGCAACAAAACCGATGTGGTGATGTACGAAGGTAGCGCTCAGGAGATCACAGAAGAGGACTTTATTGCGGCCCTGCGTTTCGGCCAGGAGGCCTGCCAGCCCATGATTGAGGCTCAAGAGGTATGGCGCAAGGAGATCGGTAAACCCAAGCGGGAGATTGTGACCATGCAGGTCCCAGACGAAGTTACCGCCGAAGCACGTTCGCTGATCGCTGAAAAGGTCATCCCCACGCTGCTGATCGAATCCAAGAAGCAGCGGGAAGCAGGTTGGAACGCGATCACCTCAGAAGCAGGAGCTCAGCTCGTCGAGAAATTCGGTGAGGATGTGGTCACCGGTCAGGTGCTTTCCGATGTCTTTTACAAGATCCAGAAGGAAGCGGTTCGAAAATTGGTTCTGGACGATGGTAAGCGCTTGGATGGTCGTCAATTTTTCGATATTCGCCCCATTGATTCGGAGGTGGGACTGTTGCCGAGAGCGCACGGTTCGGCCCTCTTTACGCGTGGTGAGACCCAGGCCTTGACTTCAGCGACCATGGGAACGCTCGATGACTCGCAGAGTTTTGATGCCTATGCGGGGGGAGAAAGCGAAAAGCAGTTTATTCTTCATTACAACTTTCCGAATTTTTCTGTGGGCGAAACCGGGCGTATCACGGGTCCGGGTCGGCGTGAGATTGGTCATGGTGCTCTGGCAGAGCGCTCGATTGCACCTCTCTTTCCTTTTGAATCTTTCCCTTACACTGTGCGCATTACAAGTGAGGTTTTGGAATCCAATGGGTCCTCAAGTATGGCGACGGTGTGTGCAGGTTCGCTAGCTCTCATGGATGCGGGCGTTCCACTCAAGTCGCCTGTAGCAGGCATTAGCATTGGTATTTGCACCGAAACCGACGGCGATGACCAAATTGATCGCTATCAAATTCTGACCGACATCATTGGATGGGAAGATGCGTTTTGCGACATGGATTGCAAAATCGCCGGTAGCGCTTCAGGAATCACTGGCTTCCAGTTGGATCTCAAACTCAAGGGGCTTCCTCTGGGGATCATGGAAGAGGCGATTGGGAAGGCCAAGGAAGCTCGTGAGGCGGTCTTGGAAAAGATGGCGGCAACCCTTGCCGAGCCTCGCAAGGAATTCAGCAAGTACGCTCCCCGAATCACCACGGTTCGAATCAACCCGGATAAAATCGGAGCGCTGATCGGCCCCGGTGGTAAAAACATCAAACGCATCGTTGAAGAGTCCGGCTGTGAGATCAACATCGAGGATGATGGATCGGTCAAGATTTACTCGGTCGCAGAAGAGGGTCTCAACATTGCCATGCAGGAGATCGAAGGGATCACCGCTGAAATTGAAGTCGGCAAGACCTACCGAGGAAAGGTGGTTTCCATCAAGGAGTTTGGTGCTTTTGTTGAAGTGCTTCCTGGCCAGGATGGGCTTTGTCATATCAGTGAGCTCGCCAACTTCCGTGTGAAACGTACCGAGGACATCGTGCAGATGGGCGACGAAATCTGGGTCAAGGTGATCGGTATTGATGACAAGGGCCGAGTGAAACTTTCTCGCAAGGTTGCGATGGAAGAACGCGACCAGATGATGGCTGAGGGCAAGGAGTCTTCAGGTGAAGGCCAGGCCGAGGCCGAAGCTGAGGCTGACAAGGAGTGAACTCCTTGATTTGAATTCCTTCATCGTTGAATTCAAGGCGGACCCACTAGTGGGTCCGCCTTTTCCATGATCCCGGCAAGTCGCTGTGTCTTGCCTAAGTTTTGTTCCCCCTGTTAAATACTCACGTGCAACAGCAACAAACCATCAGTGAACCGGTTGAAATGCACGGTCTTGGATTGCATGGCGGTCAAAAAGTCACCGCTCGATTGCTTCCAGCCCCACCCAATCATGGGGTCTGTTTCAGACGCGTGGATCTGGATGGGCAACCAGAGCTTCCCGCCAGCATTGATCTGGTAAGTGATACGACCCGGTCCACCACCTTGGCCAAGGGAAACATCAAGCTGCATACCGTCGAGCACATGCTTTCCACTTTTTCAGGCATGAGCCTCGACAATGTTGTCGTGGAGCTGGATGCCAATGAGCCCCCGATAGGTGATGGCAGTTCGGTGGCGTTTTGTGAACTTGTGCGTCGAGCGGGCTTGAGTTTGCAGGCGCAGGACCGCGAGCCTCTCAAGGTGGTTGAGCCCATGGCCCTTCAGATGGGAGATTCCATCATGTCTGTTTTCCCTCATGATGGATTCAAGATCAGTTGTACCAGTTCTGATGCCCGAGGTCATTTCACTCAATACTATTCAACGGAGATCAACCCTGAAACCTGGGAACAGGACATATCCAAGGCACGAACCTTTTGCTTTTTTGAAGAAATCGAATTCCTCATCAAGAATGGTTTGATCAAAGGTGGTAGTCTTGAGAATGCGGTGATCATTCGGGATGATGTGGTTTTGACCAATGAACCTCTCCGTTACCCAGACGAATTTGTTCGCCACAAGATTCTCGATATCATTGGAGATCTGTATTTGATTGGTCGCCCCATCCAGGCTCACATTATTGCCGTTCGCCCGAGTCACAAGATCAATTGTGAGTTGGCTCGACAACTGGCTGCGGTTGCCAACAGGCCCAAAGTAGCCGCGCAGACCCTTTCCCCACCTTCAACAGAAACCAAAAAAATTGTGGAACCCGAGAAACAGCTCCCTACGCCCATCCCTGCCGATGCCACCTCCTTGGATATCAATGAGATCATGAAAATCCTTCCGCACCGATACCCCTTTCTGATGGTGGATCGGGTGATCAAAATAGAAGGTAACACGATCCAGGCAGTCAAATCGGTCAGCATCAATGAACCTTTTTTTGAGGGTCATTTTCCGGGACATCCCATCATGCCGGGGGTGCTTCAGTTGGAAGCGATGGCTCAAGTGGCAGGGATTCTCACCTTGGGCAAGGCCGAAAACTGGGGAAAGATTGCCTACTTCATGGCGGCTGATTCCGTCAAGTGGCGCAAGCCAGTCCTGCCGGGCGATACGTTGGTCATTGACGTCGAAATCATGAAGAGTCGTGGCAAGATCGGTAAAGCCAAGGGAGTATGCTCGGTTGCCGGTGAAACGGTGAGTGAGGCGGTCGTGACCTTCATGATGGCCAGTGCCTGAATCTTTACATCCAGAGCACATGATTCATCCAACGGCCATCATTCATGAAGCTGCTATCATTGGTCAGGGATGCCACATCGGGCCCTACTGCGTCATTGGTGAGCATGTTCAAATGGGGCAAGGCAATCACTTGCACTCTCATGTGGTGGTCGATGGCCACACGCAAATAGGAGACGACAACACTTTTTTTCCTTTCTCAACCATCGGGATGCGTACCCAGGATCTGAAGTGGGAGGGCGGGGTAACCCATACCCGGATCGGAGACCGGAATACCATCCGTGAGCATGTGTCGATTCACAGTGCGACAGGAGAAGGGGATGCCACTTGTATCGGTTCGGACAATCACCTGCTCGCATACGTCCACATTGCCCACGATGTGCAATTGGGGAATCATATCATCATGTCCAATGTCGCAACCTTGGCAGGTCATATTGTCGTGGAGGACCACGTGGTTATTGGGGGCCTTGCGGGCATTCATCAATTTTGCCGAGTGGGTCAGCATGCCATCATAGGGGGCTGTTCCAAGGTGGTTCAGGATGTGGCACCCTACATGATGGTCGATGGGAATCCGGCTCGCACCCGTGCCCTCAACAAGGTGGGGTTGGAGAGAAGGGGCTTCACCCCAGAAGCGCTTCAAGCACTCAAGAAAGCCTACCGCATTCTTTTCCGATCGGGGTTGACTCTTGGAAATGCGATTGAAAAAGCGAACCAAGAGGTGGCTGACATGCCAGAGGTACACCGCCTGCTCGATTTCCTGCGTTCCAGTGAGCGAGGAGTTGCCTGAAGTGGTGATTCGAAACCTGCAGTCGCTTAGCCTAAGGAAACCCCCTGCCATGAGGTGGGTGCTTCTTGGGCTCTGCGTGCCCATCACTCTATCCGCCAATGCTGGTACCCCTTTGATGTGGGCAGGTATCTTACACCTAACCCTGGGGAATCTGATGATCGGCCTTCTGGAAGGGGGCCTTTTAATCTACTGGTTAGGGCTTAGGCAGTGGTTTTTTTGGTGTGCACTTGGAGGCATGATCGTGGCCAACTATGCTTCCTCCTGGGTGGGTTACCTGATTCTGGCTGCCGTAAAAGGCTTGGTGCAATCGATCACTTTGTTGTGGTTAAAACCCTTTTTTGTCGTCTGTTTGGGCGTCAGTTTTTTGCTGAGCCTTCTGATTGAATGGCCTGTGGTACGATGGATTCTTCGATGTCACGGCAAAAGCTGGAAACAGGCTCTGCGACGTACCTTTCAATTGCACGCGGTCAGCTATCCTCTTCTTGTAGCCTATTATTTTTCTGCCAGCGGGGTCAGCCTCATGACAGACTTTGATCTGGTGGATACTCAGGAGTTGATCCCCTCAAGATCGTGCACGGTTTACTACCTTTCAATCGATGGGGCATCGGTGATGCGAAGCCAGATCGGTAGTGAGCATGTTCCAGAACAAGTTTATGAACTGGAGCCTGATTCTCGGCACGATCGCCTGTTTATTCGTTCAGATGAAGAAGCTTTGTACGATCTATGGTTGCTCAAAGGTGGATCTCCCAAGGATCAGGAGGCACAAATCCTTCTCAAGGATGTGACCAACATGGCTGTCGTGGAGGATTCTCAAAAAGCACCTTACCCACACATACAGCCACAGGGATTTCCCATGCCACGCACCACTGGGCTTCATTTTGGGGAGGTGCCTTCGCTCTGGTCTGAGACAAACTCCATTTACAGAACGGGTTTCTGGCCTGTCGAAGGACTTTCAGGAAATGCCGATTCTCTGCGGCGCTTCCATGCCTCTTTTGAGACGCCTTTTCTCGCATGGAGTGTTCGCAATGCCGTCGAGATCGATGAAGATTTGTTATTGTTTCAGTTGGGGCCTCATCAAATCTGCCTGATGCACCCACCCACTCGTCGCTTGGCCTTGTTCGCCCTTGGAAAGGGGCCTGTGGTGGTTGCAAGCCGATAATTCAACCCTGCAGCAGTGCCTGCATGCGTTCCAGACCCCTCTGAAGGACCTCTTTGGGATTTTTGTTCCAGAGGTCTTGGTTGAACAATTCCAGGCTCATCGCACCTTGGTATCCTTTTTGGCGCAGGCACTGTATTTCTGCCTTCAGATCGATCACGCCTTCTCCAATCATGACCCGGTCTGGATCGGTTTGGGTCCCAGCTGGTTTGGCTGGATGAGCATCATCGATATGATAGTGACTGATCCGATCGACAGGAATGGCCTCAAGCTCGTCCGGGGTCGTGTGACTGTTCCAGTTATGAAAGGCATCTAAAATGAGGGTAGCACTCGGATCCTTTGTTTCCTGAACGACTTCCCATGCTTGCGCAAGTCGATGAATGGATTTGAAAAAGCTGATGTATTCGAAGGTGGGTTGAATGCCAACCTGACGACCGATTTTCAGCAAATCACCGTAGCGCTTCGGCAAGCGTTCAAGGTCGCAGTGACCCATGGGCGGGGTCGCAACAATGTAGGGTGCCCCTATGCGTGCACCCAGTTCAAAACGGCGCTTGGCTTCATCTAATACTAATTGGTACTCCCAGCCTTCCATGTCACCCCACTGGCGTATCGCGATACAGCACGGGACGATGAGTCCATGATCTGAAAGGGCCTTTTCAACATCAGAAATTTCGCCACCTTGTCCGATGTATTCGTAAAGGTCATTGATCCATAATTCGATCCCATCATAACCCACCTCACCGGCGAGTCGGATTTTTTCCATGAGTGGCTGGGGCTTGATGGTGCTGGTATTCAGGCAAAGCTTGGGGTTCATGAGATCGATCGGATGTTCAGGCGGTACGTCAAATTGGATCAAAATGCTCCCAATCGTGGGGGCATGGGGTCCATCGTAAAGACACTGGAGTCAAAGCAAGCCTTCAGAAGGCGCATTTTGCGTTCGGATGCATCGGGCTGATGCCATAAATTGTTAAATTCATCCGGATCTTTTTCAAGGTCATAGAGCTCCCCATCATCACTACCATGATAGACGACGATTTTTTCGGTTTGGGTACGCCGCATGGTACCGTAGGCATGACGATGGGTCCATGCATTGTAATATTCGCTGAAGACTGAGGACCGATGTTCTTCTGCAAGCGCTTTCCCATGACAGATGGCCTCCAGACTCTTCCCTTGAAATCCAGCGTGGTGATCGAGCCCTGCAGCGTCACAGAGGGTTGGAGCAAGGTCGATTAATTCGGTCAAACCATCATAAGCGACACCTGCTGCGAATCCGTCGGGCCAGTGGAGTATGAGCGGTACCCTCAGGGCTTCCTCATAAAAATGAGGCCCTTTGAGATAAATGCCATGATCGCCCAGCATTTCGCCGTGGTCCGACATGAAAATGAGCAGAGTGCGCGATAACTGGTTGGTGGCTTCTAGCGCTTCCAGGATACGCCCCAATTGATCATCCATCAGGGATACCATGGCCAGATAGGCCGCACGGACGGCGCGGTGATCCTCTTCACGCATGTTCTGGACATCAAACCCTCCTGGTTCGTTGTGCGCCCACCGGTGATCGAGTTGTTGATAGAGGGTCTTCTCATCCCATTCATTGGCACGTATTTTGGGCAAGGGCATGCGATCGATGCGGTATCGATCCAGATACTCCTTGGGGGGGTCGAAGGGGTGATGTGGGTCAAAACAATTGAAGCTGAAAAACCAGGGCTGGTGTGCGTTCTGATCAATGAACTCGATGGTTTTTTCAGCGCACCAGGTTGTTTGGTGGTAGGGAGCGGGAATGCCTTCCTTGATGTAAGGAGTGGACGGACCATCGTAGAGATCCTCCCAGCGAAGCCCCTTCGCTGCCAGCCATTGGGTATAGGCGTTTTCGGGCCAGTCGGGTTGTGGATGATGAGACCAATGAAAGACCTGGTAACCATCTTCGATGCGTTGTTCCACTTTTCCGTTGGCGCAGCTCGATAGGTGCAGTTTGCCCGCCAGTCCACAAAAGTAGCCATGATCGGCAAAATGCCGGCTCAGCAATCGTTCCTCCCTTGGGATTTGCTGGCCGTTTTGTCGGCATCTTGTCGTGCGTGCATAGCGGCCGGTGAGAAACGAGGCTCGGCTCGGTGTGCAAACCGGGCTCTGACAATACGCTCGGTTGAAGGTGACCCCAGCACCCACCAGGCGATCCATGTGGGGCGTTTGGGCATGAGCAGACCCAAGAGCCCCTATCGTGTCATAGCGCTGTTGATCCGTGCAGATCCAAAGGATGTTGGGCCGCTGATGGGTCATGAAATCCCGTCAGCTCGAGTTTAATGTTTTGGAAAGCGCTTCATGCGTATCTCGTGAGCACCATCCGCTCGCGCGTACTCGTAATAGTATCGCCACTCGTTTTCGAGTTCCAATGGGTGAAGGTAACGCAAGGACCCTGTGGCATGGGGAGAAACCACATACGGCCCATCGTGGGTGAGGCGCTGCCAGTGAATCAGGTCGAGGCTGACGGCAATCCCCGTTTTTTCTTCATAATTTTCCAGATGGCTTGGGCCTCCATCGTAGAATCCCACATAGACCGGTGGCATGGCCTGGATGGACCCAAGCCGTGTTGCATGGCAATCCCACTGATCCTGGCTGGGTTTGAGAATGTCTCCATGCCAATCAAAATGGATACCATCCTGACTGGTTGCCAGCCCCGAAGACGACTTTGAAAGTCCTGTATTGTAGATATCGGAGGTGGCATGCATGGCTTTTTTTTCTTCCTCGCTTGCTTGCTGGTTTCCGGGGGCATAACTGACCAGCATGTGGTAGGTGTCATCGACTCGCATGACGAAGGGGTCCTTGACCCCCTCACAGGAAGTTTGTTGAGCAGTTAGAATGGGGGTGCGCTTGGCGATGTCAAAGCGGGAAGGGTGATCGGCTTCCAGAAGATCAATGCGCCACCGCTGGTCTGTCGGATCCACATAGCTCAAATAAAGTCGCCAGTTGCCCTCGGGTGTTTTGATCAAGCTTCCTTTTTCAATGGAATCGGTATTCAGTGCATCCTTGTCTGTTTGCCAGATGGTCTCAAATTCACGACCGTCCTTGCTTTGAGCCACGAAACATTTCCCTCCTCGAATGGGTCTGGGTTCTCTGGCTCGATAATAAAGGTAATAGGTAGAGTCATCGGGATCGAAGACCACACTGCATGCACCCACCCAATACCCTTCTCCATCACCCAGGGGTTCTATGATGACTTCGCCCGATTCAGGGTCAAAGGGTTTGAGTGCTGGAATGATATTCATCGATCGACTGCTCATAGGATGGTTTCGTTTTATCCACCCGATGGCATCAATCCAACGAAAAATTGCTCAATCTTCGAAGGCAGAGTTGTCTGTCCTTTGCCGAATGCGTTCCAATGAAACCTCGCCCATCGAACCCAACCGCTTCCTATGCCAGGACTCTCTCGATGCCTTTATCTCAATCAGGGTGGAACTTAGAGAAGGGGGCCGGGTATATAACAGGCGTTTCGTTTGGCACCGGTTTTTAGTAGGAACCCAGATTGGGACATCTTGTTGAGGAGGTAATTGGCTCGATGGATCGTAAGCCCCAGAAGTTCTCGACATTGGCTATTGGTGATGCGCTTGCGTGATTCCACATGCTGGGCAATAGCCTCCTCTTGTTCTCCCAATGCATACCTGGCCGTTTCCTTACTTTGATGATCGATACGCTTTGCTTGAACGTCGGTGAGGGTGGAAGGGCTCTTGCCAATAATGAATACATCTCGGGCCTGGATGCGTGATCCGGCGCACTCAATGGAGGTTCGCTCGATCACATTTTTCAGCTCTCTGATGTTTCCAGGAAAATCATGTGCCATGAGCTTCTGGATAGCACTGTTGGATAGCCGTGGGGCCATCTTGCCCATTTCCTTGGCGAACTGCTCCATGAAATGTCTTGCCAGGAGGGGTATGTCCTCCTTGCGCTCCCTTAAGGGAGGCACGTGAATGGTGTAGCGCGCCAAGCGATAGTAAAGATCTTCCCGGAAAGTCTGATCCTTGATGGCCTCCATGAGATTGCGGTTGGTTGCAGAAAGGATCCGAACATCGGTTCCAATGTGTTTGGAAGAGCCCACCTGGCGTATTTCCTTTTCTTCCAGCGCACGCAGGAGCTTGCTTTGCATATCCAGTGGCAACTCTCCAAGCTCATCCAGAAAGAGTGTGCCTCCCTGTGCCATTTCGAAATAGCCCAACTGGTCTTTGATGGCACCCGAGAAAGCGCCCTTGATGTGTCCGAAAAACAGGGACTCGGCCAAATCCTTTGGAATGGTGGCACAATTGATGGCGACGAAGGGTCCGGACGCCCTGGGGCTACCTACATGGATGGCGCGGGCGATCAGTTCCTTACCCACACCACTTTCACCAGTAATCACGACACTGATGGAATCGCTGGTTTGGATTTTTTTGATGTCCCGAATCACCTGCGTCAAACCTTTGCTGGTTCCGATGAAACCATCCACGGTCCAACGATCGGCGACTTGCTGGCTCATCGCGGTGAGTTTTTGATCTGCGATGGAAAGGGCTTTTTCGGCAGACTCACTTCTCGCTTCGGCCTTTTGTCGCCGTTGGATTTCCTCCTCCAATTCCTTTCTAAGCCGATAAAGCTCCACATGAGCATTGGCACGGGCGAGTACCTCTTCTCGGGTAAAGGGCTTGGTGATGTAGTCGACGGCTCCTACCTCAAAAGCCTGTACCAAAGTTTGAACATCTGTGTCTCCGGTAATGAACATCAAGGGAACATCAGCTGTTTCAGGGTGTCTTCGAAGTTCCTGTGCCGTTTCAAAGCCGCTGATGCCAGGCATGGTGATATCAAGGATGATCAGGTCAGGCTGGGCTTTGAGAGCAATTTGAATGGCAAATTCCCCATTGGGAACCAGGAAAGCATCATAGCCATTGGGTTCCAGCACCCTGCGCAGGCTTTCCCTTACCTCTTCAACATCATCTGCGATGACGACGCGATATTGTTTGTTTCCGATACTCACAGACTTTTAAGCAGTGAATTAAAGTCATGACTAATCCCTATGACGCTGGGAAGTCGAGATAGGCCGCTGTTGACA
>Ga0208127_1001504_pt1 | contig 11548 bp, 8 predicted proteins | sample ETNtaG_6_FD_185751 | JGI IMG/M metagenome (GOLD analysis project Ga0208127, IMG submission 185751) | Marine microbial and viral communities from oxygen minimum zone, Eastern Pacific Ocean - ETNP201306SV45 (SPAdes) (version 2) | ecosystem: Environmental > Aquatic > Marine > Oceanic ...
TTTATTGTCGCCAAACTTGGGCGTAGTTATAGTATCCTTACCAATGTGCAAGAGCTTATCAGAATAATCCTGAGATAATTTCTGGAGATGAAAATGAAAAAGAAAAATCTAATTAAACAGTTTGTGCTGACTTCCCTCTTAGTAGGGATAGTATTCCCAGCAAGCGCGCAATTCGATAACGTCGGCTCCATTGATTTTCCGACCTCCGAATCAGGAGAGGCACAGCAATACTTTCTTCGAGGAGTAGCAATTCTTCATAGTTTTGGTTGGGAGCAGGCTCAGGAACAATTTCAAAGAGCGCAGGAAATCGCACCAGATTTTGCCATGGCATACTGGGGAGAGTCCCTAGCTTATAACCACCCTTTGTTCTCTCAAATGGACGCAACCGAACCCCGTAGTGTGCTGCAGCGTCTTGGATCTACCCCTCAAATTCGGATGTCAAAGGCACCAACAAACCGGGAAAAAGGATTCCTAGCCGCAGTAGAGGTTCTCTGGGGTGATGGTGAGATAGCTGATCGCAAGATAGGTTACATGGAAGCAATGGAAGACCTCTATAACAGTCATCCAGACGATGATGAGATTGCTGCCTTTTATGCCTTATCAGTATTAAGTGCCCGTGCAGCTTCAGGTGGTGACCTAGATAATCGAATGGCTGTTAAGGCAGGGACAATTGCGTTAGACATATTTAACCGAAAGCCTACGCATCCGGGAGCCGCGCACTATACGATCCACTCTTTTGATGATCCAATTCATGCGCCACTCGCTCTTGAGGCTGCTTATCGCTATTCCGAAATTGCACCAGCGGTTTCTCATGCGCGACACATGCCGACTCACATATTCATTCAGCACGGGATGTGGGACCTTGTATCCGGAAATAACCAATCGGCCTTTGACGCCGCAAGGGAGCTTTGGCGGCCAGGTCAGAGCATGGGCGATGCCATTCATTCGTTGGACTGGGGTCAGTACGGAGATTTGCAAAAGGGTGACTATGAAAAGGCTCGCCTTTGGATAGATCGTATAGAAACCATGTCCACACAAGGAGGTTTTGCTGAGGGGGGAGCTCGAGGCGCTTCCGGCGCAGCTAGAGCAAGAAATACAGTCGCTCTAACTAAAAATCGCTACATAGTTGATGCCGAGGATTGGAAAATTCAGGACATAACAGAGGATTCTCCCGATCACGAACTCTTAGCAACAGCACTTTCTGCCTACCATCTAGAGGATCAAGTCACTCTTAAAGCGGCGGAGCAGGAGTTAAATAGACGCGTTGAAGGTGGTGAGGAGGGATACACTGCTATTATGGCTAAGCAGGCGAGCGGGTTACTTCACGCTGGCATGGGACATCCCGATGTTGCGGTTCGATTCTTCGAAGAGGCAATTGATATTATCGAGCCCATGGCCCCACCGCGTGGTTCTGCGAACCCCATTAAGCCCCTGTTCGAGATGTATGGAGAGGTTCTCTTGGACCTTGGAAGACATGACGATGCAGTTGATCAGTTCGAAATTTCTTTGCAGCGAATGCCAAACCGACCACGCTCCTTATGGGGTATGGCAAACGCACAGGCAACCATTGGAGACACAGCTATGGCCGCTGAGCATTATCAGAAGCTGGTGGACATATGGACTGGCAGTGACAGCTTTGCCGGTATCTCGGAAGCTCGCTCTTACCTGATGGAGAATACTGGCGGGTCAGATTAATCCTCGGTATGTCAGCGCAATAATGGATTCTTGTTTATTGCGCTGACTCTCATGCGGTTGTAGATATGTTGCAAGGATACGGCAGGTTCATTTTCGCGTTCGTTGCGTTGGTTTTTTCTGAAGTAGCCAAGCCCCAGTTGGATGAATTTACTCGAGGAGAAGAGTTGATCTATCTCCCAGCCGATTATTCAGAGTCTAATTCTTATCCGCTCGTAATACTCCTTCACGCATACGGCATGGATACCAGTCAAGCTGAGTCAATATGGGGGTTCACCGAGTCGGTTAGTGAATACAATTTTATTTATGCAGTTCCCTCCGGCACTCTAGATCAAGATGGGAGTTATTTTTGGAACTCAAATTCGGCTTGTTGTAATTTTTATAATAGCTCTGTCGACGATGTCTCTTATTTATATCAATACATTAGGCGATTGAAAGATTCCTACAATATAAACGCAAACCGTATTTATGTGGTGGGTGACTCAAATGGCGGGTTTATGGCGTTAGAGTTAGCCTATCGTTTTCCCGGGTTGATATCTGCTTCAGTGAGCAGTGCTGGTGCATCTCATTTTGAATCTCGAAGCGATTTAGACTCTGGGGTTCATATTTTGCAGGTGCAAGGTACTGACGACACTTCAATTCTCTTTGAAGGAGGTTCCATCGGCGGTCGCCTTTATCCTGGCGCTGAAGCAACAGCCCTACAATGGGCTATCTACAACAATTGCTCCTTACCTGGATTTGCTTCAGAACCCAAAGATTTAGATTCAACTCTGTTGGGCCAGGAAACCAAGGTGATCGTGTACTCTAGTGGCTGCATCTCCGGGGGTTCAGTTGAGTTATGGGCTATTCAAAAGGGAGGTCATGGTCTTGGCCGGCCGGTTCCCGATGCCAGCAGATTGGAACTCTTGGACTGGTTATACAAGAAAGCAAAGAAGGGGTGGCCTAAGGACTTTAATGGAGTGGCTCCGCCCCCGGCGTTGAATCTAGGTTTAAATAATATCGGTGCATACAACGGCCTTGATGAACTTCTTTATTCTTGTTTGCGATTAACGAGTGAAGGAAAGAGCTTTCCCTTTCAGGGAGTTGAGCAGTTTGATGTAGTATTCTCGATATCTAACCCATCTACCGGCAAGATTAAGCTAGAAAATTTTCGTGAGTTTAATGTGAAGGAAGTCTTCAATAATAATCAAGAGATTCCCGACTGTAGCGGTAATTATGAAATTGGTACAGGTGCCTATACTGACATTGTACAGGTGAATTCTTCAATCTATGAGTTTGATTTTCAGTTAACTGACTCATTAGCCAATGAATTTGTGTTAGTCTCATCAAAAATTATTCGGTAGAAAAAATACAATAACTAAAATGTTTTTAGCCCAGAAAATTTAGATCAAACTCTCTTAATTCCCCAAAGGACTAATTATGCAAGCGTTAATGATGGACACCCCACTAATGATTTCCTCGATTCTGAAGCATGCGGAGAGGAATTTCCCAGAAGTGGAAATGGTTTCGGTGACAGTTGACCAGCCCCGACACCGACAAAATAATAAAATCTTCGCGTCGCGCTGCAGAAAATTGGCAAAGGCGCTGGAATCATTGGGGGCTGAATTTGGTGATCGGATTGGCACTTTAGCTTGGAACGATTTTCGACACATGGAGCTCTATTATGCAGTTTCTGGTGCTGGTATGGTCTGCCACACCATTAACCCTAAGCTATTTCCAGAACAAGTTGCCTACATAATCAATCACGCAGACGACAAGATACTCTTTGTTGACGTCCTCGTGGTGCCACTATTAGAGGCATTGCAAGAGCATATCAAGAAAGTAGATTGTATAGTGGTCCTAACGGATAAGGCGCATATGCCTGATTCTTGTCTAGAGAATTTAGTATGTTACGAAGAGCTACTTGAGGCGCAAACAGACTCTTATGAATGGCCGCTGTTCGATGAGAACACTGCATGTGGTATGTGCTACACCTCGGGTACGACCGGCAATCCAAAGGGTGTTGTTTACAGCCACCGTTCAACAGTTTTGCATGCTCTAGCTGGAGCGCTGCCAGATGTTACTGGGGCCTCAAATATGCAAACCAGTCTTCCTGTGGTGCCGATGTTTCACGTAAATGCTTGGGGTGCTCCCTACGCGGCTTTGATGGTTGGAACAAAGCTGGTATTGCCGGGACCAAAGATGGCAGACGGAGAAACGCTGCATGATTTGATGGTATCGGAACAAGTCTCTGTGTCATCCGGAGTTCCTACTATATGGATGGCCTTGCTAGACTATCTTGAAGCCGAACAAAAAACTGTCCCTAGTTTGAATCGGGTTCATGTAGGTGGGGCGGCATGCCCGAAGGTAATAGTTGATCGGTTCCGCGAGCAACACGATTGCGAGGTAGTGCAGGGTTGGGGTATGACCGAAACAAGTCCCCTCGGCACCGTCTATGCAAAGAAGAGGGGAATGGAAAACTTCTCCACGGAGCAAGTTACTGCCTTACAGCTTCTTCAAGGGAGGGGTGTTTTCGGCATCGAAATGTGCATCGTGGATGAGAATAATACAGAACTACCATGGGATGGTGTTGCTTCTGGCGCGTTAAAGGTGAGGGGACCGTGGGTAGCAAAAGGTTACTTTGGTTTGTCAGATACACCAGGACACGAAGACTGCCCAGTCGATGAATCGGGGTGGTTCAACACAGGTGATGTTGCGGCAATTACCCCAGAGGGTTTTCTGCAAATCACTGATCGAACTAAAGACGTCATCAAGTCTGGCGGCGAGTGGATTAGTTCAATTGAGATAGAAAATGCGGCTGTTAATCATCCTGACATAGCTGAAGCAGCTGTTATCGGTCGCTTCCATCCCAAGTGGACTGAAAGACCTTTGTTGATTGCGGTCGCCCAGCAAGGAAAGACATTGCAGAAGAGTGATGTCCTTGAGTTCTTGAACGATAAGTTGCACAAAATGGCGCTACCAGATGATGTCGTGTTTACTGATGAATTGCCACACACAGCGACTGGGAAAATCAATAAACTTGGTCTACGTGAAACTTATAAGGATTATTCTTTTCCTGAGGCTTAATGAACACTATGAATCTATGGCCTGACAATACTCTGCAACTTTAATCAGTGTAATGATTTCAGAGGTTATCTTGGGTCAGGCAAGGGCCTCTGGATTCTTTCGATAAACATTTCTATAAATCTTACCCAGTCAAGATCGTGTTGCACATTCATCTGCACTGCCGCTTCAGCTCCAGGCCATATTTTATCTCCGCCAACAGAAACTCCATAACTGATTCCATGATCGATATTCACATCGACGTAAAGTCGCTCAGTCGTCACTAAGGAGGGATCTATAAGACTTGCGACTGCAATCTGGTCGTACATATACCAGGATCGCTCTGGATCTCGTTCGAAGCGTGGTCCCAATGTTTCCCTAAGAAGGGAAGTTAAGACGTTATCTTCGGCCACCATTTCTTCGTACCAATCCTTTGTTAAAGCAGATTTTCGAGACACATTGAGAGGTGAGAGCTCGATAGGAATTCCTGATCTCAGAGTTACCCGAGCAGCTTCTGGATCTACCCAGAAATTGAACTCAGCATTGGGAGTGATATTTCCGCCGCCGTCTGGGAGAGATGCGACAGCTCCACCCATAATGACGAGTTGCTTAACATTAGCTGCGAATTCAGGTCTTGCTCGTATGGCTTGTGCAATATTTGTTAAAGGGCCAAGTGCCACAATTGTAATTTCTCCCGGGTTTTCCATAACCGTCTGTACAATAAAAGATACGGCTGAATCGACCTCCGCTCGTTTTTTAGCAAACCCGCCCGGCGGGGTAGGCGGGCTCTCGTTTGAATACCACTTACCGTAATTGCTTATCGCAAAATCACTCACCTCATGAACAAGGGGCATATCAGCACCCACATAAACAGGAATCTGCGTTTGCTTGGCAATCTCGAGCATGCGGAGAACATCCGATGTGGCGCGCTCGACACTGTCATTACCGGCAATAGTTGTAATACCTAAAACTTCTAACTCCTGGGATTGGAGCGCAAGCATAAGGGCTAGGGCGTCATCTTGAGGAGGCATAGCAAAATCAGTATCGAAGATTATGGGTATACCATCCTGAGCAACGGCATGAAAAGATAACGCTGTAAGTAGAGTGAGGATTAGTTTTTGCATTTTTTCCAAACCCAATCGAATTAAACCAAGAGTATAGCTTGTAAGTTTTGCCGCGGGTACTTGTTTGAATTCAGAGTTGAGCTTTCCAATCACAAATTTTAGGGGCTAAAAAGAATTAACATCCTTATAGTAGGTCGTGTTGATTCTAAATCGTTCTTGGTAAGGCCAATTTGTCGGAACAGAGAGAATAATCGACCGCGTAAGTTTCCTAATTGTCTTATTTTTATAGTATCTTCGCTCAATGAATATGAAGAAAGTCAGTTTTTATAAGGTCGCTCAAGTAATCTGGGTTGTAGTGCTTTTGACGAATTATGCCAAAGCAGATGAATTCGGTTATTCGAACCCGATTGTCTTTCAACGCTTTGAGGTCACTGAGACTGATTCGGCGACTCCAGATATTCCGGGATTTTATGGTGGTGCTAGCATATGGATTATGGAATCGGACGGAAGTGATTTAAGGTTATTAAGGCATCCCGGGCGCGGCGCGAATGCAAAGCACCTGGATCACCCTTCTGTGACTGGTGATGGTCGGTATGTCATTTATTCTGAATTTCAGAGCGCTCAGATTGGCAGGCAGGGTAGAGCACGTCTGTATAAGGAAGACTTGCAGACTCGGCAGCGTGATGTTATCCGAGAGCAGCCCGACTGCGCTATTCACCACGCTACGCTTTCATTGGATGATAAAGACCTGACCTATTCGAAGGATTGCGGCCTTAAGCGCTCTTTAGTCACCGAGCTTGATAATGTGGAGATCTTGGTAGAGCCTATTGAATTTGGGACTCGGTCTAGTAATGGTATGAGCGCGGGACGCAGGGTTTTGTATCAGAATGAAAAGCCGTCTGGGGAGCAATCAAAAAGGTCTATAGCGATAATATTGTCAGAATTTGATAGACAGGGTAATAGGACTGATCGTCAGATTACTGATTGGGATTATAGAAATCGGCGGGCTACCATTTCAAAAGGAGGAGGCATGGCTGCATGGCAAACCAATTCAACTACTAATGGTGGCAAGGATGACATACTAATCCTTGATTTGAGTTCCCCAAACGCCGAGCCAACCCGAATTACTAAGTCTCCGGCCAATGATGGCCACCCATTTTTTTCTCGAGATGCTGATTGGTTGCTTTTCGAGTCAGATCGAACAGGAAACTGGGAAATATTCAAGCTTCATATTCAAAGTGGTGAAGTTATTCAACTTACTGACGATCCTGCTTATGTAAGTACTAGGCCTCGTTGGTAACGTTCTGAATTAAAAAAATCGAAACTCATATTATCTCTTTCTAAGTTGCTGGCAACTGTAGTATCTTCGATAAATAAAAAAGGCAGCATTTTTGAATAACCCCTATGAAAGACCGAGTGTTAGAAACTACGCATTGGTTATACTGACGCTTGTTTATACCTTCAATTTCATTGACCGACAGTTACTGTCTATACTTCAGGAGGCCATAAAGGCTGATCTTGTCTTATCTGATGCCCAACTCGGTTTGTTGACTGGATTTGCTTTCGCAATGTTCTACGTAACCGCGGGTGTTCCAATCGCGAGGTTAGCTGATCGCAGCAACAGGAAAAATATCGTTGCAGCATCTGTTGGATTATGGAGTTTCATGACCACCGTTAGTGGATTCGTTCAGAACTATACTCAACTTCTCTTAGCCCGAATTGGAGTTGGGATCGGTGAGGCTGGGGGTAGTCCACCATCGCACTCCATTGTTTCAGATATTTATCCTAAAGAGCAGAGGGCCAGTGCCCTATCATTCTATTCAACCGGGGTAAATTTAGGCATTATGTTTGGCTTTTTGTTTGGAGGATGGCTAAATGAATTCTTTGGTTGGCGTGTAGCATTCCTCGTAGTAGGTATTCCAGGGATAATCCTGGGCGGTGTTGTCTATGCAACTGTGCCTGAGCCTGTCCGTGGATTACTAGAAAATAAGAAAGTAACGGATGCTCAGGTAGCATTTTTGGAGGTGGTGTCTGGTCTTTGGCAGCGAAAGACATTCAGACACATGGCTCTGGCGTGTGGTCTCAACGCCTTCGCCGGTTACGGCACGGTTAATTGGTTGGCATCTTTCTTTATTCGCAGTCATGAAATGACTACAGGGGAGCTTGGAACCTGGTTAGCTTTGTCCACAGGGCTTGCGGGCGCAGTCGGTATTTTTGTAGGCGGTTTATTGGGGGATAGATTAGGGTCGAAAGACAAGCGCTGGTATCTGTGGGTGCCAGGACTCTCGACTTTGCTGGTAGTGCCTGGGATGCTAGTTGTATTGCTAAGTAGCAACACGTACTTAGCATTAGTATGCATGTTCGTGCCGGGATTTTTGCAAAACATATACCTCGGTAATTCCATTGCGACCACTCACAATTTGGTGGGGTTGCGTTGGCGTTCGACCTCGTCAGCCATTCTGTTTCTAATTCTCAATATAATAGGCTTAGGTATGGGCCCTTTCACGGTAGGCCTTTTGAGTGACTTTTTTGATCCGTCGTTTGGTATTGAGTCGTTACGCTACGCAATGTTGGCAGTTTTACCTACAGCATGTGTTTGGTCCAGCATTCATTTTTATCTCGCTTCGCGTTCTTTAAACGCCGATTTGGAAAGGGCGCCAGATTAAAAGTAAAAAAATCAATTCACTCGAATAATTCCGACGCTGCCTTCGATGTCGATATCCGTACCCCATTCGTCTGAGAGTCGTTCGACTCTTTCTAATATACGTTGAGCATCATCAGGCTTAGCAATGCGCGGAATGCCCAGGCGCGAATCGGGACCATCACTACCTAACTCGGTAGGATATAACCGCACCTCGGTCAATAGACCATCTTTGTAGTGACTAATGGCGACTAAACTCTCAAGAGATTGTGTATTGCCGCCAAAATTTCTGGCAAATCGCTGCATTCTTCTGTCTGGACTCCAGTCTGCGTTACCCATCATTAATTCGAGCTCCCATTGAGCTTCTCTGAAAAACTCACCAAGTCCGTAGAAAATCGGCTTACCTTTATAGATTTCGATACCCCTTAGAGTCTGGACCCCGGTCCCCACAAAGGCATCTGCACCTGCATCGATCGCTTGATGCGCTAGATCAACATAGAACTCTGGTGGCCGTGTGCTCAGATGTTGGGTTTCTAGAATAGACCGGCTTTGGTGGATATGTGCGGCGGCAATTACGAAGTCACCGAGGTTTCTAGCATTTCTTATATTGCTTAGAATACGACTCAAATCATCATCGTCCATTTGGTAGACTATAGTGCCAGGTACCTCAGATTCCTTTGTTACCCGATAGGTAGGGTTATTACGACCAGAACTGGACGATGGAAAATTGATGCCGATATTGGGTGACGCTTCTGGATAAGCTCTTGGGTTATCATAGTTCTCGCTATATTCGAGAAAACCCGCCATAACTCCGTTCAAAGCTTTGAATTGCTCATCAGATACTAGGATAGTCTCGCTATAATTCAACATATTAAGACCTGGCCTGCCTCCAAGGTTACCAATCTGCGGCGTCGCAGCGAGTCGATTATGCTCTGGCCAGATGGGGGCATGGGTTCCAATCAGAGCTACGCGGCCCTTAGGCGTTTCATAAAAAGCAGGCGCAGCGGCCTCGTGCAGATTTTTACCAGAACCGGCATGGATCAATCCGGCCTCATCTAACAACGAGTTGGTCGAAAACATACCGGCTATTTCGGAGTCTAATAAATGATTCTGTGCTCGATTTACCATATCGAACCCCATTAACTTTAAGTCTTCTGCTACCTCATGAGTGCCTACAAAGTTATTTAGTGGGCCCTCAAATTCCCTCAGGTTTGCCAGCTCTCCCTCCATATTCCCCATGGCTAAGTCGGCGCTTCGTATCAAATTAAAGACTTCTTGGACATCTGGGTCGGCGAGCTGCGAGGCAGGTCGTCGAATCATTAAGTCGCCAACACTCGCAAAAGCGAAATTACCCGACATGGTCATTGCCCTTTCTGTTATTCCTGCAGTCTGGCGTACCGTCTGGGCATGAACCCCAGCCGCGCACGTTATCACTAGAAAAATTAGCAAAACACTATTTTTGGAGTTATTTTTCATTAGATGACCTTCTTAAAATTAGGGATCCTCGAGTCTTCGCCCTGAACAAGCAGATCCGTTAATAGCAGTTACTCTGAGTAAGTTAATGCCTTGAGCCGCGAAAGCTTCGACATCAGAGCAGGGCACATAAGTAAAGCGTAGGTCTAACTCATCTCCTTCACCTAGACCTGGATTAATCAGGAGGGGTTGCACATTGTAGAGTGACCGGTTGTGCGCGAGGCTTAGTTCCTGGAGTTGGCTTAGTCCGGCGAGCGCACTAACATCTGTTATGCTGTTGTTTTCAAGTCTGAGAACTTTAAGAGAGTGTAATCGTCTCAATGAGTCGATACTCTCAATCTTATTGTTGCTGAGAAATAAATGCTCTATGTCAAGCATGTCTTTGAGTGCGTCTATGTCTTCTATGGCGTTATCGTTCAGGCTCAGCTGCTGCATACCAGTCATGCTAACTAGCGGACTGATATCTTCGATTCGGTTGTTATGAGCCCATAGAAGGACCAGATTATCTAAACCCTTCAGTGGGCTAATATCTTTGATCTGACTATCGTATATTCTGAGGTGAGTTAGATTTTGAAGATTTGCCAGGGGACCGATATCGGATATGGCATTGAGATGAATTCGCAGTAGCCTCATCTCTTCCATCCCCGCAAGGGGACTTATATCAGTTATGCCGTTGAATACAACGTCAGTGTCGCGCCCGTCTTCCATGTTGAGATAATGCTGAAGCTGATAGGGGTAGAGGCCGTGCACATGCAGTCGGCGAAGTTTAGTGAGTCCGGCCAAGGGACTAATATCAGAGATTGGATTCTCACTAATGATTAGCTGCTCAAGGTTGATGAGATTTTCCAGAGGACTCAGATCGCTGAACCAGTTTGTATGGAGATTTATGTTAACCAGATTTTTCAGACTGCGGAGTGGTTCTATGTTGGTGATCAGCCGATTTATGATAGTAAGGCGAGTAAGGCCGGTGAGGTTTTGAATACCATCTAAACTCTCGAAAGGTTTTGATGGTGATGGCCTTAGCGTCCCTCCGTAGACAACGCGCTCTATACTGGTACCAACGATAAGCTCATTTAGCTCAGCCGCCTGACCGCAGCTTATTGGAGCCCCCGCATCCAATCCGAGCGCTTCAGTTACCACCTCGGCTAGATCGGAATCAGCAAACGTTACTATCGCACCTGAGGAGAAATCATGGCAGTGGTCTGTGGTGGAAAGAATTGTTGGCGTCTGCGCGGTCGCGAAATTGGTAAGGTAAAATAAAAACCCTAACAAAATTACCCTAAGTGCGTGATGATTCATGATGTTCACTCTTGTTAGATATTCGGTTTTCAACTTCGGTGATACTTTCGGTTTCAATGTTGTTTAATGGAAATTTATTTCAGCGATAGCAATACCGCTCTCACCGGCCACTGAATACAAGAGATAGGTCTTCCCATTTTCCTGATAGATTGCTGGGTCTCTGAGTTGGTGGACCCGTTCGTCGATGTAACCTCCTCTTGAGGTTTCGATAGGGAGGTTTGCGCCTTCAAAGTCCAGTTCCGGGCGCAGGACCTCGACTGGTTCGCTCGCGGTCCATTGGTACCAATCATCTGTCAATTCGATTGTAGAAAGCATTATGCGCTCGGGCATATCTCCT
>Ga0208127_1001506_pt1 | contig 11546 bp, 11 predicted proteins | sample ETNtaG_6_FD_185751 | JGI IMG/M metagenome (GOLD analysis project Ga0208127, IMG submission 185751) | Marine microbial and viral communities from oxygen minimum zone, Eastern Pacific Ocean - ETNP201306SV45 (SPAdes) (version 2) | ecosystem: Environmental > Aquatic > Marine > Oceanic ...
TTTAACATTTAAAAAAATCTAAATTCATACACTTTTTGTTGTCTGAAAAATATGAAATTGGATTAGGAAACAATAATGTAGAATTACGAAAAAAAGCTAATTCTAATTATGTTGATTTTTGGGATAATCAGGCTCATAATCTGACTTGGTTTAGTCCTTGGGAACGTACTCTTGATTGGAATTCTCCGTTTGCTAAGTGGTTTGTAGGCGGTAAAATCAATGCTTCATACAACACTCTTGATATTCACCAGGCAACTAAATCAAAAAAACCTGCAATTTTATGGGAAGGTGAAAACGGGGATTCTAAAACATACACTTATGAGGATTTGTTCAAAGAAGTTCAAAAATTTGCAAATGTGTTAAAATCACTTGGAGTTGAAAAAGGGGATCGTGTAACAATTTATCTTCCAATGGTTCCTGAATTGCCTATTGCAATGCTTGCATGTGCACGAATTGGTGCCATACATACTGTAATTTTTTCTGGATTTAGTGCTGCATCAATTAAAGATAGAATTGATGATTCTAAATCTAAAATTGTAATTACTGCTGATGGTGGTTTTAGACGAGGAAAAATTGTTAAATTAAAAGAAGTAATTGATGATGCAATACAAGATTTTGAATTTGTAAAAAATGTAATTGTGTTAGAAAGAACAAAAAATGAAATTACTATTTCATCTAGAGATAAACTTTGGAGAGATTTGATGCAAACAGCTTCTGATTCATGTGATGCTGAAAAATTGGATAGCGAACATCCTCTTTACATTTTATACACATCAGGTACTACTGGGAAACCAAAAGGGGTTTTACATGAAACTGGTGGATATCTTACCCATTTACATTCAACATTTCAATGGGCATTTGACATTAAAGACTCTGATGTATTTTTTTGCACTGCTGATATTGGTTGGGTAACTGGTCATAGCTATGTAGTTTATGCCCCACTACTTCACGGTGCAACCCAAGTAATGTATGAAGGTGCACCTGATTTTCCTGATATTTCAAGAATGTGGGAAATTTTACAAAAATACAAAGTTTCTATTTTCTATACTACTCCCACTGCACTTCGAATGTTTATGAAATTTGGAGATGCGATTCCTAATTCATTTGATTTGTCTTCTTTGCGTTTACTTGGAACCGTTGGTGAGCCCATTAATCCTGAAGTTTGGAAATGGTACTACACAGTAATTGGAAAAGAAAAATGCCCTATCATTGATACCTGGTGGCAAACTGAAACTGGCGGTATGATGATCTCTTCTTTGCCTGGGATCGAAACAATTCCTTTGAAGCCTGGTTCTGGAACTTTACCTATTCCTGGAGTAGAAATTTCTGTAGTGGATGAATTTGGAACTGAAGTTCCTCCTAACACCAAAGGCTATCTAATAATTAGAAATCCTTGGCCAGGTATGCTTCAAACGTTGTGGGGTGATGATGAAAAATACAAGACAGTTTACTGGTCCAAATACAATGATTGTTACTATGCAGGTGACTATGCGCTAAAAGATGAAGATGGATATTTTTGGATTTTGGGACGTGCTGATGATGTTTTAAAAATTGCCGGTCATAGAATTGGAACTGCTGAACTAGAAAGTTGTATTGTTTCAAATGAAAATGTAGCTGAATCTGCTGTATGTGGGATTCCTGATGAAATTAAAGGTGATGTAATTATTGCATTTGTTGTTTTAAAAGAAAATACTTCAACTGATAAAACAATTTTAGAAAAAGATCTTTTCAATCAAATTAGAAATGACATTGGTGCAATTGCTACTCCTAAACAAATCTATTTTGTACCAAAACTTCCAAAAACTCGAAGTGGAAAAATTATGCGACGATTGTTAAAATCTATTGGTAGTGGAGATAGCATCGGAGATACTAGTACTTTGGATGACATTTCTGCAGTTACAGAAATTCAAAAAATTGTTGAAGAAAAATCTTAAAAAATTATTTTAATTGTTTTAAATTTATTTTTGATAACATCTGAAACATTTCTCTTAGTCCTTCACATTCTGATTTTGATTCTTGATCTAATTTTTCAAATTCAGTAATTTTGATTTCTTTGATTTTTTTAATTGATTTTTCAAAAAACTGTTCATATTTTTCAATATTATTTTCAGTCATTTTTGTCAAATCAAAAATCACTGTATTACTTCCAATCAAATTCTTATTTTCATCATAAAGACTTGTTGCTTGCAATAATCCTGAAAACGTACTTTTGTCTTGTCTGATAAATGTGATTTTTCTATCTGTGACTTTGCCTGTCTCAAACCATATCTTTAGTGATTCGTTCATTGATTCCCATGATTCCTTTGGCACGTGCTCAAAAATTGGTCTACCTATGATCTCTGATTTTGCATATCCTAAATTTGCTGCATATGTTGAATTACAGTCTAAAATTATGCCTATGGAATTGATGCGTCTCCACATTATTGGAGCATCCTTTAGAGTTTTTCTCGCTTCAGTTTGAGGCATTTTTTAAAATTAAATTAACTAGTTATTAAATCAAAATCTCTTAAAACCACTGATCTAGATTCTGGCTCTTTTTTTCAAGGGCTTTTTTTAATCTGTTTAAAGTTGATTGGATTCTGTCTTCTGAAAAACTTCTTTCTTTAACTAAATAATTTACAATTCCTTCGTAATTCACTTCGTTGAATTTAATTTCATCAACTTTAGCAACTTCGGGATTTAGGAAAATTTTTCTGATTTGCTCAAATTCGATCTCATTTAATTGCTCTTGAATTTGTGGTATGTCTTCGAGTCTTTTGTGCTGTTTAATCATTTTGAGTGCTGTCTTTGGACCAATTCTTTCAAAACCATTTGGATTAAAATCTGTCCCAATTAAAATTCCTATATCTACCAATTCTTCTCTACTCATTTGAATTGACTCAAGTGTTTTTTGAGTTTCAATAATTTCTGGAACAATATCTATGTAGGTATTTCTATTTGGAATTTTTCTTCTTCCGCTACTTGTAAAATTTCTCACTAATCTTTTTGCACCACACAAAATTGAATCATAATCTTGACTTGCCGAAGCATAAGCTTGTCCTGTGTTAGTTAGATGTGCAGCTGTAGCTTCTCCTTCTGATGGTGCTTCGATAAATGGAATTCCAAAATGTGTTAAAAATTCTTTAGATTCTTTTACCATTCCATCTTTCATGCTAGTAGTTTGCTGTGCAAATTTTCTTGCATCCTCTAGATTTCCTTCAGAGATTGCTTTTTCATATTTGATGGTTGCATCTTTTTTGATTTGTTTTCTGCGTTCAATTTCTGCTGTTTTTAGAGATGGTGGTTTTCCATCAAAAACATAGACTGGTTTAATCCCCAGTGATAGAAAATTTACATTTCTGTAAAGTAATCCGCTCAGATGGCTTGTAATTCTGCCTTCAGAATCTGTTAATTGTAATCCGTCTGGCCCTCTAATGCTTGCTAAAAACTGGTAAATTGCGTTATACGCATCAATTGCTATGATTTTATTTGAAAATGCTTCAAGTGTTGTTTTCTCTCGAATAACTAAATCCTTTAGATTTAATCCCATACTTGACTTTCGTCTATTTGTAGTATTTTGTCTTTATCCTTTAATATCGATCAACTAATTGTTTCTTGTATGAAAGTTTCAGATGTGCCATTGGAACTAACTGACAAAATTTTTCAAATAAAATTTAATTCTGATCAATCTGTTGAAAAAATTACTTCCTATTTTCCATTATCTGAAAATGAACGTTTAATGATTAACTCCATATCTGGTCAAGATTCTTTTTCTAACTTCAAATCTATCTTTTCTGATACTGTATCTGATGAAGAATGGAATAAAACAAAAGAACAGATCAAAAAACGATTTCAAAATGAACTTTTTGATATAGATAATTAGTATTGATTTTACCCATTTGTTTTATTATGAAGATTATTGTAGATTAATTGCCGGGGTAGCCAAGTGGTAAGGCGGCTGTCTCGAAAACAGCTACGTGAAAGCGTGCAGGGGTTCGAATCCCTTTCCCGGCGTTTAACTGTTATTTCAAAATTAATTCTATTTGTAACTCATTTAAAAAAATCTACAAGTGTTTTTTGTCTTATCGCATCTATAATTTTCCCATTTCTAATCCATTCACTTTTACTGATACTTGTTTTTGATGATCCAATTTCTAATGCATTGTTAAAATCTGAAATAATTCTTGGTTTTGTCTTCATCGCTTCTCTTATTCCTTCTCTTACTTGCCAAACTCCTACTGGAATTGAATATTCTGGTCTGATTTCTCTAAAAATTAAAACGCCTGCTTGGATTTTATTTTTTAAAAGGTATTCTGCAACTGCTAGTTTTGCTGCAAAATAGGCACCTGCAATTCGTGGCTGGTGATTAATTCCTCGTGCATCTTCAAAATCCGAACCAAACCCAATTATTCCATTTGAATACCATGCTTCAATCATTTCAAATATCCATCTATGTGGAAATAGTATTACTGAAAAAATATTTCCTAATTGTTCAAATGAAAAAATTTTACATGAATCGATTAAATTATTTTCTAAAATTTCTCCTACTATTGATTTTGAAATTATGTCGTCAGTTGCAGTAATGCTCCATTTTGTTGGAACTAATTTTCTTTTTTTACCTAACATTCCTATGCTGAAACATTTTTGAATTTTTGAAATTTCAATCCCAGAATTGTATAATTTTAAAACTGCATCTGATGCATTGATGTCTTTATCATAAAATATTTTTTCAATTGGTTTTGTTGAAGTACTGCCTGAAAATTTTGCAGATTTTATTTCGCCAATGGGTCCAAATGGTGCACTTTCTCCATTAATTGAAATATTTGATGAAATTTTTTTGTTAAATGTCAAATCTAAATCTGTTGGTTTTGATGACATTGTTACTTCTTGAAGATTTTCAATGTATCTTCCTTCCGTTTGCTCAATAGAAATTTTTTGAATTCCTCTTACTAGATTTAAACGAAAATTTACAATTTCTTCTAATGACTTTCCTTTCCATTTTTCGGGACTATCTAATAATTCTGTATTTCCGTGAATTGGAGGAACAAGTGGACCTACAAACACTTTGGGGTAATTATGTGAACCAACAAACACTGATGGTGGACTGGTGCCACTAATTTCATCTGATGAAAATAAATTCCCATATTTTGATAATGATTCATGCCATTTAGATAAAATTGATCGTCTGATGTCTTGAGAGTTCGATGACATACTAATTTGTGCCTGAAATATGCCTATTAACTTGACTAATTTCAAAAATTTACAATTTTTTAAAAAAATGTATAAACTTTGAATGATTTAAAAAAAATATGCCTATTGAACGAATTGTTTCATTTTTACCAAGTGCCACTGAATTACTTTATGAATTTGATGTTGCAGATAAATTGTTTGGAGTAACCCATGAATGTAAATATCCTGAAGATGCAAAATTAAAGCCTCAGGTAATTTCTTCTGTAATAAATTCAGATAATTTAACTAGTAATGAAATCAATACTGTTACTTGTACATTATTAAATGAAGGAAAAAATATTTTTGAACTAAATAAAAAAAATCTAATTGATGCAAATCCTGATTTAATAATTTCACAAGAAACGTGTGAAGTTTGTGCTGCATACACAAATCAAATTCAATCTGCATTAGAAATTCTCCCTCAAAAACCTCAGTTATATTCAATGGATCCACATAATCTGAGAGAAATTCTTGAGTCCGTTACTGAATTGGGAGAAATTTTAAAAAAAGAAGAAAAGGCCCTAGAAATTGTTAATTCATTACAAACAAGAATTAAAAAATTAAAAAATCTTGATTATAAAAAATTCCCTCGTGTTTTAGCAATTGAATGGATTGAGCCATTTTTTACTGCTGGTCATTGGATACCTGAAATGATTGAACTTGCTGGTGGAATTAATTTAATTAGTAAAATTGGGGAACATTCAAGACGTATGAGTATGGATGAAATTGTAACTTCTGAACCTGATGTTGTTATTCTGATGCCTTGTGGATTTGATACAGCGAGAACTTTGTCTGAATATGAATCCATTTTAAAGAAAAACCCTGCCTGGAATTCTCTAAAAGCTGTAAAAAACAACCAAATCTTTGCTGTAGATGCAAATTCATTTTTTAGTAAACCCAGCATTCGTACAATTGACGGTTTAGAAATTTTGGCAAAAATCATTCAACCTGAAAAATTTGAAGATCTGATTGTTCCTGTTAATTCATTTTCAAAAATTTCTTAAGAATACCTTATCTATGATAATATTCTAAGCATTGTATGGTTAGAGCCAAATTAACTGAAGATCAAAAGGAAAAAGCAAAAAAAGAACAAAAAACTAGATCTAAACAATCACGTGCCGCCCGAAGAAGTGGAAAAAGTATGAAAACTGAAGGTAAAGTTACAAAATCTTCTTCAAAAACAAAAGAATCTAGATCGTCAAAGAAAATTGCTACCATAAAAAAGCGAACAAGAAGCTAATTGACACATTTTTTGTCTATGATTTCTAATGTTATTGACAATGAAAGTTGTTAATCTACCAATTCTATCCTAGTCTTCTATTAAAAAATGAAAATCATGAGTGATAATTCTGAAATCTCTTTTTCAAATTTTGGTGTCTATGATTTAGACGATCAAATGGAGCTAACTTTGCCAAACACTATGATCAAATTCAACCGTATCAGTGAAAATGCTTTTTCTTATTATCGTGAAAACTCTGAAGGAAAAATTGTTGAAAAAATAATTCCTGTAAAATCCTCTGATGTAAAAATTGAATTGGCACCTATTAGACCTCTTAATTATCCTGCCAGAAGAACTAATCATCTCTTCTTACAATTTGATAAAGAAATCTATCTTAGTGAGAATTCTGCAGCTAGTATTTTTGTTAATTGTCCTATTGAGATAGGTATTTTTTTAGTTCATGATTCAAATTATGATTCTCTTGATTGGGTAACTTGTGACCCATTAAATTCTAGATTTGGTTTGTATGGCTCTCCTGATACTGGTACTTTGTGCAAATATGCTAAAGTCTCTATGGCTAATGATTATGATGATTCTGACCCTTATGTTGAAGCTGTTATGCAAATTGTTGTTGAAAACACTATGTCATTTGGTCAATCCATTAGTAAAGTTGTTTTTCCAATCACTGATAACAGTCTCTATTACCAAAACTCTAAGGCAATAATTGATGGACTAAAAATTACAATGAAAAAACGTGCTGCTGTAAATATTGCTGACGTTCAAACTACTTCTCTTGAAACTGATTGGTCTGCATCTCCAACTTGGGAGGATAAAACAGCAAGTACGCACATGGAGATGGGGTTAGAATAATGATTTTGGAATTTCTTCAGAGTTTGTCTGAAATGCAAATTGTCGGAGAATTAACTGTACTGTCTTTGTTAATTGGTGGTGTTATAATGGCTGGTGGTGTTATCATTGCTAAAATTGCAAAATTATTATTTCACAAATATTATGCTCCTTCATTACCTAAAGACACTGCACAAAATATTAGTAAATTAATTTATTTTGGAATTTTAATTATTTCATTTTTAGGTTTTACATCTAGTCAAGGAATCGATCTATCTGGAATTATGGTTGCTGGAGGAATCTTTGCTGTAGTTATTGGTTTTGCTACCCAGTCTGTTGTCTCAAATTTAATTTCTGGATTATTCTTAATTGTTGAAAAACCTGCAAAACATGGTGATACAATTGAATTACCTGATATGGGGATTTCAGGAACTCTTTTGGATATTGGTACATTTTCTAGTAAGGTTAGACGATTTGATGGAACTGTAACACGAATTCCAAATGAGAAATTTTTTACATCAAATATTCGATCATTAACATTATCCACTGTCAGAAGGGCTGATGCAACTGTTGGAATTTCATATCAATCTGAAATAGATGATGCCATTTTGGTAATGAAAAATGAAATTTTACAAACTATGCCATTTGTTCTTCAAATCCCTGAACCTGAATTTCGTATTGAGGAATTGGGTGATTCTAGTGTGAATATTCATGTCTATGTTTGGCATCCACGTGATGACTGGAGTAATGCCCAACCTATTCTGTTGAATACTCTAAAACGTGCTCTTGATAAATCTGGAATAGAAATCCCTTTCCCTCAAAGAGTTATTTGGACTGGAAAGGATTAATTCATTTTAATTTGTTTTTTTTCATTTCGTCTTTTTTTAATTAAACTGAACATAATCATTCCAACATTTACAATTGAAATTATTTCAATTAAATCTACGCCGTAAAGAAACCAATCAATGATTGGGTGAACTCTTGAAATCATTCCAGCTTCCAACATGATGTCTGCATTCCATACCATATGTGGTACTTGAATGAATTGTATTATTGCAATTATTACAATACTTCCTAGTATTTTATTTTCATACCAATTCCAAAACTTATTCCATATGTTCATGTATTACATTGTTTTTTAATTCTATTAAATGCTGTTAAAATTAGACGCAACTAATTAGACGCAACTAATTAGACGCAACTAATTAGACGCAACTAATTTTTTTACGTTATTTTTTTAAATTATTTTTTATTCCATCATCTTTAATGTATCAGAAGCTGTTATGATTCCTACAATTTTAGATTTTTTTGAAATCAAAATACATTTTGAATATCTAATTAATGGAACTAGTACATTTGCTGGTGTGTCCCAATCAACAATTGGTGGAATTGAATCCATTGTATCTGCAAGTTTTGCTTTTTTTAATTCTGCTTCGCCTAAATCTGCTAAATGTTTCACAATTCCATCTTCTGATACAACTCCTACTACTTTTGAATTATCAAAAACTGGAATTTGACTAATTGATAATTGATGCATTTTTTTAATTGCGTCATGTAATGTGTTCGAAGGTTTTAATTTTATGATATTTTCACTACAAAAATCCCCTGCTGTATGTGATGATGATTCTCCTTCTAATTTTGCAAGACTTTCAAATATTTTTTTTGCAGTTTCATAACTTGGCTGGCTTCTCCCTGATTCAATTTGATTGATCATAGAAGTACTTACTCCTGTCATACTGGCAAGTTTTTTTTGGGTAATGCCGATTTTTTGTCTCATCTGTTTTATTGATTCAATTCTAGGAAGCAATTCAATTATGGTGAACTTTATTTGGTATTAAATTATCTTATTTTTTCTTCTTTTTTGGTTGTTCTATGGCTGCTTGTGCTGCTGCAACTATTGCAATTGGAATTCTATGTGGTGATGCACTGACATAGCTTAGTCCTTCACCGTGGCAGAATTTGATAGAACTTGGATCTCCTCCATGTTCTCCACATATGCCTACTTCCATATTCTTTCTAATTGAACGACCTGCATTGATTCCAATTCTGATTAAACTACCTACACCGTTGACATCTATTGATTGGAATGGATTTCTTTCAAGTAATTCTTTTTCCATATACTCTGGTAAGAATTTGCCTTCTACATCTTCTCTACTAAAACTAAATGTTCCTTGAGTTAAATCATTTGTTCCAAAACTGAAAAATTCTGCAGTATCTGCTAATTCGTTTGCAGTTAATGCTGCTCTAACCACTTCGATCATTGTTCCGAAATTAATTTTTAATTTCATCTTGTGTTTTGCTTCTGTTTCTTTTTTGATTCTATCGTAAATTGATTTAATATGATTTAATTCTGCAATACTGCTTATTTGTGGAATCATTATTTGTGGATGTGCTTTAACTTTCTTCTTAGTTAATTCTACTAGTGCATCAAATACTGATCTAATCTGCATTTCATATATTTCTGGATATGTTACACCTACTCTTACACCTCTATGACCCATCATTGGATTGACTTCTGCAAGTTCTCTTGCTCTTTTTAGTACAATTTTTGCTTGTTCTACTTCTGCTGTGTTTCCACTTGATTGTAATTTTTGTATCTTTTCAACTAATTCTTCTGGGTTTGGTAAGAATTCATGTAATGGTGGATCTAGTAATCTGATTGTTACTTCGTAACCTTCCATGGCTTTTAAAATTTCAATAAAGTCACTTTTTTGTAATTTACCCAATTTTTCTAAAATTTTATTTCTATCTTCAATATTTTCAGCCATAATCATTTCAACAAATAAATTAATTCTGTCGCTACCATTGAACATTCTTTCTGTTCTACATAGACCAATACCTTGACCTCCAAACTTTCTTGCTAGTTTTGCCATGTCTGGGGTATCTGCATTTGCTCGAATTCCTAATGTTTTTGTTTTTTGTGCCCATGTTAGGATTTGCTCAAAGTCTTTTGTTACTTTGGGTTCGACAGTTGGGACTTCTCCGATGAATACTGTTCCTGCACTTCCATCAATAGAAATTATGTCTCCTTCTTTGATTGTCTCTCCATTTGCAGTTCCAGTATTGTTATCATAATTAATTTTTAATTCAGGACAACCTACAATACATGGTTTACCCATTCCTCTTGAAACAATAGCTGCATGAGATGATTTCCCTCCTAAACTTGTTAAGATTCCTTCTGAAGAGAAAAATGCTGGAACATCTTCAGGTTTAGTTTCTTTTCTAACCAGAATTACTTTTTTACCTGCATCTCCTAATTCTATTGCTTTTTTAACATCAAATACTACAATACCACTTGCTGCTCCTGGTGATGCAGCAATTCCTTTAGCTAATTGTTTGTACTCTTTAATTTTTGACTCATCCATTGTTCTGTGCAATAGTGCTTCTAATTGTTGAGCTGGAATTCTTGTAAGTGCTTTATCTTTGTTAATCAATTTTTCTTTTACCATGTCTACAGATGTTTTTACTAATGCTGCAGCACTCATTTTTGCTGTTCTTGTTTGTAATAGATAGAATTTTCCTTGTTCAATTGTAAATTCGATATCTTGAGGTTCTCTGAAATGTTTTTCTAATTTGGCACATGCATTAGAAAGTTCCTTGTGTGATTTTGGCATATCTTTTTTTAATAATTCAATGCTTTTTCCAGTTCTAACTCCTGCTACTACGTCTTCACCTTGTGCGTTGATGAGGTATTCTCCTTCTATCTCTTTTTTACCATTATGTCCATTTCTTGTAAATACTACACCTGTAGCACTATCATCTCCCATATTTCCAAATACCATTGTTACTACGTTTACTGCAGTACCATTTGCAATGTCTTTTGTAATGTTGTTTTTTTCACGATAGACTATTGCTCTTTCTCCCATCCAACTTTTGAAAACTGCTTCAATTGATAATACCAGTTGTTCATCTGGTGTATCTGGGAATTTTCTTTTAGTGTGTTCCTCACAGATTTTTTTGTATTCTGTGACGATTTTTTTCAATGATTCTACATTTAATTTACTATCATCTGTAACGCCTTGTTTTTCTTTTGCAGAATCTAAAACATGATCAAACTTTTCATCATTAACTCCAAATACTACTTTTCCAAATAATTGGATGAATCTTCTATATGAGTCCCATGAAAATCTTGGATTTTTTGTTTGTTCTGCAAAACCTTCTACTGTTTTTTCATTTAATCCTAAATTCAAAATTGTGTCCATCATTCCTGGCATTGAAATTGCTGCCCCAGAACGAACTGAAACAAGTAGTGGATTTTTAGTTGAATTCCATT
>Ga0208127_1001510_pt1 | contig 11537 bp, 10 predicted proteins | sample ETNtaG_6_FD_185751 | JGI IMG/M metagenome (GOLD analysis project Ga0208127, IMG submission 185751) | Marine microbial and viral communities from oxygen minimum zone, Eastern Pacific Ocean - ETNP201306SV45 (SPAdes) (version 2) | ecosystem: Environmental > Aquatic > Marine > Oceanic ...
GATAAATTAGTGCATGACTTTAATAGTAATCCGCGGGCCGAAATAGTGGTTCCCACTTACGAAAACCAGCCCGGGAACCCGGTTTTTTGGTCAAGTAGATTTTTTCCTCAACTGTCTTCGCTGGACGGTGATCTAGGCGGCAAACCGCTAATTAAGGCAAATACCGATGCGGTTTTGTTCTGCCCGGTTGAAAGTGGATCAGTTCATGTAGATATTGATACCTCGCATGATCTGGCAAGTCTCAGAGCGACGGCTGGGTTTCGATCATGAACAATAGTGATCTCGAAGTTTTAGAGCATGTCGAGGACTGGTTGGCCAACGGCCACCAGGTTGAGTGGGTCACACTCGTGCGTTGTTGGGGTTCCGCGCCGCGTCCCGTAGGTTCGATGGCGGCGATTCGGGGGGATGGCGCAATTATTGGTTCCGTGTCGGGGGGTTGCATTGAAAAAGAGTTGACAGAAGTACATAAGAAAGAGTCTGAGGTAGGAGTAATTCAACGCCACATAAGCTCTGAGGAAGCGATGCGTTTCGGCCTGCCCTGTGGTGGGGCTCTGGAGTTGGTGTTTGAAAAACAAATTGAAAAAGATCAGATTGATGAATTGATCTCTGTTTTGCGTAATCGAAAGCAGGTCTGCAGAAGCCTTGAGCTATCGTCTGGAACGACGTTTCTCGGGCCAGTTACTAAAGGTCAAGAGTTTGAATTCGATGGCAGAACAATGAGAAAAGTATTTGGGCCAGCATGGCGCTTATTGCTTATCGGAGCGGGGGAGCTATCTAGATATGTAGCAGAGATCGGTCTAGCACTTGACTACGATGTCCTGGTCTGCGAGCCACGGGAGCATTTTGCAGAAACGTGGACAGTAAAAGGTGCGGATATTGTCAGCATGCTCCCGGATGACGCTGTCAAGATGCTGGCCGGGGACTCAACCAGCGCCGTATTGGCATTAACCCATGACCCGAATCTGGATGATCTAGCACTAGTGGAGGCGTTTAAACGTGACCCATTCTATGTGGGCGCGCTGGGCTCGAGACAGAACCACCGTCGAAGATGTGACCGCCTGACCGGAGTGTTTGGTGTAGCCGAGAGTCAGCTAGCTAAACTGCATGGGCCTATCGGACTTGATATCGGGAGCAAAACTCCCGCTGAAATCGCGGTTTCGATCATGGCTCAGATAACTTCGATACGACGCTTAAGTAAAAGCAACTAGGTAATCGTCTCGCGGCTAGGCAGGTCAAGGTGCCTGGAGACAGGCAAAAAACGGCAGCATGAAAATGTGTTGTATGGCCAATTCCAAAATGAGCCAGGAACGGATCCGCGTATTGCGAGTTTGCAAGTCCGAATTTAGCCAGAACGATAAATAACGCTGTCGCGACAATAGGAAAGGGCGAAAAGAATTGAAAGAGAAATTAATCGCAATCGCTGGGGCGAGTACGCTTTTGGGACAGCTGTTCCTTAGAAAAATTACGGAAAGACCAAGTATTAAAGTTGCGAGTCTGCACGATTCTTTGGCTGAGACAGGAGCTTCGGATATTAGTCAATCTAGAGATCCGATGATCAACTCAAAAGTGCTAGAGCAATTTCGTGATGTCCCGTTGTTACGCCCAAGCGACAGAGCACTGGCCCCCCTGTTAATTTCGTTTCTACCCGAGTTAGGCGCAGAGCAGTTTGAAACTAAACATCTTAGCCAGGGAACGAAGGTCATCACGCATTGTGAATACGCTCGACTGACAGCGAGAATGGTTTGTCCCAATGTTCTTCCAGATCCAGATCCACAGGAGCGACACCTTGTTACCCCAAATTGCACCACTGTAATTTGTGCGTCGCCGCTTAACAGTATTCATAAAGTACACGGCATAGAGTCAGCAACGATTACGACTCTTCAGGCGATTAGTGGGACGGATCTTCCTGGACTTCATGCATACCAGATTCATGACAAGGTTATTAATCAGGTAGAGCGGGAAGCCTGTGCACTTACCGAGGAGCTTGGGCGGATGTTTAATCATGCTTTCTCTATAGATGTCTTTGCGACGCGGGTCCCTGTATGGCAGGGGCATACCATTACAGTTTCTCTAACGTTGAAGCAGAGTACACCGATTACTGCGATCGAAGAAACGCTTCGCTCTACACCAGGAATACGGCTTGACGTTGGCGAACAGGGAAGGCACTACCGTGCCGAGAGTAATACAAATGGTGAGCCGATAGCTACGGTCACTGAGTTGAGGCAAGGTCAACATTCAGTATTGATTGGGTTGACAGGAGATAACTTGGGATCCGCGACAGTGGGAGTAATGGAACAAGCATTGAATATGGTCAACGTCTGAATAGACTTTCTCCGAATCAGAACCAAAGAGTTGTTGGTCGGTATAGAGCATATAATTAACCCACTCTGCCACCCTTCAATAGCAAAAAAAGCGTTAGGCAGTATCTTATTATTCGTTTGACCATATTCGTGCACTCAAACTCTGGAAGCATGGATTTCCGCGCTGATTTATGACGAACATCGTTGCCCGCTTAAGTTGTTTGATTGGTTGCGTGAAACGATTCACTTTGTCTGCTTGCTTCAGTGGAGAACTAACTTTGCTTGGATACACTGGTTAGACTGCGTCACCCTTACTCTGAGAATACGGAAAATGCGAGTTGCTGTCATAGGCGCGGGAGCTGCTGGTCTAGTTGCGGCGCGTGAGCTCTTAAGAGCTCAACACGACGTGACCGTCTATGAGCAGTCGCCAAACATCGGTGGCATCTGGGTGTATCAGGAAGAGTCCGAATCAGATCCGCTAGGGCAGTCGGGACCACGATTACATGCATCAATCTACAGTTCCTTACGCACAAATCTTCCCCGAGACTTAATGGCTTTCTTTGATTTCCCGTTCGATTCTTCGGGCGGAGGGAGTGATGACTGGCCACGCTATCCTAGCCATTCAGAAGTTCTTTCCTACTTAAGAAGTTTCGCCGAAACCTTTCGTATATCGGAGTTGATCCGCTTCAATTCCAAGGTTCGGCGGGTAAATCCCGGAGACAAGTGGGAGTTGTCGATAGATTCCAAAGAGGGAGGGCGTAAGGAGTTTTTCGACGCAGTAGTGGTTTGTAACGGACACTATGCTGCGCCTCGGGTGCCAGAACTTACAGGAATGAGTGAGTTCCCCGGCTTTATGATGCACAGTCATAACTACAGAACACCAGAATTCTTTCGTAATAAAAAGGTTGCAGTAATCGGTACTGCAGCATCAGGTATTGACCTTACATTCGAGATTGCGTCTCTGGCGCAGAGTGTGCATTGGTGCGGGACTAACCAAACGATGCGGCGAGAACAGACGAGGGAGATAGAAAATATTTTCGTCGGCGGACCCGTTATCGCTCTATCGAGCGATGGTTGCCTGGAGCTTGATAATGATGAATCTATCGGGCCGATAGAGTGTTTGATATTGGCGACAGGGTATCACTATAGTTTCCCTTTTTTATCGAACGAATTGATCTCGGTAGATGACAATTTTGTAACTCCTCTATATCAAGATTTACTTTGTATCTCTGAGCCGACGCTCGCATTATTGGGTTTGCCACTGAAGATTATTCCGTTTCCAATATTTGACATCCAAGCGAAATGGTTCGCAAAACTGTTAAATATGGAGTTTAAGGTGCCGCCCACATCTACGATGCACAGGTTACAAGAAGAGCGGATTGACCAGTTGAAGACGTCAGGAGTGGCTCAGAGAAACTATCATGTACTGGATGATCAGTTTCTGTATTACGATAGGCTGGCCCTCGAATGCGGCGAGCCAGTATTGCCAAGTTGGTATCGCAGACTCGGGGAGGCAGCCCGCAAACATGCCCAAAGTTCACCGGGGAGCTTTCGCGATGACCTTCTTGATGTTCACGGCGCTCCAAGCCGTTACCCCAATGATGTACGTAGTGATTGAAGCCAAGAATACGCGGCTTGGCTTAAGTTCCAAATTGCGATACCCAGAGATTCTTCCTGTGCTTTGTAGATATCGCTTATGAAGCCATATCGCAGGTAGTCAGGGGTAGAAGACCTGAAATGTCGTGGATGCCCCTAGTTTGGCGATAAGCGATTTCCGGACTGCTTAGTGTGTCGCTCAGAAGCATCCTTTCTCGATTGAGCGGACACCAAATAAATCTAAGCGTGAGAGGGGGTAGGTCGCGATTTCAGGCTTACGTAATTGTCAATCAAATTACATATGAAGAATTAGAACGAGAGTATACTGGTTGACAAATTACCAAACATTTTTGATCAGCCGGTTGCACCCTATGACACCAGAAACCCTTCGTGAGATATACGGCAAACCTTCATCGAAGGCGACAGAAAAAGTGATCACTAAGTTCGATCACCACTGTCGGGCATTCATCGAAAACGCGACATTTTTAGTCTTAGCAACCTCAGATGGTCAGAATTTAGATATATCACCCAAGGGAGACCCTGCGGGGATTGCTGTTGTAGAGAGTGACTCAACCCTGCTTCTACCAGATCGACCTGGAAACAAGCGTTTAGATGGAATGATAAATATTCTGCAGCATCCTTACGTAGCCGCGATTTTTTTGATCCCGACGGTAGATGAGACGTTGCGGGTAAACGGGCGAGCAGAAATCCTGGATGATGAACAGCTAAGGGCTAGGTTTGAAATCGCTGGACGATTTCCTAAAACAGTGCTCAGGATAACCGCAGACGAAATCTATACTCATTGCGGCAAGGCTCCAATGAGAGCCGGCCTGTGGAAGCCGGAGACCTGGCCAACGTCAAGACCCGTTCCAACGCTGTTTGAGATGTTGCAAGATCACACCCACCTTCCAATCGAGTCCACCGACCAATGCGATGTCGAGAAGGTATACCGGGAGGGCCTTTATTAGCCCAACGCGAGACCTAAGCCATTAGTAATGCGAAACGGTGTTTGATCAATCGGCATCTACGGACAGATTTCAGTAAGCAGTTCGATATTTCGAAGACCATCTTCTCCTGTCACCTCTGGGTCTCTGTCATTACTAATGGCCGAAACAAAGTCATCGATTTCTCCGACATAAGGATTCAAGCTGTCGTATTCGATTGGACCGGAATCTGTAATGATCGAACCACCTCCGGAGGTGCCGATCGTCTCTCGGCACAGAGCGTAGCCGGTTGAGCCGTAAATTTCCCCAACTGTCGGAGTATCGTGGACCGCGGAGCAGAACATATGCGCGATAGCGCCTGATTGGAATTTCAGGTGTGTTGCCACCGAGGTATCGTGTCTGCTTGTCGTATCGGCGCGGGAAACTGCGCTTTGTACATCCTCGACCTCGCCACAGATGGGGCGCATCAGCCAGAGAATCCAGTCTAAGCAGTGGGTGCCAACCCCGGCGAGACTCCACCATTTACCAAGCTTGTCATGCGCTCTCCAGTTACTGCTGTCCGGTGACTTGAATGTCCAGTGTGCTCGAACCGTTTGAATTTCGCCATAATGCCGACTCCAAACACGACGGGCGAGCGCTCGGTGCCCTTGATGCCAGCGCATATGGTATGCGACTCCCAGTTTGACATCTGCTCGGCGAGCGGCGGTGGCCATCAACTGCGCGTCCGTAGTCGACGTAGCCATTGGTTTCTCAACTAAAACATGTTTGCCTTTATCAATGGCAGCGAGGGAATGGGATGCGTGAAGCTTGTCTGGACTTGCGACGATTACCGCATCCAATTCGGGATCGGATAAAAAAGTCTGCAGGTTATCGAAGGCAGGATTTCCAGAATGAGCATGAAACTCCCGAGCGATTCGACGAGCTTTTTCAATATCGCGACTTAGAACGCTCCACAGACAGGCCCCGCGCACTTGTCTAATCGCAGGGATGAGACTGTTCGCTGCGATTTTGCCAAGACCAATGACCCCGATTCTGATCATAGGTGATAATGTTACAGAAACTGTCGAGAAATATCACTGTCCGACAGGACGATCTCATAATTGGCTGATAAATATTTATTTCCAGCAGTAAATCTCGTGTCCTTGTAAGTTAAGGTTAATTCTGTCGACCACTGGTCTACTGCAGTCGATCAATTTATGGAAAATAAGCGTAAAAAACAGCGTGCAGATTTAGATACGTTTCTGCACATTAGCCCGTATTTTCAAATGCTTTCAGAGGACACGAAAGCTGGGCTGGCGTCTTTTCTCTGTTGGCGCTCGTTTCAACACGGGAACATTATTGCTAACACGACCGAGTTACCCTCTTGCGTACTTTTCTTTCTTTCTGGGTCCGCAAAGGCTAGTAGCCTTACTTCCGATGGAAGAGAGGTATTTCATGGTTTAATCGGCCCTGGACAGGTGCAGGGTGTTGTTTCGGCATTGGATAACTTGCCAAACATGCATCAAATTCAAGCGGTAATGACAATTGATGCTTTAGCGATCGAGCTTAAAGATTTCCGCACCCTTGCGGAGACTCGAAAGGATTTCCAAGATGGAATTAATGGGTTTCTGGCAGACCGTTTCCGCTATTTTGCCACCTACAAGACCCGGGCGGCGATTTTTAGCTCTTACGAAAAGGTCGCACAGTGTATCGCCGATCTCGCATCGGGCTGGTACAAGGTCGCAGACGGTCGCCCGCGACACTCTGTCGTTTACGTTACCCAACAAGAATTATCTCTTATGCTCGGCTTATCTCGACAGAGCGTAAATAAATCTTTAAAGAGGCTAGAGGAGTCTGGACTGATTGATGTCGGCTACAGCTCGATCCAAATTCGAGACTATCTCAATCTTCTAAAAACAGCAGAGTAGTAGCCGCGATTGACCATCCACGCGCCATCCCGGAAAAGGCGGGGCTAAGAGGCGGGGGTCATCGCATCTAGACCATAAATGCGTTCGACAATAAATAAGCCGATTACTGCAACGATTAATTGAATGCAACTCGCGGCTGCAATTGACGGATCAAATTGATGTTCAAGATAAGATAGCATTACTACGGGGAGTGTGTTGGTGTCTGCACTACCAAAGAAAAAGGAGATCGGTAGATTATCGATAGAGATAAGCATCGCGAAAAGCATTCCGGCGAATATTCCCGGCTTGATCATTGGCAGCGTAATGTTCCAAAAAATCTGGAGTCGATTTGCCCCAAGCACTGCAGCAGATTCCTCAAAATCTGGGGAGATACCGCGATAAACGCCAGCGACGGTGCGCACTACATAGGGTAGGCTGATTACCGTATGTGCAATAAGTAGCGAAAGAAACGATACTCCAAAACCAAGTGCTGAGAGATAAAAGAGCAGCGCAAATCCCATCACAATCAGCGGCATTGACAGAGGCGATAACAGAAAAGTCATGATGGTATTGGCATAAGGAACATGCCCGCGTGTCACCGCGAGAGCAGCAGGAACACCTAGTCCCACGCCAAGAACAGCCGTTGCGATAGCGAGTTCAACTGAGACGATGAAGCTATCAACAAAAGCATCATATTCAAAAAACCTCTCGTACCAACGAAGAGAGAAGCCCTTTGGTGGAAACGCGACATATTCGGTTTCCGTAAAAGAAATGGCAACCACAATCAGGATGGGACCGAGTAAAAAAATGAAAAACAGGACCATATAGGCCAGCATACTGAATTTAGGAGCATTCTCCTTGAGTCTGAACCAAGACCGGCTATTCATCAGCTTCCTTTGACTCCTCTTCGACGGATAAGTCGCAGTTGTAGATAAAGGCAGCCCACCGCAATCGCGAGTAGGACATTGCTCATCGCAGCGGCGAACTGAAAATCACGACTGATAGTAAACTGTTGATAGATTAAGAGAGGAAGAGTTTTAAGATCTCCTCCCCCTAAGAGCAGCAGCGTGACAAAACTTCCGTTGGCTAGCAAAAAGACAATGATGAAACCCGTTCCAATGCCGTCGAGGCTTAAAGGAAAAGTCACCTTGAGAAAGGTTTTCACTCGGCTCGCCCCAAGGATTCGAGCGCTTTCTTCAAGTTGTAGATCAATACTGCGAAGTACAGATGCGATAGAGAGGACCATAAAAGGAACCAGTACATGAACTAAGCCCACGACTGCAGAACTCGCGCTGTTTAGAAACATAAACGGCTTGTCAAGAATATCAGCCCAGATAAGAAAATCGTTAACCAAACCGCGACGGGCAAACAAGACACGCCAGCCGAACGTTCGCATGATGATCGAAGTCAGCAGTGGAGCGATAAGCAGAAAAATAATAAAACCGGACCACTTGCCGGAGTGTCGTACCAGAAACATCGCCACAGGATACCCAATGATGATGCAGATAACTGTAACCCCAACACTTAAAGCAACGGTGTCGAAGACGATACGAATATAGTAGGGATCGGTAAATAACTTATGGTAGTAGAAGCTAATCGGCCGCTGTTTTGCGAGGGTGGCAAGTTCGGTCGTATTTAGAAGATTATTTACAATCGGCAGCACGAAAAACACAACTAAGAAAAGGCCGGTGAAAGCGATCCACCACGGACTCACAACCCCAGCAGAGACTGTGGTTACCCCGCTTCGTTTAAGAATCATTGGGCTGCCTTAAAAAAGATCCGACACTGGCTCATAGAGCCAGTGTCGGTTTGAAGAGATAGAAAAACTTAGAGACCGATCTCCTTATTCCAGCGCTCAATCCAATCAGCCGCATTTTCAGCGATCTTTCTTGAAGTAGCAGTACTTGGCGCACGAAGGTCTTTAGGCCATGTAACTCGGTCTTTCATCTTTTCTGAGTACTGAACCTTCTGATTGGTGACCCCGTAGTTGAGGTAATCCGAAAAACACGATTGCGGACCCGCCTCAAAAACAATATTGAGATACTCCCATGCAGCGTCTGGCGCGCCTTTGGACTTATTCATCGCAACGCAACTCATGTACGCTTTATCGGTGGGTGTAATCACGCCCATCCAGTCATTTCCTTTATCAATGAATGAATATGCACGACCGTCCCAGTACATGCCGATATCAGCATCGCCAGTGGACATTTGGTTTAAGAAATCAGTCACGCTTGCCCACGCGATCGCATTACCGCTCGCTTTAACTTTTTTAAAGATATCGAAAGCAGGATCGACATTATCCGCACTACCGCCATACAGTTCGGCAAAAGACCAGATAATGTCAGGCATGATGGCGTAGGTTATTGACGGGAACGAAGCAACCCAATCTCCAGCTATGGTTCTATCCATAAACTCTTTCAGAGATGTTGGCGGGTTTTTGACCGTATCCTTATTGTAGGCAATAACGAAAGAGCCAAAGTCAAAACAGCCTCCCCATCCGTCAACAGCATCAATAAAAAGGGGGTCAACATCAGCTAAGTTGGGGATTTCATTTGGCCCAGCTCGAGAGATTAGACCGCCTTCGCCTGCTGCAACGGTCTGACTCTGGGTAGACACAATGACATCAATTGGCGGATTGTCAGGGTTAGCCTCAATCTGGCTCATCCACTGGGCAGGACTTCCAATCATCACATTGGCTTTGTGTCCGGTTCGTTTCTCATACTCTGCTGCGAAACAATTGGTGATTGCGGTTTCCCAAATCCCACCAAAAGAGGTTACAGTGATCTCTTCAGCCGAGACAGCAGCCGCCCCGGAGAAAAGCATGGCGGACCCGATAACTGAGCCCTGAATCCAACGTTTATTTCGTAACATTTTTATCCTCCTGTTTGTTGCTAGTTTGCACACCTACACCTATAAAAAATAAAACTCAATACAAATGCGTAAAGGCTGAGTTGCGCTCGGTATCCAATAATTAGCTTGAAGCGCTCATCAATCTTTAAGCAAAACGGCGTTCTCGATTTTCCAAGAGACATAAACATTCTCATTTAATTTCATAACCGAACTGGTTGAGCGATTTGCAGCCTGATCGTAAACAAAAATTGCTGTAGGCCGGCCAGGAATCTCGACCTCATAGGCGTGATAACTTCCTCGAAATACATGACCACGGATTACTCCATTCAGTTGGTTCACCGATTCAGGTTCGCTCCTGGTCAGGGAAAGCTTTTCGGGGCGAATAGCGATTTTCGCAGGGCCCGGGGAGGCGTCGTCGCGTGCTTGGACCTTAAGAGTCGTTACCTTGTCCTGGTATTTTAGGATGAAGTCCCAATCTTGCCCGGCCCCGGATCCTACTGTTTCTCCATCAAATAAATTTGCAGTGCCTAAGAACTCGGAAACAAACTGAGTTTTAGGGCTTTCGTACACCTCGCTGGGTGTCCCAATCTGGAGCAATTCACCTTCTTTCATGACGACGACTTGGTCACTTAGAGTGAGCGCCTCTTCTTGATCATGGGTGACAAGAATGGTGGTGATGCCGAGTTGATTCTGAATCCTCCGCAATTCAAATTGCATTGTTTCGCGAAGATTCTTATCCAGAGCTCCCAAGGGTTCGTCAAGCAGCAGAATAGACGGATTAGTGACAAGAGATCTCGCTAGTGCGATGCGCTGCTGTTGTCCGCCCGATAATTGATTCGGAAATCTCTGCTCCACTCCGGGAAGTTGTACCAGATCCAGCATCTCGCCAACTCGTTGTTTGATTTCGCCGTCTGCGGCTTTGCGCATCCTTAGACCAAAAGCGATGTTTTCGGAGACCGTCATGTGGGGAAACAGACTGTAATTCTGGAATACCATTCCCAGTCCACGTTTGTTGGTCGGCATCGTGGTAACGTCTACGTCACCAATAATTACAGAGCCCGTATCCGGGACTTCAAAACCTGCAACGACTCGTAGGGTAGTAGTCTTTCCGCAGCCCGAGGGTCCGAGAAGGGAGACTAGCTTGCCTGCAGGGATCTCTAGGGTTGAAGGCGCTAGTGCCTGAACATCTCCGTAACGTTTGCTAAGGCCGTCGAGTCGGAGATTGACGCTTTGACGAATCATGATCTTCCTGAATCTTCAGTAGGGTGGTGCCAGCCGATACTAGTGAGGGATCAGGGCGCGAGAAACATCTGGATATTCGCTGGCAACTTCTTCCAGAATTCGTTGGACTTCAGTTCCGTTCCCAGTAATCTCGTTTTTGTCGAGTTGGCTCATCCGCGCGAAGACCTGATGTTTTACAAAAAACCGCCAGTCTACCGGTAGCCGCCAGATGGCGTTCATTAGTAATGAATAATTACTCTCTGTCCAGATATTCTCAAATTCCCGACGACGGTCGTTAAATCCAAATTGGAATGATTTGCTTTTATTCTCGTTACATTGATTACCTTTGTCAGCAAGTGTTTTGCGAAGAGATTCAGTTTCATCGATGCAGACTTCTTTTCCGGAGATAACTACTCCATATTCGGTCCGAGCTGATTCCGGGCTTACGAAACCCCGCAGGACGTCATCCAAAACCTTTTCGGGTTCGCGTTCCAGAGGATTTCCCCAGCCGCCCGCACCGGCAGATGCAATCCGGATAACATCGCCAGGCTCTATGGTGACGACATCTGTATTTCCCAGATTGACTTCTTTATCTGTGCCTGGGTTAAGGAAAAAAGAAGACGGTTTTCCAGCCTGCCCCCCATCTGCACCCCAAGGAGTAAAGTGAGAGCGATCGCGGTTGCGGGCTGTGACGGTTGTATTAGGGGAGTAGGTTTTGAATTCAAGAATAGTGCGACCAC
>Ga0208127_1001511_pt1 | contig 11537 bp, 11 predicted proteins | sample ETNtaG_6_FD_185751 | JGI IMG/M metagenome (GOLD analysis project Ga0208127, IMG submission 185751) | Marine microbial and viral communities from oxygen minimum zone, Eastern Pacific Ocean - ETNP201306SV45 (SPAdes) (version 2) | ecosystem: Environmental > Aquatic > Marine > Oceanic ...
CACGTCCCGTTCGTCTAGAGGCCTAGGACACCGGGTTTTCATCTCGGCAACAGGGGTTCGACTCCCCTACGGGATGCCAATTTACTAAGAAGCCCACACTAGTGGGCTTTTTTATGATATCAATTTATAGGCCAAGTATCCTAAAAAGATGCTAATAAATAAAGATAGAAGTGGAGGAATTACATAACTCCAAATTGACATTTGGCCACCAAATAGAAAGTTTAGAAGGTGAGCTGAAGCTGCCACAAAAAGAACGATTCCTGCAATTTTATTTTCATTCATAATCTCTATACCTTCATTATGTTTAGATTTTTATAACATTAATTGAATTTTTAGATAGATATCTCTTAAAACTATTTAAGTTACTTTCTTTTATAGAACCATAACCTCTTACTTTTTTAGAGTTCTCAACAAGCTCAGATAACTCAGATTCATCTGAATGCATCAAAATGCTATCAAGTCTTTTCTCAAAAATCCTTTTGTGTTCATAGTCGTGTTGTCTTTCTTTAGTGTATTTAAAGAGATCAAGCGGGGTGTTTCTAAGAAAAGAAATCTTATCAAGTATAAAAAATAATGGCAGGGCAATATAAGCAGGAATTTTAAATTTTTTTGGATTGTTGGTTTTTTTATCTTTTATAAAAGAAAGAATAGGCGGAGCTAGATAGAAACTTACTTTATTCCATGAACTGAATTCTTTTCTAATAATTTTTTTATAATTTTTAATATGCATATTAGCTACCCTATATTCATCTTTTATTAAACATATCCTTGCGTATTCTTTTAGGGTTGTATTAATAGAATGTTCACTAAGATTGTTCTTTTTCATCAAGGTAGATTCCACCTCAATAAAATCTTTTAATGACTTCTTGGAGTAATTAGATAATATTTCCTTGAGTTCATTTATAGAAATATCATTGTTAATATATTCTTTTTCTTTAAAGATTAAGTTTTCTGGTTCATGAACAGCCAATCTTCCAAGATTAAATGCTTTAACATTATTTTCAGCCCCCCATTTATTTATGTTGATTGCCTGAATTATTGATTCTTCTTTTAATGGTATTAGCCCAGATTGAAATGCAGCACCAAGTTGTATCATATTTGCATTTATAGTGTTTCCAAAAAATTTGTAAGAAAGTTTAATGGTATCAAGCTCAGCTGATATTTCTTTTGTTGAGCTATTAATTAATTCTTTGATTTCATTAGATTTAAAATCAATATCGGTATTTGTCACAAAGTCTGCGACTGGAACTGAGTTAGTATTAATAACAGCATAAGTTCTTTTATTAGATAAAACTTCTTGTATTTCATCTTTTGTTGCTACCACTTGATCGCATGCTAACAGGACATCAGACATTCCAGGGGTTATTTTATGACTGTAAGGCTTTTTCTTATCGCTATATAGTTTTATGTATGCCCAAACCGCACCACCTTTTTGAGAAAGGCCGGTCATGTCCAGAGTTGTTGATTTTTTATTTTCAATATTTGCAGCCATTCCAAGAATCGCAGATATAGTTAAAACCCCAGTACCGCCAATACCAGTTAATATAATATTAGTAATTTCCTCATCTATTTTTTTAATTGGGTCTGGTAATTCATAATCAATAATTGGTGTATTAATATTTTTTATGTTATCTGTTTCTATTGAAAAGAAAGAGGGGCAAAAGCCCTTTACACAGGTGTAATCTTTATTACAAGTTGATTGATTAATTTTTCTTTTTCTACCATGTTTTGTTTCTAATGGTTCCACCGACATGCAGTTTGATTGGGTAGAGCAATCACCACAACCCTCACAAACTTCAGGGTTTATTAAAATTTTTTGAATCGGATCTTCGATAATACCTCTTTTTCTTTTTCTTCTTTTTTCGGCAGCGCATCCCTGGTCATATATCAAAACAGTAACTCCAGAAATAGATTTTAATTCTTTCTGAACATTTTGAAGGTGATCTCTATGCTTTAATTCAACACCTTTGGGGATAGAAATATTCTTATAATTTTTTAGATTTTCAGTTAGTAAAATTACTTTTTTAACACCTTCTGAAAGAACTTGCTTAGCAATATGGATGGTGCTCCAATTATCGCCAAGAGATTGTCCACCGGTCATAGCAACAGCATCGTTATATAGAATTTTAAAAGTAATATTTACTTTGGCATCAATACAAGCTCTGATTGCTAACGAGCCAGAATGCTTATATGTACCATCACCCAGATTTGCAAATATATGTTTATCTTCTATATATTTGGACTGCCCAATCCACGGCGCTCCTTCTCCGCCCATCTGTGTATATAGTTCAGTATTACGGTCCATATTTACAGCCATGTAGTGACACCCAATGCCCGCAAGCGCTGATGAGCCTTCTGGAATCATTGTAGATGTATTATGAGGGCATCCAGAGCAAAAATAAGCCTTTCTATCTACAGGAGCTTGTTGGAAAGATTTTTTTAGATTTCTTTTTTGAAACCACTCTAAACTTTCTAAAAGCTCTTTTGCACCTGTAGCTTTATATATTTGATTAGCAAGAACTTCTACAATAGTTGCCAGAGGAAGATCATTTTCTGGCGGAAGCTGCCAATTGCCTTTTTCATCTTGTTTGCCGGTTACTTCGGGCCTAACTTTTTCGCTCCAATTGTATAGCTGCCATTTAATTTGATGTTCAATTAACTCTCTTTTTTCTTCAACTACTAAAACTTTATCAAGGCCTTCACAAAAAGACCTTATACCGTTTGGCTCAAGTGGCCATGGCATTCCAATTTTATAAAGACATATTCCAAGTTCTTTCGCCTTTTCTTTATCAATACCAAGCCATCTCAAGGCTTCTCTTACATCGTTATATGATTTTCCTGAACTGATGATTCCAATTTTTGAATTTGAATTTGGCCATTTAACTTGATCAATATTATTTTTATGACCAAAGACTTGAGCAGCAAAGCCTTTAACTCTTTGGAGTTTAAAATCCAGCTCTCTTGGCGTTTCTTGAAAAGTAATATTTCTATTCAGCTCTGCATATTCAAGAAGTTCGTCGTCTGATGGAATTATAATTTTATTATCTTCGTTTGAAGTGTCATAGGTTTTTGATGAATCAGCAACATCAGAAACAATTTTCATGCCAACCCAACACCCACTATACCTACTGATTTCAAAACCTAATAAACCATAAGAGATAATGTCATCTATCCCAGCAGGATATAAGTAGGGAATAAATGCACTTATAAAATTATGATCGGATTGATGAGGTATTGAAGAAGATTTACAGCCATGGTCATCTCCGGCAATAGCAAGAACACCTCCAAATTTTGATGAACCAGCTGCGTTTGCATGCTTGAATGCATCTAAAGATCTATCAACCCCAGGTCCCTTGCCATACCAAATACCAAAGACACCATCTTTATTATTTTTATTGTAATATTCTATCTGCTGGCTGCCCCAAACTGCAGTCGCAGCAATTTCTTCATTTAGCGCTTGATAGTGGTCTATCTCATACTTAGACAAAAACTTTTTTGCTTTAATAAGTTCGAGATCATATCCTCCAAGAGGGGACCCAGGATAACCAGATATAAAACCTGAGGTATTTAGGTTATTTGATGTATCTTTTTGCTTTTGAATTAATGGGAGCCTAACTAATGACTGAGTCCCATTGATATAAATACTTCCATCTTTTTTTATATACTTATCATCAAGTGATACTTCTTTGTTCAATCACATCCTCCCCGATATGAATTATTATAATAACACTTAATTCAAAAAAATTTTATTTATAGTTCTTTACGCAAAGATAGTAAGTCCACAAAATTAATATTATTTGAAGTGGGGTTCTTGTTAGTAAATACTCAGGTCCTAATTGATGGCCGCCAAGACCAATACTATTTAATGCAGCATAAATATTAACCGGATAAAAAACTATAAATAAAATGATTGCAGTTTTTGCTCCATTTACTCGATGCTTGGAATTAAAAAGTGCGATTCCTACCAGCAGCTCTAAAATACCTGTTAAATAGACAAGTGTGATCTTATATGGCACCCATGGTGGGAACATTTCAACCATTCCATCGGTTAGAACAAAATGACCTATTGCAAAAAAAATAAAAGCCAAGCCCAAGCCCCAAGCAGCATACTTATTTACATCAATAGGTTTTTTTTTAATTTTCCAAAAGAGTGTGGCTACAAATAAAGGCGAGACAAGAATCACAAGAATTAATAGCGAAGTCGACATAATAAAATATTATCATAATGAACAAATTATTTTACTTAGTAACTATGATATTTTTATCTGCAACGTCTTAATTTAGTTGTCTATTTTATATATATAAAATTTGTATATATATTTATTCTCTGATATGCTTTTTAAATCGTTCATCCTTAAGGGGACGGAAGTAGTCGCAAGACGAAGGAACGCATTATCATCGTTCATCTCGAAAGAGACGGAAGTAGGTAATGATACCGAAGGAACGCATCTTTTTAAAAGGAGATGTTATGAATGCTTTAAACATTCACAAAAAACAATATACACCTAAGTTAGGAAGCAATGTTATGTTGCAAATTGCAATTAACAAGCTGAATTACAACTTACGCACGCAAAATAAAACTGAGCATAAGTCTAAACCTAAAAAGGATGTATTCTTTCCTTACTATTTGTAAGGTTTTTAACTAGTAAAAAGAGAGCATCTTGCTCTCTTTTTTTATTTTGGATTGAACTCCAAATTATTTTTTATAGATTTTTCAGAACAATAATTTTCTAATCTTTTTGTATATTCTTGATAAGTTTCACCTGCTATAAAATCTAATGAAGTCCCTCCATCTTCATTCATGCATTGTTGATAACTTTTTAAGTTATTTGGAATTGTATCTATCTCAATGTCATAGGTTTGGTTGTCGCTTTTAAAAGCTGATGGAGTATCAGAAAGAAGATTAGTTAGACCAATTTGATCTCTAAAACCCGAAATCAATCCAACTATTGCAATTGTAATAACAAAAAGAATAATTGCTTTTTTACCATTACTTGGATTATTGGGAAGATTAGCCTTTTCATAATTTTTTCTTAAATAATCAGAATACATATCACAAATTGTAAGAACATAAATTGGTCTTAGAAAAATCATGATTACAGAAACAGATATGGCAATGGGGAAGACAAGATATAAATATATTTTTGCAATAGCAAGACCTCCAGATAATGCATATATCTCATCACCCATAAAGAAGAGAGTTAATATTCCTCCTATGTATGCAAGAATTCCTATTATCCAACATAACAATGAGTATGCTGCTCTTAATTTTGCAATTTCAAGAAAATTAGCTTTGACAAATTTAATTGAATTTTTTCCAGATTCTATAACCCCATTTCCAAGAACTAAACTTGGAATAACTCCAGCAATACCAATCTTCCATGCGTAGTAAAGCGCTTCAGATGCTGCTTTTTGAGCTGCAGTTCTCTTATCATCTTCATTCGGAAGTCTCTCTATAATTTGACCTACTGTAATGTAACCATCTATGAAGTGAAAATTCCATGTTGCAAAAGCATTAGAAAAGGCAGCTGAAAGGCACTTTGCAACAGTAGATTCTTCACCATTTTTATGAAGGAAGTGAGTTGTTCCCATTGCAGAAGATAAAATACCAATAGGAAATGCTGCTAAAAAAATACAAACTACGCCCCATAAAAATAATGGTATGTCTGCAGCTAGAGTACATCCGTCACCATCACCTGGACCATCGAGACATTCTCCAACCCAATCCCATACTGGTTGAGGAATCCAGTAAAGCATTTGAATCCAAAGCAGGTAAGCCAGAACAACAGATAGCCATTGCATTAATCCAAAGAAAAATATTTCCTTTTCTTTTAAGCCTAATAAAAGCGCATACTTAATTCTGGAAGTAAAATCTTTTAACTTACCATTAGGAAGCTCACTAAATTCTGGAAGATCTTTTAATTCGTCTCTTACAAAATTGTATTTATTTTTGAATAAATCCATATATAGATATGTTTATTTTTAAATTATATATTTAAAATTACAATTCTAAATTTAGTACTTTTATTTATATATATTTTCATTCACTAAATATATATATTTATTAAATGTCGTTGATTTGACTTTAGTTTAATAACTGTAAGAATAAATTAACTTACATATTTTAAGGAGAGGTATGAAAAATTTACTAACACTTTTATTATCGGTAGCCTTCATAGCGAGTTGTTCTATGGAGGAAACCTCAAAACAAGTTACTGACCCACTTGATAATCAAAATTTTACAGAGTTTATGCCATGTAAAGCTGGTCCAGATTTTAATGTAGACAATATGACCGCAATGATTTCAGAATGGCAAAAATTATTGACCGCAGAAGATCTTATTGGAGTATGGGGATATGCTCCAGCAGCTGATACAAATTCATCAGGAGATACTGGATGGTGGGAACTTGAATGGAATTCTAAAGAAGCGGCTGATGCCGCATGGGAACAATGGATTCAAAATGATCAAGCTATTGCTTGGCAGGAAAAATATGAATCAGTACTCCAATGTGATGGAGAGGCAAGAAATTCATTTGATTCTGTGTTGCCAATAATTCCAACGACTTATGGTGAAACTAATGAATCAGGATATTTTTATTCAGAGGTTTATATTTGTGAATTTAATGAAGGTTTTTCAAAAGATGATGCTATTCAATTTCTATATGGTTTCAGAGATGCAGTAGCTGCTGCTGATTATGCAGATACAACTTATCATTTTCTAAACTATTTTTTTCATGATGATCCATCACAATTTATATGGGCAAATTTTACGAACAGCAAAGAATCAATGGATAAAGCTAATGCTTCTTTTGAAGCAAGCGTAAGAGATAGAATGTTTCCATTATTCAGTGAATTTGCATCATGCTCTGATAAACCTGATTTGTATAATGGATACACATTATATTGGTCTGAAAAGAAAGACTTTATGCCAAATTTTTCATCTAATTAATCTAATAGGGAGAATAAAATGAATAAAAAAATTATTTTAAGTATTGCAATTTTATTATCTTCGGTAAGTCTTTATGCTGGAGATTACAAAAAATCTGAAGCGAATAATATTAAAGTTGTTGATACTTTTTGGGAAAATATTTTAACCAATCCAGAGGTTTCAATGAACTTGCTTCATGATGATTTTGAATTTGAATTTATGGGTATCTGTGAAATATGTCAAAAATATAACAAAGAAACCTATGAAAGTGAGTGGCTTGGTAGAGTTATTCCAGAAGTTCTTCCAAATGGTATTTTAATAAACATTACAAATAGAATAGCAGATAAAGACTGGGTAATTTATACAGTAGAAGGAGAAGCAACTGCTATAAATGGAGAATACAACAATAACTATGTAATGGTCATGAGATTAAAAGAAGGCAAAATTATCTTTTTTCAAGAATATATGAGTGATCTTTTAGCAGAGACACGATTACATAAGAAAAAAATTGTTGATATGGATTAAAAAATATATCCAATAATTCTCTTTGCCTCTATTAATATTAATATATAGTTAAGAACTAATTAAATTAATAGAGGGGGAATAATAATGGAAAAAGTTTTAGTTACTGGTGCTACCGGGTATATAGGTTTGCATTGTATACATCAACTACTTAATCAAGGTTATGCAGTAAATGGTTCGGTAAGATCACCAGATCGAAAAGATGAAATAATTAATTCACTTAAAAACCATAATACATCTACAGAGCATCTAAATTTATTTACATTTGACTTAACAGACGATGCTGGTTGGGATGAGGGTATGGAAGGTTGCGATTATTTGCTTCATGTTGCATCCCCAATATCATTGGATCGTACAGATGAAGATTATTTTGTAAAACCTGCTATTGACGGAGTAAACAGAGCCTTATCTTTTGCAAAAAAACATAACGTAAAAAAAGTTGTTCTTACATCATCAGTCGCTGCTATTTTTGATACTTTAGAGAAAAAAACTCATTTTGATGAATCAGATTGGTCAGACCCAGATAATCCAGCAATAAGTGCATATTCAAAAAGTAAAACCTTAGCAGAAAGAGCGGCATGGGATTTTTTAAAAAACGAAGGCCACCCATTTGAACTTGCAGTCATAAATCCTGCTCTTGTTGTAGGAGCTTCAATCTCAGGTGATATTGGTGAATCAAATAAAGCTGTTGAAATGGTTGCAAGTGGCAGAATGCCAGTAGCAGTACCAATGATGTTTGGGTATGTTGATGTAAGGGATGTTGCTGCTGCTCATATTCTTGCAATGCAAACTCCTGACTCAAATGGTGAAAGGTTTGCCCTAGTTGAAAAAGATTTATGGTACACAGACGTAGCTAAAATATTAAGAGATAATGGATTTGATAAAGCACCAACCATGGGTATTCCTGTATGGCTGGCAAAAATTCTTGCTAACTTTAATAAAGAATTAAAATTAACATTACCTTATCTTGGAAGAACAAGAAGTATTAAAAACACAAAAGCAAGAGAAATATTAGGATGGAATCCAAGGCCAGCAGAAGAATCTATACTAGATATTGCCAATCAAATGAAAGATTTGGGAATACTTAAATAATTCCAGGAATAATAGCTTTCCTATTTTTAGGATAGTTACTAAATTTTTCTTGATACCATCTATGGTGCGAGAGCGCCCGAGGGAATAAGTTTGCTATGGTCCACAATGCAAACACTAGCCCAGAGATGCTCCAAGTTAGAATAGCCCAACCAATCCACTCAACGATTTCACCAAAATAATTTGGAGCAGAAATGTACTTATGCATAAATTTATTTGGCATATGATATCCAGGACCATTTTCTTTTCTTAAAGTAACAATTAAATAATCAGACCTAATATTTATAAACATTCCGATAAAAAATATAGATACCCCAAGATAAAATAATGAGCTACTTAACCAATTTTGAGAATAGTCAGCGAAGTAGAATATTCCAATAGCTTGAACATTAACATTAACAATATTAAAAAAAAATGCAGACATAGCTATGCTGATTGGCATTTTTGGGTTTGTCATATCTATTACAAATGGATAAATAAAAGATCTGTGGATGTAATGAATTAGCCATAAAGATAGAAAGACTTTATGCACAACTTGTAATTGATCAATAACAAGCCAAGCATAAATTATCATCAAAATAACACATGGTGATTCCATAACAACCCAACCAGCACGTGCTGAAATATTCCTACCCCAACCATTTCTTATATGTCGGCCATAAGGAGCATCAACATAAAAAAGATAAAAGAAAGTTACAAAAGCAACTAAAACCCAAAAAATGATAAAACTACTAAAATAATTCATAACAATCTATCTGAACATAATATGCAAATTTTTGAACATATAAAAGTTTACAGTTTACATATGAAATCATAAACTTTAGAGGGGAGAGATTAACAATGGAAACTAAAAGTTACGATTTTATTATTTTAGGCGCAGGCTCAGCAGGATGTGTTTTAGCAAATAGGTTAAGCTCAAATCCAAATTTTAATGTTTGTCTTATAGAGGCTGGATCAAAAGATAATGATGTAAGACTTCATGTACCACTTGGTTTTGCTTTTTTAGGTGATAAAAGTAAATATAGCTGGAACTACGATACCGTTCCTCAAAAAGAATTTGAAAAGGTGTCTGTAACAGAACCTGCATCTTCCGTCGTAGACTCGGCAGGTGGAGTGCATGAAGTTGAAACTGAAGTAATGGAACATAGAAGAGGATTTCAGCCAAGAGGAAAAACTTTGGGAGGTTCCAGCTCAATTAATGCAATGTTATATGTCAGGGGTCATGCGTGGGATTATGATCATTGGGCAGAGTTGGGCAATGAAGGGTGGTCGTATAAAGACGTATTACCTTATTTTAAAAAATGTGAGCACAATGAGGTTTTTGATAATGACTATCACGGACAAAATGGCCCATTAAACGTATCAAAAATAAGACATAAAAATAAATCTGTTGATGATTTCGTTAAAACAGGCTCTTCTGTTTTTGGATACAACGAAGATTTTAATGGAGAAAATCAAGAAGGAATTGGTTATTACCAAACAACTCAAAAAAACGGAAAAAGATGCAGTGCTGCAAAGGCCTATCTTGTTCCAGCATTAGATAGAGATAATTTAACTATATTAACTGACACTAATGTTAATAAGATTAATATTTCTGATGAAAAGGCTACAGGTGTTCAATGTATTGATGAAGAGGGTAATGAATTTACTATAAACGCTTCCAAAGAAGTATTATTATCCTCAGGAGCCTTTGGCTCACCGCAGATTCTTCTTAGATCTGGCATAGGTCCTGAAGAAGAAATAACCAAACATGGCATTGAGCACAAAATAAACTTACCGGGAGTAGGTAAAAACCTTCAAGACCACATTGATTTCATAACTGTTCATAGACACAAATCAATAAACCTTTTAGGTTTTTCAATGGGTACTCTGTTATTTAAATATCCTTTTGAACTAATTAAATACATTCTTGCCAAAACAGGCATGTTTACTTCAACAGTAGCTGAGGCTGGAGGATTTATTAGATCAAGAAATGATATAGATATACCTGATATCCAATTACATTTTGCACCTGGAATGATCGTTGATCACGGAAGAGAGCAATTATGGGGTACTGGAATCAGCTGTCATTCATGTTTATTACGACCTAAATCAAGAGGTGAGGTTACACTAAATTCAGCTGATCCTGCAGAAGATCCATGCATAGATCCAAATTTTTTGTCTCATCCGGATGATGTGAGAGACATGATTGCTGGCTATAAAAAGATGATGAAGATTATGAATAAAGAACCAATCTCTAAATACACAAGTAAGCATGTTATGAGACCAATAGACTTAGATGATGATGAGGATATTGAAAAAGCTATTAGAGAATCAGCAGACACAGTTTATCACCCTGTTGGAACATGTAAGATGGGTAGCGATGATATGGCTGTAGTTGATAGCAAGCTTAAAGTTCATAAAGTTAAAAGCTTAAGAGTTGTAGATGCATCAATTATGCCAACATTAGTTGGCGGTAATACTAATGCACCAACCATTATGATTGGAGAAAAAGCATCAGATATTATTATTAAAGATTGGTCCTAGATGTATTTTAGGTATCTAGCGCTTTTACTATTTTCTCTTACAGGCATGTCCTTTACTATTATTGATGTAAGAACAGAGGCTGAGTGGAATACTGGACATCTTGAAGGAGCATTGCACATAGAATGGCAAGATATTTTAGAGATATCGTCAGATATTCCAAAAGATAAGGAAATATATCTCTACTGCAGGAGTGGAAATAGATCTGGAAAGGCAACAAAAATTCTTTTGGATGCAGGATACATAAATGCTAAAAACGCTGGCAGTATATCTGAAGCAAGTAAGCTATTAAATACAAAAATTATAGATTAATTTTATACATTGTTTGTCCCAAATAATGTTTACACTGCTAACATTAAAATGTATTATACACTTCTGTATGTTTACAGTGTAAACATTATAATTAACCCTCTATATAAGGTATAAAAATGAATAAGATATCTAAACTAACTATCCTTGGAGCAATACTCATAAC
>Ga0208127_1001515_pt1 | contig 11525 bp, 12 predicted proteins | sample ETNtaG_6_FD_185751 | JGI IMG/M metagenome (GOLD analysis project Ga0208127, IMG submission 185751) | Marine microbial and viral communities from oxygen minimum zone, Eastern Pacific Ocean - ETNP201306SV45 (SPAdes) (version 2) | ecosystem: Environmental > Aquatic > Marine > Oceanic ...
GTCTGCCGACATCGATACACTTTCACCAAAATACTCATACGAGGACTTGCCAGCTATCGGGTTGCCCTCGAGGGCGAATACTCCATCAGTCTTTACATACCTGTAAACGGCTCCACTCATCGAGCCAACCCCCAGGTCATCCCTCGGTACCCCGATAATCAGCGTTTCTCCGTCAGCACTGAGTTGAACCGAAGAGCCAAACCGTGAACCATTGGACCCTTCTATCTCTTGAACTTTCACCCATCCATCCGCACCAAAATCAAAGACGGCCACCCTGCCAGGAGTTGTTCCTACTCCATCATTCACATACCTGTAGTCAGGTGTGCCAACAGCCAGAGTGTCTCCCTGAAAATCTAGATCCACCGAAAACCCCAACTGCCAATCTTCTTCACCAAAAAAAGGGTCGCCCAATACAAGTGAAGGCAAATCCTGACTCGATACTAACGGTGCAAGCCCAGTTGCCCAAGCTAAGTTTAACGTTAATCTCAAAAACTTATTTTTCAATAGGGATTCCTCATATCTTGAGTATCGAACGCCGCCTCTCAGTATACTCTTCTTTCGTTATCAGACCCGATTCAAGCATCCTCTCACAGTCCTGAAGCTGTGTCCTAATATCCGATTCCTCGAACCGACCAAGCGACCTACCCGCATCTATTGCACCTACCGTGTCTCCAGAATTTCTCGAACCGGTACCCGTTACGTTTCCAATCAAAGGATCGGCAAGAGATTTTTCCCTAGGCCACAAAGACCATATCATGGCGATAACCCAAGTTAGGCCGTTTACGATGCCCACGATCGCCAGTACCCAAACAACTCCACTGTATGCGTGGTTTCTTGAACTAGCAATGAAACCGGGAAGCAGCCAAATAAGTACAAACACTACAAATCCCACCAGTCCAATTAAGACGATTAAAAACAACCCTGCTCCCGTATCTTCCATGACCGAAAGAGAAGGCTTAACACTTCGCCCTACGATTGGAATAAAAATATCCTTAGTTCAGTTTTTTTGGTAAAAAGTCCTATTACTAGCTAAAAAAACTTGATATTAAAGCTAACTTTTTTGACCTTACCTTTATGTCAGAAAACGCAGACCCTAAGAGTGAAAAGACCTTCATTGCCACTATCTTACTTTGCCTACTGCTAGGCACATTTGGAGTACATCGATTCTACACTGGGAAGATTGGTACCGGGATCTTAATGCTTCTAACGTTTGGAGGTCTGACGATCTGGTATTGGATCGACCTAATTGTTATTATCTGCGGTAAGTTTAAGGACAAAAGGGGTCTACCCATAAAGAACTAGCGACGTTCGCTCGCAAACCATCGGTCCTACGGGCTGGGTCTACCGACCGGGGGGATTCGTATTCGTCTAGCCGACCAAATGCGGTTCGGGCTTAGAGTTCCGTCTCAACCTTCAAACTTCCTATTGTCAAAGGTTCAACAAGGGGCCATTTTTTCGAGGGGCTTATTACTCGTATGTGTGCAAAGCCCGTTGACTGGGAGATGGGTTTTGAGGGTGATATGGCTCGTCCCTAACCTACATTCCATCAGTTATTTGCACATCATTACGCAGCATGTTTTTCGTCGCAAACAATACGAGGACACGCATCCGTTCCCAATAGATTGCTAACAACGTTGCTGAAAAGATGAGCCGCCGCGATGGCCTTGTCTTCCGACACCCAGAACCTCTGTCCATCTCTCTTGGCCGGAATCCGGACAGTTGCGAACAGCTCCGCCGCTCTCTCGACTATGGCGTCATCGATGGGGGCGGCAGGATAGATGGGCATCATAGCTGGGTTGTAACAGCAAACTTAAATCTTTCTGACCTTACCCCATCAGTAGACCTGAAACTTATTTTCACCCATGCATGGAGGCCTGTTTCCTCATGGAGCAGGGCGAGTAGCAGGCCCTTCACTCTGTAAGCCTCATGCTCAGGAACATCTAGCTCATCGCCTAATATCATGGCATCGAAACCCCATTCACGGCATTGCAATGTAGCTTTCTCCATCACCCTGGTCTGCTCCTTAAGCAATAGGTGATAAAGCTTCTGCTTGTTACGCTTTTTCATTCGCCGCAGACGCCTGGCAAGCAACGGATACTCGGCTGCGAATTTCTCTGCTGTTTCACCGATGTGTCCAATTTCCTCGGACGCATTCATGAGCGATAGAAATCCCGTCTTTCCAAACTTCTCATACACCCTGCGATGTTCAATGTCGTCGCCGAACGCACGAAGCTCACGAAGGTCCTTTTCGACAAAATCCCCCCTATCCTTTTCCCATTCCATCTCTCCCTGGAATAGCTTGTAGAGGAACACGCAGAAGGCGGAGCTTACATCAACCAAAGCTAGATAAACGCCATCCTTGTTCCTTCGCCTCACTCTAAAGCAACTCGGTATTGTCGAGTAAACTGAGTAGTAAGATCCTCTCTTGGCCTTAACAGTGTCGCCGTCCCAATTCTTCAATGCGACATATTGGTCGAAATAGTATTTGGTTCCACCTTCCCCAGCTTCATCGTCAACGCCTTCTTCCTCGTATGATGTGTGCAAAGCAAGCAGCTCCAAATCTTCATCAGATAGGCTATAAGATCGCACGTTGCTCCTGAAGATTTCCACGAGAGGATGAGTATCCCTTTTGGCCTTTAGGTGTTGGAGTTTTCGCTCGCATTTCTCCGCGTAAGACCTTTTCAGCTCCAGTTCGCACTTCACGAAACGCTTGCAAGTGAAGGCGTAGGTAGTGCCTCTGCATGGAGGGATGTTGCTACCTCCTTTGAGTTTACGAACATAACCTAGGTCCTCCAACAGCTTCATTAGAGTGGTGGTTTTGGGTCCAACTGACGCCGCAACAGACACCCTGTTAATGTAACATCGCATCTCATCTTTCGTAACTTCAAACGACTTTGGATGATCTCTCAAAGATGGGTTTAGGCGGGAGCGTAAACGCTTACCATCACTATCCATAGCAAGATCTACAAGATGGGATATGGCATATAGTAGATGGTTGGAAGCTACCGCTCCAAGCCGGCAACCTCCGCCCACCATTGGATCGAGAATGGAGGACGGGGATGCCGGGAGGCATACATTTCGTCTTACTATAGATGGGGTCCTTTTTGAATCATCTCCATCTCCATTCGGCACTGACTGCGGGTCCTTTTTGGATGAGGACGGAGGCCCTTTTTGTGGGTGTTTCCACTTCCTTTCCGAAGCCCCTTTATTGCGTCGCTTTTTATTTTTACCAGGTTGGCCAGTGTAAGGGTTTCGCCTGCTATCGCCCCTAGTTCCTTCGCTTTCGCTCATCTATAGGCCCACCTTTCCTTATCGATTACCAAATGTTTTTACCTAAATTGGTCCTGCAAAAATTAATGCCTAACCACCACTAGCACTCTCCAAGTAGCGAACGACCTCCATCCTTGGAACGTGGACGCTGGTCTTGCCCGGCAACTTTCTCAGAAAACCCAATTTCTGAATTCTCCATATAGTTGTCCGGGAGCTTTTGGTGATCTCCATGAGATCCTCCACTGTGTACACTGGCTTATCTAAAAAGCCCCAATTGTTATTCGACGTTTCGGCGCTAAGCATGCACCGAGTTATGCGCATTTTTTTAGTAACCCCTAAAAGGAATAAATTGGTTCTGATTAAAACCTTATCGCCATTGTCGTTTTATGAATTTGTCAGTCGCACTGGCTTCAGTGTCTGGACTTAAATCGTGTGCCTCGTATACCTTCCGTCTCAGATCAGTTCGGCCTGCCGATGGAAAATGGGAGTAAAGGTCGATTATTTCCAAATGGTGAAAGCCCGGTTTTTCTTTTCTACCCGGAGAAGAGAAACCCAACTTCTCTTTCATTAACTCATCTAAGATCCTTAATCTCTCCTTCCTTGAGTACTCTCCCGATTTGAGAGATGCAGGAAGTTTCAGCTCAACTTCATTGAGGTTCGCCACTTGGAGAGGGCCTAACGCCGCAGGCCTCCAGTTCTCATCTCTCTCTACGCGAGACTTAAGCTCCAACGAAACCCACTCCAATGATCGCTCCACCATTTGCCTCGTGTGGAAGCTCATCTTGAAAGCCAGGTGCTGAGAAAAACGAAAGCGGCTAAACAGGTAAAGATCACCGGGTGGATTTCCAATTTCCTCAGCTTGGGAAAAAAGCCATTGCTCGTATTTGTCCAAATGCCTCCACCACCAAACCCAATTTTCAAAAAACTCAAAATCCAATGCCGAGTCGCGGATCTTAAAAAACTTGCATATCCGCTCACGCGGGATTCCAACGATCTCAGTACACCTCGCTACATCGTTCATTAGAAATTTAATTTCTTCGCCTGTTCCGCCGAATGCCGATCTCGCAAATGAGCGTATCGCTTCAAGAGCAACGCCCCACCATCCACGTGTCCTAACCATGCCGCAACTGTGTGAACCGGAATACCCGCCTCCAAAGCAGTGGTAGCGTAGTAATCGCGAATATCGTGATTGGTGAAATACCCAATCCCCAATGCCTCGCAAGCAGCTTTCAATCTTTTGTTTAAGGTAGAAACTGGCATTATTTTTACTTCGCGAGTATCCAGCTTGCCGATCTTTTCTACCTTTTGAAATTCTGTCTTGAACAGCTTTACAAGCTGGTTGGCCATCGGAATCTTTCGATCGGCGGCGTCTGTTTTTCTCCCTGGAATATGGAGCATACCGGAAACGAAATCAACGTGCTTCCAACGGAGCTTTCGAGCCTCCCCGATTCGGCAGCCTGTGTAGGCGATTATCTTTGCACCAAAAACGAAGGGCGATCCGCCTGATAAAGAGGACAAGTAGTTTAGAATCTTGTCGAACTCTTCTTTCGAGGGAATATCGCCGATCTTAGCCGAATCTTTCGCGCGAAGCTTTTCGGTTTTGACATTCTGTCTGACAATATTGTCAGCCGCCAACCCTTTCGCGACTGCCAGGTCCATTATCCTGGATAGTGCCTGAATGGTTTTGTTTACCGTTGAGGACGAATTTCCCTTTCTCGCAATTTTCGCGCCTGGAGCGGTGAAGTTCGTTCCCTCGGACTTCAACTTTTTCGCCCATTTGACAACCGCATCCACGCTTAATCGGGAAGGCCGAATATTAGCAAGATCGGGCCAAGTGGCCTTGAGTCTTTTTAGAGCGTACCGTTTTGCCTTTTTCGAGGATTCGGCCAAATCGCTGTCCACTTCGATACGTTGTTCGTAGTCGTCGAAAAGCTCTTTAAAAGTACCGGTCTTCGGTCTTTTGACACGCTTCGCTCTCCGCTTACGCATTTGATCCATGAACTTCGCCAGTCGTAACTCTGCAACTTCGTAGTCGAATGTCTTGAGGGACTCGTAAACTTGGGTACCTCCTAGTTTTGCCCTCGCGTAATAACGACCCGTAGGGACATATTTAACCAGGTTCGGTATTTTGCTTCTGACGAAAAGCCTGTCCTTACGGTCGTCGCCTCTTCCCTTTCTCATAGGGAGGTTAAAAAATAGGGTGAAGCGGATCTCAACCCTTTAAAACCAAAAATCCCTAAAACGTTGAATTTCAAGTATTTAATTTGGTGGGTCGTCTGGGACTCGAACCCAGAACCAATTGCTTAAAAGGCAACTGCTCTACCGATTGAGCTAACGACCCAGCTCGAAAATCGAGAAGGTCGCTATTGAGTGACGAACAAACCCAAAAGCAAGCAGTTTTTCGATGAATTCCCGCCAAATGTCCCTCTGATCAAAGCCGACGCATGCATCGCGCGGCATTCGCCTAAATTCGATTAGCTTTCTACGCCATCGCTCCACCACCCAAATCGTACTCTTTACAATGAAGAAACTTACCCTCCCCTCGATTTCCCGCATCATCATTATCTCAATAGGCTCTCTCGCATGCGCGAGTCTCTTGGCTCAACAACGCCCTGGCGGAACAGGAGCACCACGAGCGGGCGGTCCGCCCCGCGATGACGCTCCTTTCTCCAGCATGATTCCCGCCAACGACGCCGACAAGGATGGATCTCTTTCTAAAGACGAAGTGGCCAAGCTGCGAAATTTCTCCGAATCCCTCTTCGACGCGATCGATACCGATGGCGATGGCAAGATTTCATTGGCAGAGGCCAAGGTCGCGGATCTCGTAGACAAGCAAAAGGGTCCGGCGAAGCGAATCAATTTCGAAGGCAAAGAGTGGATTGCGGATCATGCCGTCAAAGCCGAAGTGGTGAATTTCAAGGGCAAGAAAGCGCTCCATATCGTGGGGCGCGAGCAGTGCATCGTTTACCTGCCGATCGATGATTTCCAAGACGGAACAATCGAGGTCGATATCGCAGGTCCTATCTTCTCGGGAGTCGGCATGCGTATTCGCGATAATGGAGCTCGGGCCGAAAAACTTTACTTCCGTCCCCAAAACGCCAATACCGATCGGCATAAAAACACTGTTCAGTACTCGGTGTTGGGTCGTCGAGATGGGCACTGGAGCCAGCTCCGCCGCAACTTCCCAGGCAAATACGAAACAGGAGCCGATATCGCCAAAAACGAATGGTTTCGGGCTAAGCTTGAAATCAAGGGCGAAACCCTGAAGGTCTACGCCAACGGAAAGCTTCTACTGACTGTCGATCCCGTACTCGACGGTGTCAGCAAAGGATCCGTAGGCTTATGGGGATGGGATTCCTACTTCGCCAACTTCAAGTACACGCCCGCCAAATAACAGGGTAAGGCAAAGTCGTTTTGCCGTAGGCTTCCTAAGCATCTCTAATCGACTGGAAGCGGAGTTCCAGCAGATCGACCAATCCTGCGTTCGTTCCCAGCAATGGGGTTGCTTGGATCGTTCCACCCGATTGGGCCCATTTTGAGGCTTGGCAAATCAGATCGATATCTCCCCCGGGACCAGCGTGCCTGCCAGGAAATAGGAACAAGCGACTTAATATGATCGAGCGTGGCTGTTCCTGAGCTGCGCTATTCAGAGCATCCGCCAAGAGAGGTTCATTGAATGCATAGCGATCGCCCTCGCGACGCTCCATCGAACAAGCGATGACGCTACGCGCTCTTCCCTTCAATCGAGACTTCAATTCTCCTGCGATCCGGTTGCGACATTCGGCTACCTCTTGAAAAGGACTGCCATGGTCGACCAACAGTACAAGCGGCAATTTGTCACTGTCCACGATCGGAACGCCCGATTCTACAGTATCCAATAACTGGATAACGTCCTGAGTCATTAGATCGACCAGACCCACCGCTTTTCCGGCTGCCAAGGGTTCGGCCCAATCGATTCGTCGATCTCGAGCAGCCTCTTCAAACGAAGCCGCAAGCGCTTTGGCTTTCCGCAATCCGTAACTGGGGCCAAAGAACAAGGGTAAAACGAGCAGACGCCGCACTCCTAAACGGTCCGCCTCCTCCAGATAGCTTTCCCAAACCGCGCCTGGGGCTCCACCTAGTTCTTTGTCGTCGATTCGATCGCTGTGCAAAACGGATACAGCATCAACAGGCATCCCTGTGCGGTCGCTCAGCGCGTTCGCGATCGAGCGCGCTTGCAAAACTGCATCAGGGCTCAAAGAGCCGTTATCGAGCAAGACGACCCGCTGCGCATCGCCTAAATCCGTTTTTTCCATAAGAATTCTTCTTCAACCCGTTATAATTCTTGCCGAAAGGGAACAACACTCAATAGTCCTTTGTATTTGAAGCGAAAAGTTCTATGATTTCCAAAAAGTCCCTTCTCTACGTTCTTATTATTGCCGTCGCAGTCGGATTCGCTGGCTGTAAGAAAAAGCCTCGTCGCCCCAGCCCACTCGATACGATGATCGGCGACAGCTCTGGCGCGGGCAATGAGAACTTTCAGGGCTTGAACGACGGTGGAACGCAATTCGCGGATGCAGGCGAAGCGCTGCAGACGCGCGGATTGGACGGCGAGCGCGGCGAGCGCGGCATTATTTCGGTAATGGTCTACTTCGATTTCGATTCTTCCAGCATCAAGGCCAGCGAACGAGCGAAGATCAGTGAAGCTGCGGATTATCTCCGCCAGAATCCGGGACATTCTCTCATACTAGAGGGGCATTGCGACTGGCGCGGCACGCCTGAGTACAACCTAGCCCTCGGCGAACGCCGTTCGGCTAGCGTGAAGCAATACATGGAGACGCTTGGCATCTCCTCGGTTAGCTTGGAAACGCTTTCAAAAGGCGACTTAAACGCCATAGAAGGAGCCGACTCCACGCAGATGGCGATGGACCGACGCGTGGAATTTCTTGTGGTTCGATAGCGCGCCCCATCGGTTTCGACTTTTTCCAACGCCCGTTTCCCCATTTGGGAGCGGGCGTTATCTTTTGTCGGATTTCGTCAAATCCTGGCATATTTTAGGCAGTTTCCCAAAGGGTGAAACGCGCTTATCCTTCGACCCAAGAAGGGCTTCCACATTTTCCATAAGTAAAATACCTGCACATAAAAGCTGGACAATTTTTTTACCTATGGTTGCCTCCACCCTTACCAGACGACGGTTTTCTGCACCCTCCTCCTTCAAGCTCCCCTTTTTTCCTTTCTTGCTAGGAATGCGGCTAACCGACCGGTTAACACTAACATTCTAATCACGTTCTGTTTTTATGAGTAATAACGAAATACATCGCGATAGACTGCTATGGGCGGGCTTTGTGGCCATCCTGGCAGCTGGAGTAGGCTTTGCCGTACGCGGCGGCATCTTCGACAACTGGGCAGGCGAATACGGCTTCACGGGAGCCCAGCTCGGAGCCATCGGAGGCGCCGGTTTCTCGGGCTTCTGCTTCGGAATCATCATCGGCGGCGTCATCGTGGACAAGATCGGCTATGGAAAGCTGGTATTCTTGGCCTTCGCCTGTCACGTGCTTTCGGCATTCGTAACCTTTGCCCCTGGAGCAGACGCTTCCACCCAAAGCGCCTATAATTTCCTCTTCTGGGGCATGTTCATCTTCGCCTACGCGAACGGTACTCTGGAAGCGGTAGCGAACCCGCTCGTTGCGACCCTCTACCCAGAAAACAGAACCCACTATCTCAACATTTTGCACGCATCCTGGCCTGCCGGCATGATCGTCGGCGCCTTGGTCGGCTGGTACCTCGATGACCAGATGGGCATCCACTGGAAGTGGCAGCTCGCGATCTATCTCGTTCCCACCGTCGTTTACGGCGTCATGTACATGGGGCAAAAATATCCCCGCTCAGAAGCTGCGGAAAAAGGTCTCGGCTTGGGCGAAATGCTCAAGGACGTGGGTGTCCTCGGCGGCTTGGTAATTTGCTATCTCGTATCGCTCTTCCTGGGAGCCAGCGTATTGACGCCACTTCTTGGAGCTGAAAATGCAGGAATGGCCAGCACCATCGGATACGTGCTCGGGTTCGCATTCCTCGTCATCATCGGCGTCATCACCAAATTCTCGGTGGGCTCGTTCCTCATGTTCGTTCTTTTCGTCGCCCACTTGTTGGTCGGCGCAGTAGAGCTCGGAACCGACGGCTGGATACAGAACATCACCGGCAACATTCTCTCCTCTACCGAGGGCAAGTGGCTCTTCATCTGGACCTCGACGATCATGTTCGTGCTCCGCTTCTGCGCTCACTTCATCGAGAGCAAGCTCGGTCTTTCTCCTGTGGGCATCTTGCTGGTCTGTTCGGTACTCGCAGTTGTCGGGCTGATCATGGCTTCCAGCATGACCGGATTCATCAGCGCCATGCTCGCTCTCGGCATTTACGCCGTTGGCAAGACCTTCTTCTGGCCGACCATGTTGGCTGTGGTTGGCGACCGGTTCCCGCGTTCGGGAGCAGTGGCCATGAGTATCATGGGCGGCATCGGCATGCTCTCGGCTGGCTTGATCGGCTCGACCGGTCTTGGCTTTGCCAAGGACCACTACGCTGGCCAAGAGCTCAAAGCTCAGAACGCAGCGCTTTACGAGGAAGTGAAGTCCGGAACGCCTAGCTCTTTCCTCGGGATGACAACCGTTGGTATCGACGGCGCCAAGCTATCGGAAGCGCAAGGTCGCATTTCTGCGGGCGAAGGATCAGCTGACGACCAAACGATCGCAGACGCCAGCATCGTGGGAGACCGCAAGACCTTGAAAGCAGACGCTTTCATCCCCGGTACCATGGCGGTCATCTACATCCTCATCATGCTCTACTTCAAGGGACGTGGAGGATATAAGCCTGTCAGTATCGACGAGCAGGAAAGCTGATTCAGCTAATCCGCATACGAAATAACTTTCAAGGCGCTGTCGCAGGACAGCGCCTTTTTCGTACTCCGTGGAAACCCGCCTGCAACGCAACTCGCGATTGATGAAGATCGCTTGCAAGCAAGCCCCTACAAACGTTCCGCTATAACATCGAAGTCCTTGGGAAGCTGGGATCCATCCACGTTTTCGAGCCAGACGTCGATCATGCCCTCACCTGCTTCCAACTCGAGGTCCGCTTCGCGTTGCCCCGATGCTAGGCGAATGCGTTGCTCACGGCCTTGCCACAAAATCACTAAGGCGGCCCCCCGGGCATCATCCGATCTGATAGTAAGTCGATAGGTCGCTGTCTTGCCGATCTTGACGGGCCAACCAATCGGTTCCGCATCCGTCCCAAACCGGCGATGACCATCCTGATAGCGACAAAGCAAAGTCGGATTCTCATGAGGCGTTCCCAATTCAATACGCCCAGGCTCGAACTGGCGTGTCGCCTTCATCGATTCGAACCAATTTTCATAGTCTCGTTTGAGACTCATGAGTCGCTCGGGCTGGGATTTCGAGATATCCCGGGACTCCGAGGGATCTTCCTGCAAGTCGTATAAGCTGAGCTCAAGCGATTCGAATTCTGGAATGAAATTCGCCTCGTTGGCAGTCTTCGGATAGCTCACCATTTTGTAACGTCCGTCGAAAGCCGTGGCATTCTGAAAGGGCGCTTGCTCGATGGATTTAATGTGCTGGGTGTATAAGGTCCTGGATGGCCATACTTCGACTGATACGCTTCCCGTCCACAGAGGCATTAAATTCCTTCCATCCAAAAGCAAATCGCTCGGCAGAGGAATTCCGGCCAACGACACGAGTGTCGGCAGCACATCGATGTGGGCCGCAATCCGGTCGATACGTTTGCCTGCTTGGAGCGTTCCCGGCCAACGAACGTAAAATGGAACTCGAATGCCCCCCTCGTAAACACTCGCCTTGGCTCCACGCATACCCGCATTGTACCTGCCTTTTGTCGGACCATTGTCCGTCATGAATAACACCACGGTTTCGCTTCGCTTGCCTACACGATCGATCGTATCGAGCAAACGACCGACGTTTTCATCCAGATTCTTGAGCATCCCGTAGATCTTGGATACGTTTTCGTTCAATCCAGCTTTCAGAAACGGCTCGCTGTACGACTGACTCACTTCGAGCGGCCCATGAGGAACATTCGGAGCCAGATAGACGAAAAAAGGATCCTCTCTCTCGTCTGCGATGAATTCCAAGGCCGCATCGAAGAACAAGTCCGTGCAGTAGCCTTTTTCCTCCAATCGCTTGCCGTTTCGCCAAACGATGGGCTCGAAATAGTTGGCAGCCGTATCCGGCGTTTGACCGATCCCGCCCGCCTTGTGGATGTAA
>Ga0208127_1001519_pt1 | contig 11509 bp, 13 predicted proteins | sample ETNtaG_6_FD_185751 | JGI IMG/M metagenome (GOLD analysis project Ga0208127, IMG submission 185751) | Marine microbial and viral communities from oxygen minimum zone, Eastern Pacific Ocean - ETNP201306SV45 (SPAdes) (version 2) | ecosystem: Environmental > Aquatic > Marine > Oceanic ...
ATCTCCACCATCTTCCCCTCAGAGTTATTACTAATCTAAAAATTTAGATTATATTGTTTAATATAAACAATAAATATAACTTTTTATTATTTAATAGTTGACTATATGCAATATTACTGATAAATTGTTAAATATAATAAATAATTAAAGGAAATACTATGGTGATAATAAATAAATGTCCTAAATGTAAAGGTACTTTAGTGTTTACTAATACCTTGGATCATGAAGAAGAACTAAGTTGTATAAATTGCGGCTTAAGTACACCAACAATGGATAACTTTCATAAATTATCTGGTAACGAAATGATAATGATGCTTGAAGATAAATTTGCTTCTTACAATAAAGTTAGCATCAATAAATAATTTAATCTTTAAAAATTTCACTAATGTTACTATCAAGATTAGTAGCAATCTTGTGAAGTACAGAAATACTTAAGTTCCTCTTCCCATTTTCAATTGTACTTATAAAAGCTCTATCAATTGAAGCTAAATTAGCTAGTTCTTGTTGACTAATACCTTTAGAGATCCTTAATGCTTTTATATTATTTCCAATTTTAGATAAAGTGTCATCTACCGAGTCCAAATCACTATGATTCATGGATCTACTTAAAAAACTTTTACATTCTTTTGATTCAAAAGCTGAATTGCTACAACAAACAAAATCTGGTTTTGAATTAATTGATTCAGAGAAATTTTCTTCGATGTCATTTAGGTCAATATCCTTATCAGTTTTCAATGATTTAGACACACCTGGACCTCCCCAGATAACTTTAATATGTGGCCAATTAAATTTGAAAAATTCTGTCAACTTGTTACATTCTACAAATGCCATATCAGTTGCAACTGAAATTGCAAAAAGTTTTGGCTTAATTTCATTCACATATTTAATAAAATCATCATTTGGAATTTGATATTTATTAACGTTGTGATTTGTTAAATAATCTACTCTCCAACCTTCCATCATAAGAAAATCAGCAAACATTCTAGCACCGATTGTATGATTATCATTCTTCGGAATTGTTACTATAGCAAGTGGTGCGTTTGGGTCTTCAATCTCAAAATTAGCTCTTAACCTAGACATTATTTCAAGTGTTATTCCAGCAGCCCTATTTTCATGAGAAATTGATATTTCACCATCATGCCACATCTGTCCAATTTCTCTTTGAGCTGAAGTAAATATTTTTTTATAAACGGTTTTAACGTCAGATCCATTTGCAAGTGCTAAGTTAATAGAGGCCAATGCATTTTTCTGATCACCATCAACTAAAGAATCCTTGTATCTTCTAATAATCTGATTAAGAGATTTTGTAGTTGTCATGTAGTTTAAACTCAACTAATTTATATAACATAAGTTGATTATACTACACATTTTAGGGCTTAAGTAGATTTAATTTAAAATCCCTCCGCCATTAACATTAAGTGCCTGCCCTGTAATTTCTGATGCTTCATCTGACGCTAAGAAAGCTATTGAGTATGCCACATCTCTTGGTTCTTGGGCTCTTTTTAATGGAAAGTAGGATTCAGCTTGTTGTTTAAATATTTCAAATGGGTCCATATCAGAGTAATCACTATTCATTGATTTATGATTTTCTGCAATTTGCTGCCAAAATGATGTAAATAATCTTCCCGGGCATACAGTATTAACATTAATGTTGTATTTTCCTAATTCAATAGCAAGAGTATGAGTGAATTGAATTGCAGCAGCTTTTGACACTAAATAAGGATTTAAGACATTTCCTCTCCCCTTGTCTCCTATACCTCTTGGCTTTCTTCCACCTTGAGATGAAACTATAACTATTTTTCCATTTTTATTTTTAATCATGTGATCTTTTACTGAGTCAGTAGTATTAACAAGCCCTTTTACATTAACTGAATATGTGATCTCCCAATCTTCATCAATGTAATCTTTTCTTTTTGCAAAATCCGAACTACCTATTGCTCCGGCATTAGGAACACAAATATCTACTTTCCCAAATTTAGAAATTATTTGATCTGAGAAACTTAATAATTCATCTTTTTGAGTAACATCAATTTTTTTAGATAAAACTTCTATTCCCTTTTTTTTATAATCATTTACTACTTCTTGAAGGAGGTTTTCATTGGTATCACATAAGGCAAGTTTTGCACCTCTTTCTGAAAATACATCTGCAGCAGCCTTGCCAATTCCATTTGCAGCCCCAGTTATATACACAACTTTATTTTCGAATTGATTATTCATTTATTACCTCACTTAATTAAATATTTTATCTAATGCTTCTTTTCTGTAATTAAATATATTAATTAAATCCTTTTTTACAAATAAATTATGAATTAAAGATCCACCTGGAACAATATAATCCACAATGTCGATAACTTTTGTGTTTCTTCCAATGCTTTCAAATTGATGTTGGTGTCGCCATTTTAAATATGGTCCTATTAGTTGTTTATCAACAAACTTCAATGGGGGGTTCCATTCTTCAATTTTACTTTTCCAAAAAATAGGAATTTTGTGTAGATTCAATCTATATTGGAATATCATTCCTTCAGATGTTGTATCAACCTTTTTTCCTAAAATTTTAAAATTTAAAAATTTTGGAGTGATTAAATTTAAATTATTTGGAGTTGCATAAAATTCAAATACACTTTCTATCTCTTTATAAATTAATTGTTCGGTATACAATTTAAATGACCAAAAGCCATCATTTAAAATATGTATATCATTATCTATTCTTATTGATTCAGGGTTACTCATTAATTTATACTCCTAGGATGAATCCATACTCAATTTTAGCACCCAAGAAATATTAATGTTTAGTTTGGGTGAAATTTGTGCATTACTTTCTGCCTTCTTTTGGGGTAACTCAGGCGTACTTCTTAAATCGCTTCCAAGCAAGGTAAGAGCTTCCTTCATATATTTTGAAAGTATAATTTCTGGTTCAATTTTAATACTTTTAATTTCAATTTTTGATCAATGGGGTGGATTTAGTGAATTCAGTACAAGTACTCTACTAATTTGCATAACAGCTTCACTTATAAATCTAACCGGGTCTTTGAGCTACATTTTTACTATCAAACATGTAAAAGTGGGAATGGCATTTGTAGTTATAAATAGTTTATTTCCATTATTTTCGATATTTGGAAGTGTATTTTTCTTTTCTGATTCACTGTCAATAACAATTTATTTAGGGGCAATTTTAATTTTGTTTGGAATAGCATCAATCACATTTAGAAATAGAAAAAATTTAAACTTTGTTGAAAAAGGGTCATCTATAAAAATTGCATTATTTTTTTGTATATCAACTCCATTGTTTTGGGCTACAGGTGCTTTATTGATGGACAATGTACTGAAATCAGCCTCTGTAATGCCTGTTACATTAATTAGAGCTGCAACCACATTTATTATATGCACCCCTATTTATCTTTTTTTAAAAAATAATGAATTAAAATCGATTAAAACAAAGTTTAATATGCTTTTATTTGCATCCTTCTTAACAACATTAGCTAGCTTAGGATGGTTCACCAGCCTTGAACTTTCAGAAGCGGCCTTAACAGTAATTTTGGGAAGTAGCGCTCCTATTTTTGCTCTTATTGGAGCAAGAATTTATTTAAAAGAAAAAATAGATAAAAATGGTTTCCTTGGAATAATGTTTTGTTTTTCAGGTGTTCTAATTGTAATAATTTAAACAAGATTTTTTATCCATTTAAGTAAAATAATTCTAATAGCGGAAAGAATGACTGCGGAAAAAATAATAAAGGCAATACTGTTTATATCCACACCTCCATATGTTAAGCCGAGTAAGCAACCAGCGGCTGGGGCATGTTCGCAATTTAAAACTCCCATTAAAATAATTAAAATACCAATGCATACTGAAGAATTTATGTAAATAATCAAATTTGACGCATTATTATAATCAAATGAAAATAATGAAAATAAAAATATTGAAGAAACTCCTACAATAACTGACAGTGAATGACCTCCTACTACTCTTCTAGTATCCGATGCGTATGAATGCGGAGCAAAAGATATTAAAGCAGTTGTCCCAGCAATACCAGCAATAATTGCACCTTGAGCAATGTTTTCACCAATAATTAGAACTAAAAATAATGCGATTGATGCTAAAAAAGATTGAAAAATATATCTAAACTTTTTTTTAAAAAAAATGGGATCAATTAAATGAAATTCCCTATCAAATTTTAACCTAATTTTCATTTTTTATTTTATTATCGTAATCTATTCTTCATCAATATTATGAATGTTCTAAAAAAAATAATAATACCCTTTTTCATTGTAATTGTATTGATATACATAATACTTTCAATTTACATAACTAATTTAGCATTTCAACCCAAAAGGAATAATTTTGAAGAGACACCAGATTTATATTCATTAAATTATGAAAACGTAAGCTTTAAATCTGTTGATGCAAATGACATAAATTTGAATGGTTGGTGGATTGAAAATAAAGAAAGCATAGGAACAATTATTTGGGTACATGGACTAGATTCAGAAAGAAGTGGTGGGGAAGGGAAATTAAATATGATGAAAGATATTCATGAATTAGGATATTCAATACTAACTTTCGATTTAAGAGGTCATGGGAACTCTGGAGACGCTCCCTTAGGGCTTGGGATTAGAGAGAAAAATGATATCTACGGTGCAATTAATTATTTAAATGAAAACCATAATATTAATAAAGTTGGATTGTATGGAATTAGTTATGGAGCAGTCGCTGTTATCGACGCAGCAATAAACTATAAAAATGATGAAGTAGAAATAGTTGGCTTGTTTTCAGATACTCCTTATTTTAGTGTTACTGAATTATTAACAAAGGAGGTTTCTGACAGAACCCCAATACCTTTATTTATTTCAAAATTACTTAAGTTTGGAATTATTCAAAGTGGTGAATTTTTCCAAAATATGAATATTGAGGATGTTGAAGAGTCAATGAAAGATATAAGTAAATTAAATTTTCCAGTAATAATTATTAGTTGCAAGAATGATGAAAGGGTTCCAATATCTCACCCAGAAAGAGTTTATTCCTATTCAAATGAAAGCAAATATGTTCCATTTGAATATTGCGAAGATCATGGTGAAGCGTATGAAACAAATAAAGAAGAATTTATGAAAGAATTTAAAAATTACTTTAAAAATAAATTCTGATTTAATTTTAGTGTTATTATATATATATGGAAAATATTAAAAACAAAGATAACGACTGCAATGTATGTATTCTGTGTGGTTTAACTCAAGAAGAGCACAAAACTGACATGCACGTTTTCGGAATACAGATTGGTTGTTCTTGGAGTGCAATAAAAGATTATAAACTAGGGACAAAAGAATCTAAAAAAACAATTTCTCAGGAACATTAAAAAAAATATCTTCCTTATCTTTTTCGTTAAAAAAATTTATATTATATATTCCGATTAAGGCATTTCTGTACCCTTCTCTGTTGGATACTGGAGGAAAGTCGCTTCCCCACATTAAGTATTTAGAACTAAAAGATTGAAACACCTTTTTTATCAATTTCAAATCTACGTCATAAAATGGGTTATTTAAATCAAGAATTTTAGGTCTTTCATAAATTTCTCCTAAACCTGGGATTTTTATGTATAGATTATTGTTTTGAGACAATTTGAGAACCTCATCTAGGTAATCATTAGAATTTTTATCTTCAGGAAAATTATTAGCTCCCGCTAAATGCTCAATAATGAATGTAGTTTTTGGATTCCTTTTTACTAATTCACTAAAGGATGAAGATGCAAAAGTTTTTAAATTTGAAGCTACACTAATTACAAAATTTTTTTCAGCACAATCTTTAAACAAATCATCTCCCTTTTTATTAAAAATTTCTGGAAAATCAAGATATACCCTGATACCTGATGCCCCATTATTTTTAAATTCTTTTAATTGATTTTCTAAATTTTCATTCCAATTTACGGCTGGGACAATAGAAAATTTGTTTGAAAACCTATTTAAGCATTCATATAAATAGTTGTTAGTAGATCCTTTGTGCTGAATTAACACTGCCTTATCTACAGAGTTTTTATCCATTTGGAAAATTAGGTTTTCAATTGGCTCAAACCAATTTATACCTGCATGGCAATGTGTATCAATAATCATAATTCAATAATACTAAATTTTATGTATAGTAATAAGTATGAATAAATTAATTTTGATATTAACTATTTTTTTGATTATTTCTTGCAAATCACAGACTGATTTCCAAAAATTATATAGTGAGAAAATGTATGCTGAATCATTTTTTTCATCATTAAATTTAAGAACTGTTTCTTCAAATTCCTTCGAAAATGATATTCTTATTAGGTACACCTTAACTTCACACCTCCCAAAAGATAATGAAGAACTTAATAAAATAAGAATCAAAAATGGAATGACAGTAGAAAACTTGAATCTTAATTTAAAAAATGTTCAATCTATGAGTGGTAATTTTGATCAATTTGTATCTTCAGGCAAAGAAGAGTGTTTATTTGTTATGTCAAAAAATTATCCCCAAGTTGATGAAAAAGAAATTACATCTCTTTGTAATGAAATGTCAAACAGCCTCGATCTATTTTTAGGTAATAATCAATTAAAAATTTTTGGTGTTCACACAATTGTTGATGGAGAACAATTTGCTTTTCATAATGAAAGAGATGATAGGTATACAAAGTATTTTAGCGTTCATATGCTCAATAAGGAACCTGATCAAGATTTGGTAGATAAAATAACTAAAACTTTTTTTCAAGAAGAAACTTTAAATGATGTAAGAGTAATAGGAAAAAATATTCTTCAATGTAATTTAAAAGTAACATACGCTACTCCTCCAGATGATTCAGGGTGTAATGAAATAGAGAAGTTATTAGAATCAGTAAAGTAACCTATTTATTTATCCATTTAACAATTTCTGAAATTGAATCAGGTATTTGATTGAATTCACTAATTTGACCTTCCATAATCTCAACCATTCCTTCAACTCTTTTACGAGAATCATAGTAATTATCTAAATTCTTTCTTGCAAACCTTTCATAAGCTGATTTAAAATCTCTAGGTTCGACCCTGTGATAAATTCTCATTAGATCAATAACAGATCTATTCTTTGTACTGAAAAAAGTTTTTGATTTTCTAAACTCTTTTCTTAATAAAGGCAAAGAAAATCTTTTTATTCCAAAACCTACTAAATCACAGCCTGCAAGATGTTTTGATATTGATTCTGAATACTTATGAAACGGCTTTTCTTTTTTTACCATTTCTTGACTAATACCATGAATTTTCTCAGCATCTTTAGATATTTCATCTTCAGGGTTAATAATGTTTGTTACAAATATCTTAGTATTATCTGGTAGTATTTTAATTGTTGAAATTCTAACTATCCTTGCTTTTTTTAGATCAATATCAGTAGATGCAAGATCTAAAAATACTAGAGGATTGACTAACTTTATTGAATTATTCAACATTATAATTATGAATTTTAAAAATTTAATTAATATTAATAATAAAATTATAGAAATTGTTTACATATTTGCAATTTTATTAATCCCTATTGTTTTTTCCCCAGAAGAATTATTTGGATTCTATCAATTCCCAAAGGAATTTTTACTTCACTCTTTTTCAAACATAATTCTTATATGTGTAGGATTAAAATTTTTATTAGAACCAAATAACTTATTAAATAAATTAAATTCAAATAGGCTAGCAACATCAGCAATATTATTTATTTTATTTTCTTATTTTTTATCATCAATTTTTTCTTTAAATTCAACTGCTAGTTTTTTTGGTAGGGAATATGGAATGTCTACAAATTCATTTCAAACTTACTTAGCACTATCAATAATTTTTATAGGAATATTTATTAGATATGAAAATATTAAAAATATAACTAGAATTTTTATTTCCATAATTATTAGCACTTCATTGATTTCAATAATTGGATTATTGCAATTTTTTGCTCCAAATATTTTTGAGACTTTTACTTTTTATCATCAAGATAGAATTGTTAGCACATTAGGAAACCCGATTTACTTCGGTTCAGTTTTATTAATTGGTATTCAACTTACAATTGTTTACTTTCTAAATTTCTATAACCTTGAAGAGAAAAAAGGTAAAGAATTTATTTGGCCAATCATAGTCCTTTCAATTCAATATGCCGCATTACTTTTAACATTAAGCAGAGGTCCACAATTTTCATTCATTATTGGAATTGCAATAATTTTCATAAGTTATTTTTTACTATGTTCAAAAAAAATAAAAAAGGTCTTATTAATATTTACCCTTCCAATTTTGCTTTCTATTTTTATAGTTAGCTTGCCAACAATTAATGACGATAATGAATTTTTTGATGAACTTGTTGAAAGATCAGGAAGTCTATCAAAAGATTTAGAACTATCAATAGAAATTCAATCTGGCACAGAAATTATTTCTCCAAATTCTTTTAACTATAGGGGTGAAAATTGGATAGGTGCATTTAAACTCATAAGATCTTGGCCAAATATTCTTGATAACTCAAATTCAGATTTCAAAAGATTTTTTATTGGATACGGGCCTGATATGTATGTTTATGTATACCCTATAACAGTTCCAATACAAGAAAGAATTGTAATATCAGCAAATGCACATAATTTATTTTTAAATATATTTATTGAAAATGGATTTATAGGATTTTTATCATTAATTTTTTTAATATTTGTTTTCTTGTATATAAGCAAACCATACTTATTCACAGACAATAAGAATGAAAGATTTTATATTATCTCTTTACTGGCGATTCTATTTTCAAGATTGCTGGAGCAACAAGTCGGGTTAGCAGTAATTTCTGATATGCTTTTTACATATATTGTTCTTGCTTTAATAGCAATTAAAACAATTAAAGCAAAGGTAAATATAATAAATATATATAAATCTAGCTACAAATTATTAACACCGATTTTTGCTCTTATTTTTATTTCCATTTCATTATTTTTTGTTTCTGGTAATTACAGTAAATTTTTAAGTTCAATTAATTTAGGAAAAGGACTAGCAAGTCTTAGTGATGGGAATATTGATGAAGGAATCAAGAGCCTCGAAAAATCATCAAGATACAATAATATGTCTGAAGTAATTGAAACTGAATTATTTAAATTATCTTATAAGATTTATCAAGTTGAAAATAAAAGAGATTCGCAAGCAGCATCAGCATTATTACCTTTGATGTATGAAAGATTGTACAGCTTTGAGCAAAGGTCTCCTTATTCCTTTAATACACAGTTATTTATTACAACAATCACATGGGAAATGGCAAAAAGAAATCCAGAATTATTTAGAGAAGAGGCAATAAGTAGATATATTAGATTGAGAAACTTAATGCCACAGTATTTAGGCCCTCAAGAAGTATTGGCAAATGTATTAGTTGCTGTTGGCGAATTACAACTAGGTAAAGATGAGGCAGAAGTTGGCATAAGAATGTCAGACTACGCAGGATTAAATTCTCCTCAGAGTTGGTGGGTAAAAGGTGAAGCTGAAAGATATTTAAATGAAAAAGACAATGCTATTGAATCATTTGCCAACTCAATAAGAGAAGCAGAAATTACAACAAAACTTGAATATAATAGTGAACATAGAGATTTTGCATTTTTAGTTCTTTCAAATCAATCATTGGGGCTTCTTTATGAAAATAATAATAACCAAAAAGCTATTTATCATATACAAGAAGCAATAAAAATTGCGTATAATACCGGAAATGTTCTTTTATTAGAACCTAGATTTAGATAATTTTTACTTTGCCGAGGTGGCGGAATGGTAGACGCGCTGGTCTCAAACACCAGTAGGGCAACCTGTGCGAGTTCGACTCTCGCCCTCGGCACCAAGACCTAGTTTGATTCTGAATATTTATATAAAATATAAAAAAACTGAGGGGTAAATATGATAAACATACCAAAAATAAAAAGACCAAAAAAAGATATTGTTGAAAAAATTAAAAATCTTGGAAGTGCAACTGTTTCAGGAACTCTATACGGAATGGGAATATCTAATCCGTTTATTATGGGACCAACAACAAAAACGCCAGGTAAAAGTGTTGCAGGACCGGCTATAACTTTACAGTTTTTACCAAAAAGAGAAGATATTTATAATGAAGATGAATACAGTGACCCAGAATTACAATTACATAGACACGCTTTATATCAAACTGAACCCGGAGATATTGTTGTAGTTGATGCTATGGGAGACATGACAAGCGGTGTGTTTGGAGAAATGATGTTAACTTTTTTTCAAGGGAGGGGTGGAGCTGGTGTTGTAATTGATGGCTGTATTAGAGACTTTGTTCATGCTCAAGAACTTGAAATCGGAATGTGGTTAAAAGGGGTTACTCCAAATTTTCATACACAAACTAATAAGTACCCTCATGCAGTAAATATCCCTATATCATGCGGAGGTACATTGGTAATGCCAGGAGATATAATTGTTGCCGATGATGATGGTGCTGTTGTCGTTCCTCAAACAATGGCAGAGGAATTGGTTGACGCAGCAGGTGCTCATAGTGACTGGGAAGTATGGGTAAGGCAGAAATTAGCTTCAGGTGGCCATCTCAAAGATTATTATGGAAGGACTGCATGGTCAAAAGAAACAGATGACGAATACAAACAATGGTGCAAAGAAAACAACATAAAATATGTTACCTTAGAAGATGAGATGAAACACAAAAAGAAATAAAAAATTGCAATCATTTATATTAACAATTTCATGCAAAGATAAACCTGGGATAGTAGCAAAAGTTACAAAATTTTTGTTTGATAATGGCTTTAATATATTAGAATCAGGCCAATTTAATGACAAAGATACTAACAACTTTTTTATGCGAACTGAATTTCATAAACAGGAAAATAATTTATTTCTTAACCATGAAGAATTGATTAAATTAAAATCAGATTTTGAAAACGAAGTTGCAAGAGATTACTTAATGAAATGGGAATTAAATCAATCAGAAGTAAAAATTCCTGCATTAATTTTAATATCTAAAGAAGTTCATTGTTTAAATAATATATTTTTAAAGAAAGAAAATATGAACTTAGATATAAAAGGGGTGATATCCAATCACAATACTCATAAAGAACTTGTAGAATCAAATGGAATAAAATTTTATTTTTTACCTGTAACAAAAGATTCAAAAAAAGAACAAGAAGATAAACTAATAAAAATCTATAATGAAACGGGCTCAAAACTATTAATATTAGCAAGATATATGCAAATACTTTCTGATGAAATTTGTAATTTAGTTAAAGGTAATGCAATTAATATACATCATTCCTTTTTGCCTGGATTTAAAGGTGCAAAGCCTTATCATCAAGCTGTAAATAGGGGTGTAAAAATAATAGGTGCTACTGCACACTATGTAACAAAGGATTTAGATGAAGGGCCTATAATTGAACAAGAAACTATTAGGGTAAATCATTCAATGGGTGTAAATAAACTAATCGAAGTGGGCAAAGATATTGAGTCTGCAGTTTTATCCAAAGCTATAAAATTACATTGTGAAAAAAGAATATTTTTAAATGATAGT
>Ga0208127_1001520_pt1 | contig 11506 bp, 7 predicted proteins | sample ETNtaG_6_FD_185751 | JGI IMG/M metagenome (GOLD analysis project Ga0208127, IMG submission 185751) | Marine microbial and viral communities from oxygen minimum zone, Eastern Pacific Ocean - ETNP201306SV45 (SPAdes) (version 2) | ecosystem: Environmental > Aquatic > Marine > Oceanic ...
TTGTAACATCTCAGATGTTATTTCAACTCCATAATCTGTTAACATTGCTTTAATGATAGGAGTCATTAACTCTACTAAGTCAAAGTTTTCCTTGCGAACACTGGGATCAGGATCTTTTTCGTATTTGTCTATAGCCAAAGCAGTCCAACAAGCTAGCATTCTACCTGAATCAATGATAGCTTTTGACCTTAACAGCATTCTTCTGACATCTGGGTGAACGATCAAAGGATCTGCTTCATCTTCTGGACTTCGTGCTCCTTTAAGATCCCTTCCTTGGATTCTATCCTTGGAATAGGCTAAAGCATTCTGATATGCTATCTCAGCCTGTCCTAAACCCTGAAGACCTACAGCAATTCTTTCTGTGTTCATCATAGAAAACATTGCTGCAAGACCGTCGTTTAGTTCTCCAATCAAATAGCCCGTTGACTCTTCGAAACTCATTACACAAGTTGCTGAGCCATGAACTCCCATTTTTTCCTCTATAGATACACAATTTACATTGTTACGCTCACCAATTGTGCCGTCATCATTCACTTTAAATTTAGGAATCAAAAATAAACTTATTCCTTTAACACCTTTGGGAGCATCAGGCAATCTGGCTAGAACTAAGTGTATTATGTTCTCTCCCATATCATGCTCACCACAGGAAATGAAAATTTTTTGGCCGCTAACCAAATAATTATCGCCGTCAGGTTTTGCTGAGGTCCTTATTAGACCCAAATCAGTACCACAGTGGGCTTCAGTTAAACACATTGTTCCAAACCATTCACCTGACAAAAATTTAGGAAGGTATCTTTGCCTTATTTCTTGACTACCGTGTTTATGAATGCAGTGATAAGCCCCTTTAGTCAAACCTAAATATATTCCAAGTGACATGTTTGCTGCACATGACATCTCGTCGGATAATACATTAATTACATTTGGAAATTCCATACCTCCATATTCTTGGTGTCCAAACAATTGCGTTAATCCTCCTTCTATCACAACTTTTGTTGCTTCCTTCATTGATTCCGGAACAATAACATTACCATCTTCAAACTTGACACCGACTTCATCTCCTACTTTAGCTGAAGGAAGCCAATAATCCTCATTTATCTTTGCAAACTGCTCGCTAATCATCTCGATCATATCCCATGTAGCTTCGCTGTATTCAGGATAGGAGCCTAACTCTTTCTCAATACCCAAAACTTCACGCAAGATGAATTCATACTCTCTAAGTGGTGCCTTGTATTTTACCATTTTCAATTCCTCAGTGGCTTACCTTTGGTAAGCATGTGTTCAAATCTATCTAAAGTAGCTTCAGTTTTCACTAAATCAACAAAACATGTTCTTTCCATTTCTAGCAGTTTGTCTTCAGAAACTTTATCTAAAATATCTGTGTTTCCTCCTGTCAATATGTAAGCAAGCTTATCCGTTACGACAACGTCATGAGGAGTTGCGTGTCCTGATTTGACTAAATCTGAGACCGCCAAATCCAAAGCAGCTTTACCTGATGGGCCTGGAAGATTGTATTCATTAATTTCAGGAGCAACATAACCTTCTACTAATTGTAAGCAAGTTTCTTTAGCATCATGAAGAACTCTAGAACGATTCATCGTAATTTTGTCACTATCTAATAAAAATTTCATATCTCTTGCTTCCTGTGCACTACTAGCTACTTTGGCTGTACCTAAGTTCTCAAAAATTTTAACAATACTACCCATAGGTCCCTTCGGTGATTTCGAATCCTCACTCCACCTTCTAAGCATTTCTTTGCAACCTCCCCAAGCAGGAACTACGCCAACTCCGACCTCAACTAGTCCAATGTAAGTCTCAGAGTGTGCCTGTACTCTATCACAAGCCAGAAGAACTTCGCAACCTCCTCCTAAGGCTAACCCTGAGGATGCGCCAACTACTGGAAAGTTGCCATGCTTGAGACTCATGAATGTCAATTGTCCACCATGAACAAACTTGTAAACTTCATCCCAAGCTCCCACATTACATATGAAGCTAGCAAGACCTAGATTCGCGCCTGCTGAAAAATTAGTACCATCATTACCTATCACAAGTCCTTTAAATTTTCCTGATTCGCACAGAGATGCAGCTTCAGAAAGACCTTCCATTATTAGTGGATCTATGGAGTTCATCTTACTGATGAATTCAGCTAACAAAATGTCATCACCCATGTCCCATAAATTTATGGATGGATTTCTAAAAATTGGACTTTGACCTCTCTTTATGTCTAATACGGATAGATAACCTTCTGGCTTTATAATTTCTTCGTATTCACCATCAGTTGTGAAGTAATTTAGCATACCTTCTTTATCAGAATAAAAACTACCACTACCTACTTTTTCTAATATCTCTGGAACATCTATGCCTTCGCTTTTCAGTTTACCTGCAAACCATGAAGGCCCCAGCTCATCTAACATCTCAAATGGCCCTTTTTTCCACATAAAACCATTTTTCATAGCTATGTCTACGTTGACAATATTCTCTGTAATTTCAGGAACTAGAGAGGCTGCATATGACAAAGTTTTGGAAAGAACTTGCCAAGCAAATCTACCGCCTTTGTCATCATACTCAACTAAAGCCCTAAGACCCTTTTTTGCAGCCCTTACACTTTGCAAATTTTTAGGTTTAATAGATGTTGAGTAATTGCCATTCTTCAAATCCCTAGATTCTTTAACTTTTGATCCAGAGGATAAATTAAGTCTGTAAAAACCACCCTTACCTTTTCTGCCAGTATATCCAGCATCTACCATATCTGAAAATAATTGACTTATGCCTAACTCTTCTTGCTCTAAATATGCAACACAGTAGGGGTCACTTTCAGCTAAATTTGAAATCATGCTGTTGGTCACGTGCGGAATTAGATCTATACCTACTACATCAGCCAAACCAAATATTCCTGTTTTTGGGGCACCTATTGGTCTGCTCATAACTGCATCAGCTTCTTCAACAGTTAAATTTGATTTGAAAGCTTCAACCATTCCTACTAATGTCCAATAAGTACCTATTCTGTTTCCGATAAAACCAGGAGTATCATTGCATACCACTACTTCCTTTCCAAGGTTTATATCACAAAAGTCCGAAACAATTTGAACTTTGTCTGAACTAACTTCACTGCCTGAAACAATCTCAAGTAATCGAAGATATCTTGGAGGATTGAAAAAGTGAGTTATCATAAAATCTTTAGCAAAAGATTCGGACATCCCTTTCACTAGTTGCTCTCTTGGTATAGTAGAGGTATTTGATGTGACTATGGAACCCTTCTTTCTATGCTTTTCAATTTTACTGAATACGTCATGTTTTACGTCTAGTCTTTCTAGTACTACTTCAATGATCAAGTCTGCATCTTCGATAAGATCTAAATTATCATCTATGTTTCCTGTAGTTATGAGTTTAGCATTTTTTTTATGCATTAGAGGTGCCGGACTTCCTAACTTAACTGGCTTAAGCATTTTCCTAACTGCACTATCAGCAATTACATTACGATTGGTTGCGCCATCTGGGACAATGTCCAAAAGTGTCACAGGAAAACCAGCATTAGCAACCTGTGCTGCTATACCGCTCCCCATTAATCCAGCGCCAATTACTGCCACTTTATTGATTTTCATTTAGGCCCTTTCAAGAACTGTTGCACAACCTTGTCCTCCACCTACACACATGGTTGAAAGAGCGTAGCGTTTTCCGGTTTCCTTTAACAAAGAGGCTGCTTTACCTGTAATTCTAGCACCACTAGCTCCTAATGGATGGCCCATTGCTATAGCTCCACCGTGGATATTCAATTTTGACATATCAATCCCAAGCTCTTCGACACATGCTAGACTCTGGGCTGCAAATGCTTCGTTCATTTCAATGATATCCACATCTTCTAAATTTATTCCAGCACGCTCAAGTGCTTTCTGTGAAGATAATACTGGTCCAATCCCCATTATTTCTGGTGCACAACCAGATACTGCCATACCTCTTATGTAAGCAAGAATTTCCAAATCATTATTGTTGGCGTAATCTGCTGAACAAACAAGCACTGCGGCAGCACCATCTGTCAACGGAGATGATGTTGCTGCAGTAACAACTCCATCTTTGTTGAACGCAGGCTTTAATTTTGACATAGATTCGAGACTAGTTTCTGGTCTCACACATCCATCAACAACAATTCCATTGACTGGTATTATTTCATTTTCAAAAAAATTCCCATCTTGAGCTGCTGCTGCCTTTTGGTGACTACTTAATGCCATTTTTTCTTGCTCCTCTCGAGAAATTGAATGTTTAATTGCCAAATTTTCTGCAGTGTGACCCATTCCAATGTAAGCATCCATGTCAACTAAACTAGGATTTAACATTGGATTAAATCCAGCCATGGGTACTCTACTCATAGATTCCACACCGCCAGCTATGAATAATTCACCTGAACCTGACATTATAGCCCCAGCAGCTTGGTGAATTGCCTGCATTGAAGAAGCACAGAACCTGTTGACTGTCACTCCTCCTACACTATTAGGTAAACCAGAAAGAAAAACAACATTTCTAGCTAAATTCATTCCTTGTTCAGCCTCAGGAAAAGCACATCCTAGAATCAGATCTTCAACATCGTCCACTTTAATTGAATATTTTTTGATCAATCCTTTGACTACTTCAGCAGCTAAATCGTCTGGTCTAATCCTAGCTAAATCTCCTTTTTTAGCAGGTGTGAAGGGTGAACGAACATAGCCGCAAATTACAACATCTTTACTCATTAAACTAGCCATTACAAATTTACTATATAAAGGTAAGGAAAGTGATTAATTTTGTGAAACATTTATATAGTTTATAGCTAAACTTATACTTTAAATAGATATACAAGATTATGATATAATGCAAGGCGTGAGTCAGAGCGATAAATTAAAATCTGAAAAGGAAATTAAAATATTAACGCAACTAGGGTTAACAAAAGACGAAGCTCAAGTATACCATGTTCTCCTAGTCTCTAAAGAATCTACTGTAGGAAAAATTAGTAGATCAATTAATTTTTCTCGTGCCAAGATCTACGGAATAATTGATAATTTATTAGCTGATGGAATTGTGGTAGAAGGAAATAAACACCCAAAAACATACTTTCCAGTTAATCCAAAAGAAATATCTGACCGTAAATTAAAAACAATGCAAAAAGCTGCAGAATTGGTTGATGAAAAACTAGCTCCTCTTTACAAATCCAAACCTGTTGATTACTTAGAGACATTAACTGTAAAAGACATGGAAATTTTTTCTCAAGTTGTGGATATGTGTGACAGAGCGAATGAAACAATTGACGTAATAGCTGCAATTCTTCCCTCTGAGATGCCTCGTAATGTATGTAAAGCATTTTCAGACGCAAGTGGTAGAGGAATAAAAGTCAGAATGTTATTTCCAGATAAAAAAACAAATATAGATTTGAGTCGTTTACAAGGTTTCTTTGAAGTAAGACTTGCAAAATCTATACCTGCAGCAGGCATTATTTTGATAGACAATAATGAGTTTTGCGTCGGGGGACTGGATGTACCTGATTCAGATAATACATTAATTGGAATGTGGATGAATCAGCCTGAATTAGCTCGCTTGGCCAACTTGATATTTGATAATTTATACCAAGCATCAAAGGAATACAAAGCCTAAAAGTTAAATTGATCTAAAATTGATTCTCCGAATACAAAATAATATATTGCTCCATAAAAAAGATAAATTATTACAATTAACCTAAAATATCTATAAGCTGCCCTAGATATGAAACCCAAGATTGTTATATCGTCTTTTGGCTTGTCATCCGCATGTGCAAACGGATCTTTATCTTTAACATCTAATTTACCCATAAATTACGATTAACATCATAAATTAAAAATTATCTGAGACAACTAATATTAATTGAGCTTCAGTAAACTAATTATGAGTTCTCATCCAGACAACGAACCCATTCTAGGTTACGAACCTGGAAGTGCAGATAAAGAAGCCTTACTTGAAGAGATGAATAGGCAAATGGAAGAAATTATCGAGATTCCTTGCATTATTAATGGAGAAAAAATTTACACTGGAAATACTGTAAAACAAGTAATACCACATAATCATAGACATGTCATTGCAAATGTACATATTGCAGGCAAAAAAGAAATAGAAAATGCTTGCCAATCCGCAATTAATGCTCAAGAGAGTTGGATTGAGCTCGGAATGGATGAAAGAGCTAAGATTTTTGAAAGATGTGCTGAGAAGCTCGCTGGCGAATGGAGGATGAAAATTAATGCAGCCACGATGCTCAATCAAAGTAAAACTGCTTTCCAAGCTGAAATTGACGCTGCATGTGAACTAATTGACTTTTGGAAATTTAATGCTTATTATGCTAGAGAATTCCATGAACAATATCAGCCATTAGTTTCGCCTGAAGGCAACATCAATACTACAGAAATAAGACCCCTTGAAGGATTTGTACTAGCTGTAACTCCATTTAATTTTACAAGTATTGCTGCTAACTTACCAAGTGCACCAGCTATGGTAGGTTGTACTGCATTGTGGAAGCCAAGCCGAAATTCATACCATTCTAACTACTTATTAATGGAATTGATGATGGAAGCTGGACTACCTGCTGGAGTTATTAATTTTCTTCCAGGGTCAGGATCTGAAATAACTGAAATCTGTCTTGCTAATCCAGATTTTGCAGGATTACACTTCACAGGATCTACTGCCGTCTTCCAAGGCATCTGGCAGCGTATTGCTGAAGCACTACCTAATTTGAGAAGCTATCCCCGAATTGTTGGAGAGACTGGCGGAAAAGATTTTGTCGTGGCTCATCCTGACTGTGACAAACAAGGACTCCTTGTAGCACTACTCAGAGGAGCATTTGAGTATCAGGGACAAAAATGCTCTGCTGCAAGTAGAGCGTATGTTCCTAGTTCAGTATGGGATAGCATGGGAGATGACTTAGTAAAAGAGGTCGAAAAAATAAAAATGGGAGACGCCACTGATTTTTCTAATTTCATGACTGCCGTGATTGATGATAGAGCATTCAACAAAATAAACGGATATATCGATAGAGCTAGAGATGATACAGATTGTAAAATTATAACAGGTGGAAATAGCAATGATGAAACGGGTTGGTTTATTGAACCTACAATAATATTAACGAAAAATCCTAATTCTGAAACTATGGTGGAAGAAATTTTTGGACCTGTTTTAACAATTTATGTGTACGAAGATAATGATTTTGAAGATGTTTTAGATCTGTGCGATAAAGCCTCACCATATGCACTTACAGGCTCCATCTTCTCTAGTAGTGAAGAAAACATTCAAAAAGCATACAACAAATTAAGATTTACTGCAGGAAATTTCTACATCAACGATAAGCCTACAGGAGCTGTTGTTGCTCAACAACCTTTCGGTGGTGCAAGGGCATCTGGAACTAATGATAAAGCCGGAGGCCCTCTCAATTTACTTAGATGGATTTCACCAAGATCCGTTAAAAGAAATAACCTCAAAATTCATGATTGGAAATACCCATTTATGGGTGAGAACTAAGACTTAGATTCTAGTGAATTACTGAAAAAGGTAACCAAACGAGATTCATATTCTTGTGAATACTCCCAGAGAGCATCAACATGAGCACTATCTTCTACTAACCAAAGAGTGACATTAGCTTCAGCTTTTACAGCTTTGTTGTAGAATTTTTTAGAATGTTCATTAGATATTCTAACATCACTATCACCATGAACAAGATACATTGGCCTCTCTCCAGCCCTAGACGCTACTTCCAAAGGCACTCTGTCCTCTAGACTAACACCAACTAATCTTTCACCCATAGTTATTGCCGGTGATGCTAAGATCCTAGGGAAACCAAGTCTTTCTAGCTCATTTCCAACTAAAAGAGGGAAATCAATTATTGGGCTATCTAACCACATGGCCCCTATTTCGGACTCATCGAAAGCAAGAGTCGTCGCAAGTGAATACGTAGATATGCTAACTATACCTATAGAACTAGGATTGTAATTCTTCTCAACCATCAACCAGTCATAGGCTCCTAACACATCCAAGTATTCTTTTTGACCCAAGTAAAAATAATCTGAAACAATTTCACTGTTACCATGATTTCTAAGATCTATCATAAAAACATTAAAATTATTCTTTGATAAATATGAAGCTGATAACAATATCTCAGGTTTACACTTTCCATTTTCATAACCACCATGAACAAAGATTACAACCGGTGATGATGAATTTACCTCTACGTACCAACCTTCAAGGTTAATACCATCCCTACTTGTAAAATTGATAGTTTCATAAGAATCGAATTGCCAAGGTTTAGCATCAAAATCTTTTCTCATAGATATTCGTTGTTCTGAGTCTGCCCAAGGCTCGAATGATTCCCAATCATCATCTACTGTCCAATTTGTTGGAGTATTGGATTCCCACATACCACAACCATGAGGTACAGCAAGTGCTTGCTTAGCAATTACATGGCCTAATCCAAACCAAATTGAAGGTAAAAGCAAAGCTGATACTACTGAAATTACGAAGAATAGCTTCTTTCTACCTTTGATGAGCTGAGACAGATTAATCATGCTTGCGAACTGTTAATTAATATATATTTAAATATATTTACTTCTATTCATCAGAGTCGGTTGATTCATCTCCAGAATCATCGCCCGAATCTTCGGCTTCTTCTTCAGAATCTTCTTCAGTTACTGCCATGCTTGGTGCTGACTCTTCAGAAGAACTATCATCCATTCCAGAAGACATGTCGCCACCTTGGTTGTTTTGATAGTAAACATAGAATCCACCCATCAAACTGACCAAAGCTACACCAATGAGTACCATAGGAATTGTTCTGGCTGAACTTAATGCAGAGCTAGTATCCTCAATAGTTTTCTTAGCATCTGCTACTTCTGCGTCAGAGTAACCACCTTTAAGAGTCATTATTGTGAAATTAGCATTGTCTGCTCTAACAGGACTTCCCGGAATGAAAGTATATCCAAATTCAGCTGTCCATCTTGAAGCTGAACTAGCCCATGTTTGATTATCTGTATAAGCTACATCTATGGCTTGAGCAACTTGAGTAGTTCCCCAAGGGAATGTAACCGTTACTAATATCGAAAAGTCTTGATCTAAAACTGTAGCTGTAACAGGATCAAGGAATACATTTTCTTCGTAGTCCATCATCAAGTTCAATGTTTGATCCTCTAGAATTGGTAACGCAGCTCCCATATCCATCTCAGGGAAAGCTGATAATGTCATAACCATTACATTGGTAACATTTTCATCTTCACCAACGTCAATATCGCCACTTATCATCCAAGGCATTCCTGCAGCGGTGGTCTCGTTAATGCCTAAGAAGGCAACTTTACCAGAAATTCCAGCAAAAACCGCAGGGTGGAAGTCTGAACCTAATTGAGCCTGACCTGCCATCATGGCTTCCATAGTTCCTGGAACTGCAACATCGCCGAGCGCTAATGCAGGATGAGTTTTGTTTAGAACGAATGGCATTTGATCATAAGTCAGTGGTGATCCATCTGAATTAGTCACTCCTAGGTCAGCTGCATAGTCATTAATTGCAACAAAACTTCCTTGTATCAAGGGATGGAAACTTGAGCCAAACATTGCATCACCTGCTATTAACATCTCAGCCGTACCCAATCTTGGTAGGTCCATGGTCGAGTTAGACTTGATAGGAATTAGAAGAGCATCATCTCCTAGTGAAGTTTGGGTTAGAGCGTAGGCAATCAAACTTGCCCATTGCCTGTCTCCACAAACTGCAGGATTCATACAATAACCATTAACTGGATCAAATACTGGTAAGTTAGCCTCTGTTGTATCGTAAAGAACACCATTTTCAGTAGACCTGTAATGGAAAGCTGTTGTGTTTCCAATTATATTGGCTGAAGGAATTATGAATCCAGGGATTGCAGTAGTTTCTATACACTCGTAAGTGTTAACATGCGTAGTTAGGAACAAGTTTGGATAATTGTATGTGGTATTATCGCAAACTGAACCAATGCTGAAGAATGTTGAACCTACACTAACATATGTTCCATTAGGACCTGGAACTTGGGCTTGTTGTGTATGTGTATCAATTAAAAATGTTGAATTAACGCGTGGTTCTGTTTCACCGGAAACTAATAGTGTACCGGTTGCATTCATGTAAGTTCTTTGAGCACCTGTTGCGCTGTCTGTTCCTGTAAATATTGAGCCTGATGAATAAGTCCTTCTGTCTGCGGTGATGTTAGCACCGTCTAGAGTACCTTCGTATACAATAACTGAATCGAGTGCTTCAGTTGCTTGGAATAATGCTGCTAATCTTGGATCTGGGATAAAGTTGACAACTATGTCTAACTCTCTGTCTGCAACTTGACCGGTTTCAGTAGATACCCAAATGACTTCCTTGTATTGCATTTCTCCATATGAAGTTCCTACTACACCCTCAGGAAGGAATCCATCAAAATTAGCTTTCAATGCTAATATGCTATCACTAGAATATTCAAATGTTTCATCTGCAGTGTATTTGTAACAGTCTATTCCACCTACTTTTTCTTCGGCCACATAAATGTAGTTATTGGTGTGACTTGAGACGAAAGGGTTTGGATATTGAGTATTCTTTTTCTCAGGAAGTTCATTAGGATTCCAAAGAGAGTATCCAAACTCGTCATCCGGATCATCTGCATCTTTAGTTTCCCAAGTTGTTCTGTCAACGTAATTGTTGTAGTCTGTGAAAGTCAAAATTCGATTTTCTTCAGTTAATTCTTTAGAGCTAAAGGCTGAAGCATTAAAATTATAATAAGTTTTTTCGTCATCACTTTTTGTTGGATCTGCTTTGGCCACAATCTCAGCATTAGTTCCATCTGCAGCGGCGTAAGAGTTCAACGCATTTTCAGGATTGAAGTCTCCTTGAAGGGTAGCTGACTTGGTTGCGTCGAACAGAGTCATATCTCCATCAAAAGAGGTTCGGCTTTCGAAATCGTCATCCAATTCTTTTTGATTAGGAATGTAAACTCCCATAACATATGCAGATATTAACAAAAATACTGCTCCTACAGCAACTAGTACTTGGGCCGTCATTTCGGGTTTATTCATGTCACTCATGATTGAAATTCCTCGTGCTCAAGGCACGAATATATGTATTTATTCAACACACACTAAAGTGATTCGTAGATTAAATTCTATATAATACTTTGCGCTGTTTCAAAAAATGAATCACTTCTGATTTAACTCTTCAAGCATGGTTATGAAAAGTTTGACTTCTTCAACACTCCAATCTGGATAAAATTCACCCAACTGAGACCAAGTTTCAGCATCTTCTTCAGCCATTTTATATAAATCTACAAGAGTTGCTTGAATCTTACCTTCATCAACACTTTTAGTATAGTCTAATAGCCTCTTCTCCACCTTCTCTCTGTCAACATTAAAGCTAGTGTTAATATCTAAGTCACTATATTCTAAATAATCTCCAAGTAAGCTTTGAGGTATGTACAGTATGTATAGAGCCGAGAAGAACATCAAAAACTGAAACAAAAGATACCCTTCAGCAGAG
>Ga0208127_1001521_pt1 | contig 11502 bp, 10 predicted proteins | sample ETNtaG_6_FD_185751 | JGI IMG/M metagenome (GOLD analysis project Ga0208127, IMG submission 185751) | Marine microbial and viral communities from oxygen minimum zone, Eastern Pacific Ocean - ETNP201306SV45 (SPAdes) (version 2) | ecosystem: Environmental > Aquatic > Marine > Oceanic ...
AGCAGCTGGTCTTTCTTGCTCGGGCAACTGCCCCAAGGACTTCAGTAAAGCCGTGATACTCCCTTTTTTACCCAAATAATTTACGCGGATAGCATCCAGCGACTGACCATCTCTTGAGTCGTTAATTGCTTGTAGTGCCTCTGCAAGCAGGGATTCCGTATCAGCCATAAGCAGCCACCCTCTTTAACGGAGATTATGCGGCTAAGCTTGCTTTAGCTTGGTCAGCAATTGCCGAAAATGCTGGCTTATCATGCACGGCAAGATCTGCGAGGACTCTTCGGTCTATATCGATATTCGCTTTTTTTAAACCGGCGATTAGTTGACTGTAAGTAATACCATTCTCACGAGCCTGCGCATTTATGCGGGTGATCCATAGAGCTCGAAATACCCTCTTCTTAGCTCTACGATCTCTAAAAGCATACTGCCCAGCTTTTATAACAGCTTGCTTTGCAACGCGAAATACTCGACTTCGAGCCCCGTAGTAGCCCTTCGCCTCTTTAAGTACTTTTTTATGACGCCGATTAGCGACGACGCCTCGTTTTATCCTGGCCATTTTCCATCCTCCCTTGGTATATTAGTTCTCGCGAAACATTCTTTTTACAGCTGGAACATCAGCGCTGTGGACAGAACTCGTTCCGCGTAATTGTCGCTTTCGCTTAGTTGTCATCTTTGTGAGGATGTGGCTTTTATAGGCGCTTTTGCGCTTGAACCCAGAACCAGTTTTTTTAAACCGCTTAGCTGCACCACGATGGGTTTTTAGTTTTCCAACCATGTCATTAACTCCGCATTTGCTGTCATCAGCTTTTATTAATCCAACTGGTCCGAAGGTCTGAAACTATTCACAAATAAAACAGGAATAATCTATCAAGCTTCAGTTATCAGTGTTTTTTTACAGGCGCCAGCACCATAACAATTTGGCGTCCTTCCATCTTGGGCTCTTGCTCGACTACTCCATAGTCAGCCAGATCGTCCCTAATCCGCTCAACTAACTCCTGCCCAAGGTGTTGATGTGCCAATTCTCTGCCGCGAAAACGAAGCGAGACCTTGGCTTTATCACCATCAGATAGGAAACGTATCAGGTTGCGTAGTTTTACCTGATAATCCCCTTCTTCCGTCCCTGGTCTAAATTTAATCTCTTTTACGTGGACCCTTCTCTGTTTCTTCTTATTGGCTGCTTTTTGCTTTTTTAAATCGAAGACATGCTTACCGTGATCCATGATCTTACAGACTTGAGGGTCTGCATCAGGCGCGATTAGCACCAAGTCCAATTTAGCTTTAGCAGCTGCATCGCGAGCTTCCTCAATTGAAACAACCCCAACCTGACTGCCGTCGGCAGCTACCAATCGGACTTCATCCGCCTCAATAAATTCATTAATAATTGATTTCTTGGAGGAACCTCTCATGATAAGAGCAAGCGTCCTTTAACCTCACTCACGCCTTTTGATATGTCAAACAATCTAGTCTCCGCATAATTAATTCTCAGTATCCTCGCTACGGCTGAATTGGCCTACGTCTTTGGAAACATGCTCACACAATGCGCTGATTTCCATGGAGCCCAAATCTTCACCTCCACGTTTACGAACAGAAACAGTTTCCGCCTGAACCTCTTTATCACCAACAACGAGGAGATACGGAACCTTCTGTAAAGTGTGCTCGCGGATTTTAAAGCCGATTTTTTCATTTCTCAAGTCCACAGCGACTCTAAACCCTTTATTTTTCAAGGTTTCCTCAATTTTTTCACAATAACTGGACTGATTTTGAGAAATATTGAGGATTACGACTTGAACTGGTGCGAGCCAGGTAGGCATCGCACCCGCATATTGCTCAATCAAAATACCTATAAATCGTTCGAAAGAACCTAAAATGGCGCGATGAAGCATTACCGGTCGAGCACCTCGGTCACCATTTTCATCTACGTAACTTATATCGAAACGCTCGGGTAAATTCATATCTACTTGGAGAGTTCCGCATTGCCAATCTCGACCGATAGCATCTCTAAGGACAAACTCCAGTTTAGGACCATAAAAAGCTCCTTCACCGGGAAACAATTCGTAGTCTAGTCCCATAACATCAAGTGCATTACTGAGAGCTCCCTCGAGTTTGTCCCAAATTTCATCGGTACCGATTCGATTATCAGGTCGCGTCGAAAGCTTTATCTTTACATTTTCAAAACCGAAGTCTTTATAAATGTCTAATACAAACGCTACAACCTCAATGCACTCCTGCGCCATTTGATCTTCAGTACAATAGATATGAGCATCATCCTGAGTAAAATGGCGAACCCGCATCAAACCGTGAAGAGCACCAGATGGTTCGTATCGATGAACCTTCCCAAACTCAGCCATGCGGATAGGAAGATCACGATAACTTTTAAGCCCCTGCGCATACATAGATACAGAACCAGGGCAATTCATTGGTTTTAATGCAAATATGCGCTCATCCTCAGTTTGGGTTGAAAACATGTTCTCGCGATAGTTAAACCAATGACCAGAAGTTTCCCAAAGACTTCTGTCCATCACATCAGGAGTATTGACCTCAACATAATCCGCTTTATCTTGACGCTCACGCATGTAATCAAGCAGCTTACGAAATAATGTCCAGCCCTTAGGATGCCAAAAAATTGACCCGGGAGCCTCCTCACTGAAGTGAAAGAGATCTAGTTCTCGACCCAATTTGCGGTGATCCCTCTTCTCTGCTTCCTCAAGTTGCTTAAGGTAAACATTGAGCTCTTTTTTTGAGGCCCATGCAGTCCCATAGATTCTTTGGAGCATCTCGTTCCTAGAATCGCCGCGCCAGTAGGCACCTGATACTTTCGTAAGTTTAAAATTTTCTAGAAAGCTAGTGTTAGGTACGTGCGGCCCTCGGCACATATCTAAATATTCCTGGTGATAGTACAGCCCCATAGCTTCCTCTTCGGGCATGTCTTCTATCAATTTTAGTTTGTATTGCTCGCCTCTATTTTCAAACTCCGCTATCACTTCGTCTCTCGGCGTCATTTTTTTAACAACATCATATTTTTGCTTTATGAGCGAGCGCATTCGATCTTCGATAACTTGGAGATCATCAGAGGTAAACGGTTTCTCCACAGCAATGTCATAATAGAATCCATTTTCAATGACTGGACCTATGACCATATTAGCTTCAGGAAATAATTGTTTTACCGCATGCCCAATGAGATGAGCGCAGGAATGCCTAATAACATCCACACCCTCTTCATCTTTATTTGTGATTATTCTTAGTGTTCCATCGCGTTCAATTAAGTCACAGGCATCACAGAGTTTGCCATCAACTTCACCGGCGATTGTGGCGCTCGCTAGACCTGGTCCAATATCCGCCGCAACCTCATAGATTGATACTGGATTGTCGTAATTTTTAATACTACCGTCTGGAAGTGTTATTGCTGGCATTTAATCTGAACCTAAAATTGGTTTTACACCCTGTTTAAAACCATAATTGACTTGAGTGCTTGCATTTCATTTGCACCAAAGTTTTACTGGTAGGCACGACCAGATTCGAACTGGTGACCTCTACCATGTCAAGGTAGCGCTCTAACCAACTGAGCTACGCGCCTATATTTCACAAATTATTTTTTCTACCAATTATAAACGCATAACGCATAAATAGTTGATGCCTTCGATATCGAGGACCGCAATTATACGGAATTTACAGTATTAGTGTCGATTAATTTGCAGTGTTTAATTATTCAAATCTACTGACGTAACAAGTGTTCTTTCAAACCAGAAATTTCATCTCGAGTGCTTGCAGCACTTTCAAAATCTAAATTCTTTGCTTGCTCATACATTAGCGCCTCGAGCGCTTTTATTTTTGCAGTCAAGTCACTTACATCTAACGCGTCAAAATTGTCATTTTTAAAGGATTTATTTGCATCCCAGCTTTTGGATTTCTTAACGCTTGCTGGGTTTGAATATGCTCCTTCCATGACATCCAAGACCCTCTTTTTTACACCTGTAGGGGTTATATTGTGTGTTGCATTGTACTCAATTTGCGTATTTCTTCGTCTTTCAGATTCATCCATCGCTCGCTGCATGGAGCCGGTTATCCCGTCAGCATAAAGAATGGCCTTACCATTCAGATTTCTTGCTGCGCGCCCAATTGTTTGAATTAGTGATCTGTCTGAACGAAGAAAGCCTTCCTTATCTGCATCCAGTATCGCAACCAAAGAAACCTCTGGGATATCTAGTCCTTCCCTCAGCAGGTTAATTCCTACTAGCACATCGAAATTGCCAAGACGCAAATCTCGCAATATTTCTGATCTTTCGACTGTATCAATATCCGAGTGAAGATACCTGACTCGTATTCCATTCTCAGCCAGAAAATCAGTCAGGTCCTCAGCCATTCTCTTTGTTAAAACAGTTACTAATACACGTTCTTCTTGCTTTACAACCCGATTAGCCTCAGACAGCAAGTCATCAACTTGTGTGGAGGCAGGTCGGACTTCAAGAACTGGATCAACTAAACCGGTTGGTCGAACGACCTGTCTTACGCGCTGACCTTCGTGCTTTTCCTCATACGGGCCTGGCGTCGCAGAAACAAAAATTATTTGGGGGGTAAGATTTTCCCATTCCTCAAACCTTAGTGGCCGATTATCAAGCGCAGACGGCAAGCGAAAACCATACTCAACTAAGGTTTCTTTTCTTGAACGATCACCTTTGTACATAGCACCCAGCTGAGGAATTCCAACGTGTGATTCGTCAGACACAACGAGGCCATCATCTGGTAAGTAATCGAACAATGTTGGTGGCGGCTGTCCAGCTTCTCTTCCCGACAAATAACGCGAATAATTCTCTATGCCAGTGCAGTATCCAAGCTCTTGAATCATCTCCAAATCAAACCGTGTTCGTTGCTCCAGTCTCTGCGCTTCAACCAGTCTATTGTTCTTCTTAAGATAATCTAACCTTTCCCGTAATTCTTCTTTAATTGCGTCTAACGTCGCTAGGATGGTCTCTCGAGGAGTTACATAGTGTGATTTAGGAAATACCGTCAATCGAGGTACCTGTTTAATTACACTTCCGGTTAAAGGGTCAAAATAAGAAAGTCTCTCAATTTCATCATCGAATAACTCTATCCGAATGGCGTTTCTCTCTGATTCCGCTGGATAGATATCAATTACGTCACCTCGCACACGATAAGTTGCTCTATGGAGTTCCATATCGTTTCGCGTGTACTGCAACTCAGCCAGTCGATTCAGTAACTTTCGTTGTTCAATTCGATCTCCCACATCGAGATGAACAACCATTTGAAGATAGGTTCCTGGATCTCCCAAACCATAAATTGCTGAAACAGTGGCAACCACAATTACATCCTCTCTCTCAAGAAAGGCTTTTGTTGCAGACAAACGCATTTGCTCTATATGGTCGTTGATCGACGCGTCTTTTTCTATGTATACATCTGAGGAAGGTACATATGCCTCGGGCTGATAATAGTCATAATAAGATACGAAATATTCAACCGCATTTTCTGGGAAGAATTCCTTGAATTCACCATATAATTGAGCTGCCAAAGTTTTGTTTGGGGCCATTACGAGGGTCGGGCGCTGAACCTTTTCAATTACATTCGCGATGGTAAAAGTTTTGCCGGACCCCGTAACTCCCAATAAGGTTTGTGCATGCAATCCATCTTGAAGACCTTCGACCAACTGATTTATGGCTGCAGGTTGATCACCTGCAGGTGAGAACTTAGATCTTAATTTAAACTTCTTAGCGATGGGTTCGACCACGACTCACCCCTGACTTAAAACCTTTTTAACAATACGCAGAACCTGCTCGATGTCTGTCATTGGATTCGCAGCAACCGATCTCACCCAGGTTTCATGACCAAAATTACAACTCGAAAACATTCCACTCGGTAAATTAGCCATAAAATCTCTTGTGCTCAGATCCACAGGCCTAAAAACCGTAACACCAGTTTGGGGAAAAGCCCACAGGCTGATACGCTCATTCTTTTGAATTTCGATTGCAAATTTCTCGCTGTTGGACATTGCAAGATCGATAAAATGTGCAATACCCTCTCTGCCCCATGCCATTACTGTTGCCAATAATGATACAGCAGATGCTCCTCTAGAACCTTGAACACCAATATTCGGCGAGCTCATATACTCTCCTCCAAAGCTGATTTCTCTAGTTGCCGCTTCATTATTTTTAAATAAAATCAACGCTGATTCCTTCGGCTGGAATAGCCACTTATGCGCAGAAACTGAAACTGAATCTGCTTTTTCTATTCCGTCAAGCAATTGCGCATGCTTTCTGCTAAACCTAAGTGGTCCAGCCCATGCGCCATCAACATGAGTCCACTTTGCGGACCCAACTAAAGACAAGTCATCGATAACTCCTGTCTTTGTCGTGCCCGCTGTTAGAACTAAGCAAGCATTTGATAGGTCGCCAATTTTTTTTCTAATTATTTTATCTTCAGAATCGCTCTCAATGATCTCTATTGGTAAACCAAGTATCTTTGATGCTTTTACGATACTCAGATGAGCTGTATCGGAAGCAACAATCTTTTCTACTCCACCGCTTTCTCTGGCTGCCCATAATGCAGTCAGGTTCGCTAAAGTCGAGCCAGAGCACATGTGCCCCCCTTCCATACCAAAGTAAGGAGCGAGCCAATTAATGATTCTCTTCTCCGCTTCGAGAGCGAATGGCCCCGTTTCATGATGCAGTAAATTTTGATTTAAGCGCGCATTCCACAGGCTTGTGGCCCAAGTGATCCAAGGTGTAGGGGGATCCATATGCGCAAAATATTTTGGGTCATCTAATTTTGCTGCGCCCCCAAGAACGTATGGTGCGAGTAATTCCAAAGTTACAAGTTCACCAAAACCAGATTCTGGAAGGTCTTCAGGGAGTATTTTTCTTTTACTCGGCACTTCTCGCAGCAGCTCAATTGCAGCTTCAAGTCCAGTATCGGGAAGAAAACTTTTATCTAGTTTTTTCAAGCCAACTACTCTAAAACAATACATTGCGAAATTTCTGTAACTAAAATCACTATACAAGTTTTTTTACAGAAAAGTTAGATCGGTGAATTTATTTAGAGGATTTTGATGAATTCATTAAAAAATAATAATTCATAGCGACTTGCACCAAATTTTTAATAGCATAACAATCATAGTTATTTTCAGTCATATTAGTAATGAAAACTACCCATCTATGATATCTTTTCCAAGTAAATGAAAACAGTCACGCCTTCTATTGTTGATACCGGAGAATCTGATGAAAAGAATTAAAAATCTCTATTTGGTTTATCTAGGATTTATATTCGTTAATATTTCAAACGCGGCGATTCCCGGTGCTAAAATTATTGGACCAATTACAGCCGACCCAATCGGTGACCCATCACGAAATTTCATTTATTCCGCCTCTGCCATCGATTTAGCGTCTCAAGGATATATTGAAGAAGAGTATTTCATTGAAGGAATGGCAAACCAGTATACAACCCCAGATCTAGAAACAGGCGAAGTGATCGATAGTAGTCATAGGTATTTATCTCGATTGATTGTCCGACGTCCTCAAAAGCAAGACTTTAACGGTATAGTAATTGTAGAGTGGATTAATGTTACAGGTGGCCCAGATAAAGATATTGACTGGTGGTATTCAGGTTCTCATTTTGTTCGAAATGGTTATGCCTATATAGCTGTTTCAGCGCAACAGTTAGGCATCGAAACGATGAAGGAATGGAGCCCTCAGCGCTACGGAAAACTTGATACCACTCATAATGGAATGATTGATCAAGATAACCTTTCTTACGATATTTTTTCCGCAGTGGGAAAGGCTGTTAATCGCGTAGGTCAATCAACTCTGGATGGAGAAGTCGATATCCTCAACGGTCTGAAAGCTGATCTCATCATTGCAACTGGTCACTCTCAATCGGCGAGCCGTCTAGCGGTGTATCTCAACAATATTCATCCAATCGAACCAATCTATGACGGCGTCATGGTCCATGGTGGCGGCGGACGAATAAGGGATGACCAAGAGACTAAGATTTTTAAAATCATGGCAGAAACCGATATGAGAAGACGAGCCTCAAGCCCACAACCTAATACTGATACATTTATGCAGTGGGAAATCGCAGGCACCTCTCATGCCGATTATGATTTCGAAATCGAATACTCTAAGGTACGCCTATTACGTGAAGGAATCGAACTTTCGCAGGCAAAAGCAAGAGATGTAGGCTGTGAACTACCCGCGCATAGTCGTATTCCTTTTAGGGACGCATTCAACGCGGCTTTTGAACATCTCGTAAAGTGGATAAGAGAAGACGTTCGTCCTCCATCTGCCAAGCCTTTGAAACTCTCTCGTATGATGCCAGAGGTTGAATTTGCGAGAGATAAATTCGGAAACGTACTTGGAGGGATAAGATTAGCCGCACATGATGTGCCAACGGCTAAAAATACAGGTATGAATTATGGTGCAACCAACCGTTTTTGCTTTCTTTATGGTTCCCATGAACCTTTTACGGAGGCAACTCTTAATAGCTTATATCCTGACCATGATGCTTATGTGTCAGCGGTACGAGAGGTCGTGCGGCACAATCTTATCGATGGTTATATTTTGCCTTACGCCGCAGAAAAGACACTGGAAGCAGCTAAGTCTTCAAAGATCGGTAGATGAATATTGCTGTCTCTGCAGTAAGAAATACCATGCATAAGCGGTATCAATTTTAATCGATACACAAAATTTGAATCAGATAACTAGGATAGTATAAAGGAGTTAACGATGAGTACTGACAGTATTACCTTACAAGCACGCCAAGAACGAACAACCATGCAAGTCACTTCAGTCGAATTTAGAGACGAAGAAACTGTGATTACAGCGCAGGGTGAGATGGGAACCTACGGAACCGTATATACGTCATACCTGTTAAAGTATGACTCCTCCGGTAACGGCGGAACAGTATCCGGCCAAGGCCGTGGCGTAGTCGACAAGGACACTTTCTTCTCTGGCACATTTTCGGGGGTTTGGAAACGAGACGGATCAAATATTTTAATGAGGAATTTGGTGAACATTTCAGATGGAACGACAAACCTTGATTCTATAACAGTAAATACCGGACAGAGAAATCTCTCCATCGACGTTTATGTAATTGACTAACCAGACTAATGAGAAGTCCGTTAATTTTAAGTTGAAGTGTTCTCAGAACAGGAACGGATGAGGAGTCCTGATATGATTCGATTAAATATTATCTTGCTAACCTGCTTGCTCCCAATATTATCAGCCGTTAATGCTGAGGAGCGAATGATTAGCAAAGCCGAACTTACCGACCGCGTTCTAGGGTTTTGGAATGGTCAATTGCTCGGCAACTATATTGGCTTCCCTTTTGAAAATCTTTATAGTGAAGACGCGATACCAGTTTTAGTCGAGCGCATATACACCGCCGATTATGAAGGCGAGGTTCAGTTAAAAATTAACAATAATGATCGTCGCGGTCATATTCCTATTCTAGCTCGCAGCTTAGGAGGCGCTTTCAGTGATGATGACACCGACATTGAGTTCGTTACACTTCATGCAGTAGAAAAATATGGTCTTGGAATCACTTACCCCGAAATCACTGAGGCATGGAAGACTCATATAAACGACTTTATTTGGGTAGCCAATCGTGAAGCTCGAACTCTAATGGACCAAGGTTTTGTTGCACCCGACACCGGTCGAAAAGAAAATAACAAACATTGGTTCCAGATCGACCCCCAATTGGTCAATGAAATTTGGAGTGCGTTCTACCCCGGTATGATTGAACAGGCAACAGAAAGAGCTCTTTGGGGTGCGCGAATTACAAATGATGACTGGGGAACGCACCCAACCATGGCCTATGCCGCAATGATCAGCGCCGCATTTTTTGAAGACGATATCGAAGAGCTAGTTAAACTTGCTGTAGATGCTGTGCCGAATACCGGCCCCTTCGCAGAAGGTATCAGAGACGTGATTCGTTGGCATGAACAACATGATGACTGGCGTGTCACACGTCAGTTAATACATGACAAATATTGGGCATACAAAAGCACCGAGCTGGAGGCTCCGGTTAGTATAGTTTCTTCATTGAATAATGGTCTTACCGGTATCATGGCCCTACTCTATGGCGAAGGTGAATATACGAAGACAGTCGGTATTGCGACATCAGCGGGCTATGATAGCGATAACCAAGCGGCAACGCTTGGGGGTCTTATCGGCACCATGAGAGGCATGACCGGCTTGAGTGCTCATGTGGTGACAAGAATGAAGACCTTGGATGCCTCCTGGGAGTGGGAAGAGCCCTTCAACGATACGTATGTCAATATTTCCCGTGATGAGATCGCGCTTCGTACGCCAATAACGGAGATAGCCGCTCGCATTGTCGCCATCGCCGAACAAGCAATCAGAGATAATGGTGGACGAATGATTCATAAAAACGGCGAAATATATTACGTTATTAACTCCGACATATAATGAAGTATGCAAAGCTTTTTCGCTGACTCTAGATTATTTGCGCATGAATAAATTAATCAAAATAATCGCGATAGGATTATTACTGGCAGGAGGTGCGATAAGCTATATATATACAGCTCCTTACTCTGGCAACGCTGGTCTTTCGCGTATGCCCGGAGTTCGTATCGGCGGCAACATAGTGGAACCGCCTGATGACTTTAGTGTTTTCAACGATGTCGGTACTAATCTGATTATGAAGCTGGATGGCTTTCCCCCATTTGTGGTTTATCTTGCATACGTGGGAACACCAGAAGGTATAATCACAGGAACTCGCCCGGACGGAGGATACTGGCCGCAACGGGTCAGAGATGGTCGTAACGAGGGATGGTTGCGAATTGGTGATGAAACTTTTGCGATGAAAGCTACTGAAATTCTCGGAGACGCGCGCCTGCCGATGCTAGAGCTTTGGAGACCTAGAGCCAGGGAAAGTGCACGAGCAATCGCTCAAGCTGCAGGCAGCGCCCCTCCGACCAGCAGAAATTCTGAACCCCAACTCCTTCCCGAAATTTTTTTATGGACTCCAAGATAACAAGCCAAGCTTTAAAAAAACGATTATTTAAGATTAGACTATTTATATTTTTAGCTAATGCGGACCAATTATGAAGAAAATTAACTTAGATACATGGATTCAATTAATTGGAATGTTAAGCGTAGTAGCAGGTCTAATCTTTGTCGGAATAGAGATGAGACAAACCCAACAAGTCGCCCTAGCTGCTCAGCAACAACAAAGAGCATCAGCATTACTAGACATTATCGGATCGTTCTCTGAGAGCGACTCGCCAATCAGCTGGCTGGATTTTGTCAGTGAAAATTTCGATGTGTCTGATGAAAAAAACAAAGCATTGGGTGAAAATGCTGCTTACCAGCTATGGATGGTTTATGAAAATGACCATCTACAATATGAGTTAGGGCTCATGGATGAGGAAATTTGGCTATCCAAGCTAGCGGCAATGCGATACCTCTTTGATCGATGCGAATTTCAAGCAGTAAACGAAAGAGCTCTCACATTTTCCAGCGCTAAGTTAACGATGCT
>Ga0208127_1001522_pt1 | contig 11497 bp, 12 predicted proteins | sample ETNtaG_6_FD_185751 | JGI IMG/M metagenome (GOLD analysis project Ga0208127, IMG submission 185751) | Marine microbial and viral communities from oxygen minimum zone, Eastern Pacific Ocean - ETNP201306SV45 (SPAdes) (version 2) | ecosystem: Environmental > Aquatic > Marine > Oceanic ...
GCTTTTTGACAAAAAATTGAAAAATAAGTTATCATGATTATAATAATTTAAAGTAGATATTTTTTATATAATGTTAGTAATGAATATTTACTTGTATTTGATCATTTTTGATCATTTTTGATCATTTTTTGATCATTTTTGATCATTTTTTGATCATTTTTGATCATTTTTATCTTTTTAGCTAATCAATTTGTATTTATTTAGAATAAAATATTTTTTCTTCAATAGATTTCCATAGTAAAAGTGAAGCGGTTGTTTTATATGGACTCCATTTTTCAACTATTTTTTCTAGATCAATTTCAGATAATTTTTCTTTTTTATAATTCTTTTTTATACTGTTTATAAGAGCTAAGTCACCCTTAGAGAAAATATTCTCTTTAAATAGTATAAATATTAAAAACATTTCAGCTGTCCATTTTCCAACCCCTTTGATTTTTGATAATTCTTTTACTATCTCGTTTTCATTTAAGTACTCAAACTCAACTTTATATTTATCAAAAAATAAGTATGTGTTTTTTATATACTCAACCTTTCTTTTAGAAAGTCCGACTTTTTTCATTTCTTCATTCTTTATTTTAATTACTTCATCATTTGATTTTCCTGTTATAAGCTTTAAAAATCTTTCTTTGATTCTTATTGCTGCTTTGAAACTTACTTGTTGTTCGATAATTAGTAGTGATATTGCCTTTGCATAATTACTTTCATAACGATCTTTTAATGTTATTTCATCTCCAAACCTTTTTATAAGAAAAGACATTACTTCATCCTTCTCTAGATGTCTGAAAGCTTTAGAAAAATTCATATTGTATTATTTATCCTTGTAGTTGTCGTAAAGATAAAGAGGAAAAGCTAGAGAAAATCCAACCAAAAAAAGGCAGACAATATATTTTAGAATTTTTATTTTTTTTTGTTTGTATTGATATATTAAAAAAACTAAAAAAGTTGTCGCCGCTACACTTAGGTCCATTGCTATCATTGAAACAGGACTGGAACCAAAAAAAATATCATTCCAAAATCCATCCATTGACCAATTATTGTTTGATAAAAAGGTTATTAAATAATAGTATGGTAATACTGTACCTAGAACGCAGAGCAACAAGAATATTTTTTTCATTTACGCTTTTTTTTAGCTAAAATTTCATTGATCTGTTTTTTTATTTTATTTATTCTCATGGTTCTAAATGCAACTTTAGAAGTATTACCACTAATTTCAGTTCTTGAAATTCTTTTCTTAAGTTGATTAATTTTGTGTCCCAATTTAGACAGATCGTCTTTCTTTAATTTAGCCATGATTTGATTATTATGTGTTTCCTTTAAAGTTAATAAATCAATTGTATACAAAACAAGAATTAGTATATTTATTAGAACAACAACATAATATGAGTTTCATTAAAAAAGTGTATACTGATGGTTTCTTCAAAGTAGGTCATCAACATGGTTTTCTTCCTGAAAAAATGCCATTAACAACGCTGCCTAGTAAATATTCTGAACTACAAGATATTTTAAATAAAATGCCAGTAAAAATTGATGGAAATTCGGGATATTTAGATTACCCTGGGAAAATTCATGAAGAGGTAAAAAGTTTAAAAAATTACTACAGTGAGGTTAAAAACGAAAACGATATAATGCTGGTTCAAGCATTGTATAGGGGTTACTGTTTTTTAGCTTCTGCTTACACTCTTGAGCCTTCTTTTCAACATTTTAGAAAAACAGGTAATTATGGTAAAGCAAATAATGTTTTACCAAAACAAATTGCTCAACCATTTGTGGAGGTTTCCAATAAACTGGATGTATATCCGTGGTTAGATTACCATTATGCTTATTCGTTAGGTAATTTCAGAAAACTAGATAAAAAAGGTGATTTTAAATGGTCAAATCTTGATATGTGTGTCCGTTTTTCAGGCCAACCAGATGAAGTTGGTTTTATAATGCTTCATGTAGATATTAATCAGCATTCTCCAAGTTTAGTGGGTTCAGTAATTAATGCACTGCATGCTATAAAAGATAGTGACAATAGTTCTGCGATTTCTTATTTAAAAGAGAATTATGAAACAATGAAATTAATGAACCAAAGAAGAAGAGAAATGTGGAAAGCCTCAAGATGGAATCACTACAATGATTTTAGAGTTTTTATAATGGGTGTAAAAGGGAATGAAGAATTGTTTGGTGATGGTGTAATTTATAAGGGTGTTTGGAGTGAACCAAAACAATTTAGAGGACAAACTGGAGCTCAAGACGATATTATTCCTATGGAAGATATATTTAGTGGTGTGATTAAACATTATCCAAAAAATGAATTAACAAAATATTTGATAGACCTAAGAAGTTACAGACCTAAATGCATTCAAAATTTTTTTAAAGATTTAGAGGAAACAGTAAGTAATCTAAGTAATGAGGGTATTTCCGATATTTTATACAAACAAAATAATTTTGAGGGTTTATGTTATTTATTAGGAGTCTTGGAAGAAATATACCTTTTTAGAAATGGACATTGGCAATTTGTCCAAAAGTATATTATGGCAAACACAAAATATTCTAAGGCAACTGGTGGAACTCCAATAATAAGTTGGCTTCCAAATCAAATGAAGGCTGTAATGAATGAAATGAAAAATGTTATAAAATTAATAGGTGATAATCAGTTTAACAATGAATCATTAGAACTTTTCATTTCAATTAAAAAAAATATTGATAATAAGGTGAAATTACTTGATCATCAATTAGAGTTAATTAATAAAAAGTCATTTTCTGCAAAAAAGATTTTCAATCTTAATAAAAAATACGATTTATCAGACACAAAAGATTAATCTGTAGTTTCAAAAAATCCTTCTTTGTTATTTTTTTTTACTTTATTAGGTTTAAAGAATTGTCCTTGCATTGTAATATATACTCCATTTTCCAAAGACTGGACAAATGATAATGCACACCCTAAATTAAAAAATCCATCTGAGGAACTACCAAAAGCATAAGGGATCATGGCGCCAGTCAAAATGATAGTTTTATTTTTGAGATTAGCTTTTTCTATTTCTTGAGCACTTTTAACCATTCTGTCAGTTCCGTGAGTAATTATAATTTTGTTTGATTTACAATTTTTACAATTATAAATTATACTATCTATGTGGGTTTGATTCATTTCAAGACTATCGATCATCATTAATGTTTTGATATCAATATCAAGTTTACATCTACTTCTTTTGAGCATTTCAGGAAGGTGAGTTTTTTCAAAGTAGAGATTACCGTCTCTGTAATTATAGCTTTTATCAAAAGTTCCACCAGTTATGAATATTTGAATTGTATCATTCATAATTATTTTATCTCTTTTGCAATTAACATATATATCGGGAAATGGTCACTAAATCCTCCTAAGTATTTTCCTCCCGCAAAACTTTTGTATGGATAACCCTCATATTTTCCCTCCGGATTGATCAAATATTTTTTGTTAAATACATCTGCTTTCAGAAAAAATAAACCAGAATTATTTAAAAGGCTTTTAGAAATCATAAACTGGTCGATCATATCCCATTTTCCTCGGTATTTGTAAGTGCCATAGCCTTTTTTAAATAATTCCTCTGTTGGATTATACAATTCATTTTTTTTAGTTCTTAACTTATTTGAATTAGTAAGTAACGTAGGTTTTACGCTAATGTCTTTAGGATTATCATTAAAATCTCCCATATTTATAATTTTTGCTTTAGGGTTTTTTGATAATAAGGAATCAATAATTTTTCTATTTAGTTTCCCTGCTAAAATTCTTCCTTTTTCACTTCTTAATCTTCCACCAGATCTAGATGGCCAATGATTAACTATAAAATGAATCATTTCATTATCTAAAAAGCCTGAAACTAAAAGATGGTCTCTAGTATAATCAATATCTCCATTCTCTCTTTCTAGGTATAATGGATAAGCTTTTGCAAATGTTGGTTTAAATCGGGATTTTTTAAAAAGCAGAGCCACATCAACTCCTCTTTCATCAGGTGAATCAAAATGGGCAATTGAATAACCTTGACCAATTAATTCCTTATTATTTATTAGATCTATTAGAACTTTTTTGTTTTCTATTTCACATAAACCAACAATAGAAGGAGATGTTCCTACAATATCTTTCCCAATTTCTGAGATTACTTTAGCAATACTTTTGGATTTTAATTTATAAATTTCATCGGTCCATTTGTCTTTGCCATTAGGTGTTCTATCATCATCATTAGTTTTAGGATCATCAATTGTATCAAATAAATTTTCAACATTGTAAAAGGCTACAGTGTTGACACTATATTTTTTTGTTGGATCTAGCTGAGACCAACTAAAGATTGAAATAAAGAAAAGTATATAAGAAAAATGCTTGAACATCAATTTAAATTACAAATATTTTGATTATAAATAAAAGTATAGTTTGTAATAATTAAACATACTGAATAGTATGTTTAATTATTTTTTTTTAAATTTATTAAAACTAATAACTAAATATTATGAAAAAAATTAATTGGATAATTGCCCTTCTCTTTTCTGCAATTACTTATTCTCAGATGATCAATTACACCTCTGTGAGATTAGAAGAGGGTCAAGATAAAGACTACATAGAATTAGAAAGTTTTTGGTCTAAAATCCACGAGCAAGCGATAAAAGATGGATTAGAAACGGCCTGGATGATATGGGAAGTAATCCCAATTGAAGGAGATGAAAATGCGGCTAATCAGCCTGATTATTTAATTATGAATTTTTATAAGGATTCTGTACAACAAAACAACCAGGTTAATTTTTACGAATTAGGAAGAAGTGTTTACAGCAAGATGTCAAAGAAAAAATTTGATAAAAAATGGGAGGATGGACCCTATGGAACTCGAAATTCATATCAGTTGATGAGGTTGGATAATACTGAATGGATATTTGGAAATCCTGAAATTGGGATGGAAGCACAATTAAATGCTTTTAAACAAACTGATGATACTTATGAGCAATACGAAATGGAATTTTATAAAAAATGGCATGATAAAGGAATTTTAAATGGATCAAGAAAATGGTGGGAATTTAATAGAGTACTTTCAAGTAGTGAAAATGCTAATAAAGAAATAACTCACGTAACAATGGATATTAGAGGAAGAGATATTCCTGAAGAGGAAGCTGAAAAAGCATGGGGAACACCGACTTTTACTGATAGGATGATGTGGAATAACGGATTCTCAACTAGAGAAATTATTAATCAAGTGAATCTAAAATTAGTAATGTATAGATTTTAATTAATTTGTAACTAACCAAAATATTACTAATCAAAAAGCCTGCTTGTTAACAAGCAGGCTTTTTAATTTTTGGTTAACAATCTATATGATTATTTTCCTTTTACGAATGGTAATCCAGTTTTTGGACTCTCAACAACTTGCTTACCAGCTGGTAGGTCACAAGCTTCAGCTCTTTCATCTTTTGCGAAATAGTAGATAGTTTGATTTCTACCTCCTTTTAATTCTACATCTTTTGAATGTAAAAAGTAAGTTTTTCCTTTACTGTTTGTGTGTTTGTATCCCATTGTATTGGTTTTTAGTTAAACATTAATTTACACTAATCTATAAAAAAATATTCTTATCTGGTAGAAATTTTTCTTCTCTGGAAAAAAAAATTGTTAATTACTTTTTTTTACCACAATTAAATTTCTGATTGAAATATGATTTTTATTTCATTTATTTTATAATTAAAATTTTTAATAGACTGAATATCAATATATTAACAATAAATTTTATTATTATTGTTTACATTAAATAATAATGTATTATTTCAGAGAATCACCAGAGATGATTTCTACAGTTTTTAAAAACTGTTGACAACTCGTAGTCTAGAGAGACCTAAATTCTTTATTTTTGAGCAAGAAAACACTTGTTTTACTGATATATAAAAGATGTTAAACATAAAAAAAAACATAATATTTCTAATCTTAGCTTTTCCAATTTATTTGTTCTCACAAAATATTTCAGAGAGTGAAATAAAATCTGTTGCCTATCAAATAATTAAAGAGTCTGAATACAGTGTATTAGTAACCCTTGATTCAAATAATAAACCAACAACAAGATTAATGGATCATAATATAATTAGTGAAGATTTAGACATATACTTAATTACAAATCCAAGATCAAGAAAAATTGCTCATTTAAATAACAATCCCTCCGTTTCTATTAATTTTCAATCAAAAGATAGAAAAAGCTATGTTTCAATTAATGGTGAAGCAGAGTTAATTAATGATATTTCCTTAAAAACAAAATATTGGAAAAATGAGTGGACTCCATTTTATTCAGACATTGAAAATGATTGTGTTTTAATTAAAATTAATCCACAAATTTTAGAAATCGTCAGTTCAAATGAAAGTATTTCAAGCGATCCTATTACATGGCGACCCTTAACATTAATAATCAATAATTAGCTCTTAATAGTTAATTCTAAGATTGTATCAATATCATTCATTTCACTTTTTTCAAGATCAATTCTCAGTTTATTATGCTTATTAACATATTTAACTTTCTTTTTCGAATTAAAATATATAAAGCTTTTGATTTTTTTAGCAAAAGTTTTTATTTCTAGACTTTCAATTGAGGAATCCAATACATGAATATAAATTTTGTTTTGTTTTTTTGTAGTTACAAATTGATCATTAGGTTCACTTGGGCCTTTTCTTGTTCCGTATATAGTTTCACCATTTTCTTTAACCCACAAACCTATTTTTTTTAAAGAATTGATATGTTCGTCTTGAATTTCTCCATTTGGCATTGGGCCAACATTTAAAAGAAGATTACTCCCATATCCAGCTGCATTAATAAGATATTGTATTAATTCTTTCTCAGACTTATGTTTTCTATCTTTTAAATTAAATCCCCATGAACCGTTAATTGTTTCGCAAACCTCTAAAGGAAGGTTACCAATATCATCTTTTGAGGTCGCAAAATCTTTAGTTCCTTTTCCTGGTAGATCTTTTTCAAACATTTGAAAATCTTCTCCTGGGTTTGGGGCTAAGTGATGATTACTTCCAATAAGAGCTTGAGGCTGAAGGTCGTGAATTAACTTATAAACTTCATCAAGCTTGAAATCCACATTTATTTTACCAAACCTTTTTCCATCCCAATCGTGTTGATCCCATTGTCCATCAAACCAAATTCCTCCAATCTCACCATAATTTGTTAAAAGTTCGGTCAATTGTGCTTTCATAAAAATGATGTAATCTTCCCATTTTCCTTCACCTCTTCCTTTAATTCCATTACCAGTTCTCCCCCTTGGGAAATAATCGTCTCTATACCAATCCAATTGTGAATAGTAAAAAAACAATTTAATATCATGTTTTCTACAGGCCTCTGCTAACATTTTTAAAACATCTTTACCATAAGGTGTTTTTTCTACGATATTATAATTAGAAGCTTTAGAATTAAACATTGAAAAGCCATCATGATGTCTACTGGTGATAGTAATGTATTTCATTCCAGCTTCTTTTGCCATTAAAACCCATTTTTCAGGATCATATTTTGTTGGATTGAAAAATTTAGGTAGATTTTCATACTCTTTTATTGAAATATTTTGATTGTTCATCACCCATTCTCCATCACCAAGTATGCTGTAAACACCCCAATGAATAAAAAGTCCAAATTTTGCATCTTCAAACCATTTTCTAGCTTCTAAATTCTCTTTTGAAGGTTTGTATTGAGCAGTTGTCAAATTACTGACAATAATTATTAGAATTAGTAAGTATTTTTTCATGATTTGGTAGTTTATTGTATTTTTAATTTAAGATGAAAATACTAAAATGGTTTTTGTTTACGATTTGTACTGCATTATCAATTGTTAGTATGCTAGTTGTTTACATGATGTATACCAACTTATCCTTTATAGATTATCCTTATGTAATATCAGCCGTAGTAAACACTATTGTAGCTATCATGGCATTTAGATATAAATTAAAGTAATTCTCAATACAAAACATTTTGAATTTCTTTCCACGTAACCAGTTTAATATTATTATCAACCAGAGCTTTTCTAAATTTCTCGCTTGAAACAATTTCCATATCCAAATTTCTCCACTTTGATCCGAAATTAGGATGTTCGATAGTTATTTCTTGCATTTCCTTATCATCATATCCAAGATGAACAATTAATTCACTTATGCCAGGTTTTAGATTGTTTAAAATATTTAGATAATAGTTTTCCCACTCTGAAAATTTTAAATCAGGACTAGCCATATAAAAATTTTCAATAATTACGACGTTTTTAGGTTTTGGAAATTTTTTGTCAAAATGAACTGCCACATCACTCGGAACAAACACTGGTAATTTGTTTTCTTCTCCAATATCTAAGTATGTTTTAAATAAACTTTGATCAAAAAAAAGAGCTCCCTCATGACTATCAATATGTGTTGGATTTATGCCCATAGATTTAGCTAAATCTATTTGTGATTGTAATTCCTTTTTAAGATCTTCAGGATTAGCATTTAATGTAAATTTCTTTTTGTTTTCAAATAAATTACCATTTTCATCAATCATTGATGGTATCTCAGAGGAAATTGCTACCCCGTCCCATTTATAATCTCTCCATTCGCTTGTTACAGTAAGGTGAAGTCCCAAATCAATATTAGGATTTTCTTTTGCAAACTTACCGACCTCATCAATATTCTCGCATGGCATCATAATACTTCCAGAATTAACAAATCCCTCTTTTAAAGCTAAAAAACTAGCTTTATTGACTGACTTTGATAAGCCAATATCATCTGCATGAATTATCAATAATTTATCATTTTTGTTGTAGCCCAGTTTTTCAATTATACCCTCGTACTGACTGTATTGTGAATTACCAGTGATAAATTTATAAGCAACATTAAAGTCATAGATGGGAATTTCTTTTATTTCAAAATAAATTAAAATTGAAAAAAATAAACCAATGAAGACACCTGTTGTCCATTTTAAAATTGTAAAAAATATTTTAAACATCTTCATAATAAGTATGCTGTTTTTATTCTTATTTAATAACTGCTACATAAATTTACTTATAATTTAATTTAGATTACAGTTTGTTTATTTGTTTATCTTTGAAAAGGTTAACTGCTTATTTTAATGAAAATTCTTAAAAATCTACTCTTACTTTATATTTTTTTATTTAGCAGTAATCTCAAAAGTCAGGAAGGCCTTCCAATATACACAGATTACTTGACTGAAAATTACTATCTATTACATCCTTCAATGGCTGGAGTTAACTTAGAAGGAATAAAAATTAGATTAACATCGAGAAAACATTGGCTTGACCAAATAGACGCTCCTAATCTTCAAACATTAGCGGTTGATGCTAGAATAAGTAATAGAAGCGGACTTGGATTAATACTTTTTAAAGACGAAAACGGTTATAATTCTCAAACAGGTCTTTCTTTAACTTACGCCCATCACATTAATTTTAATGATGATAGATCTAGAATGGAAAAACCAAATTTATTTAACTATGGTTCAATAAATCAACTCTCTTTTGGTCTTAGTATAGGTGGAGTTCAAAATTCCTTGGATCAAACGTCTTTCGATCAATTTGATGTAGCTGGAAGACAAGATCCACTTATAAGCATGATTAACCAAAGTTCAGGCTATTTTAATATGGATGTTGGAGTTTCATATGTAAACTTTAATTATTTTGCTCATCTCACTCTTAAAAATGTTTTGTTTGCACCATCCAATATTTATGGAGATCAATTTTATGATTTTTCTAACAGCTACACCAGTTTCGTAAAATATGTAGCTTCTTTTGGTTATTTGTTTTTTACTGATGGGCGTTATTCTTTTGAGCCATCATTATTGTTTCATGGATCGAAATTAACTAGCGAAAAGGCAATTGATTTTAATTTAAAATCTTATTATAATTTTAATTATGGTTATGCTTGGCTTGGTCTTTCTTTCAGACAAAGTTTTGATGGTGCTCAGTATTTAGAGGGTGAAAAGATAAACAAACAAACTTACCAGCTTGTAACACCAATTTTTGGAATTACTTATAACGATTTTGTTTTTTCATATAATTATTCATACCAAAAAGGTAATATTGTTTTAGGTAATGGGGGTTTTCATCAAATTACTTTAGGATATAATATAGACCTATTTAATTAAAATTTTCCTCTAATTAAGCTAAAGTGTCCTTTAAATTCTCTTCCGTCTTCTAGATAAGTTCTGAACCAGTAATCTGTTGCGGGCATTGGTTTTCCAAGATATGTTCCGTCCCATCCATCACTTAGTGGATCTAATTGTTTTAGTAATTTTCCGTACCTGTCAAAGATGTAGACTTTACTTTTTGCATTAAAGGCTGAGTTTATTCCAAGTATTTTCCACGTTTCATTGATTCCATCTCCATTTGGTGTGAAGTATTTTTTATAACCAATAATTGAGACATCAACTTGTGCTATTCCACAGCCGTAATCGTAAGTGTAGTAGCTGTTTTTGTCTCTGATGTAAATAGTGTGTACACCTGGTTTTACATTTTCAAAAGTAGGATCATCTTGGTAAGGTCCAAACGAATCGTCTATACTGAACTCATAGTCTCCAATACCCAGATCAGCAATATTTTTTATTGTAATTGTGTTTGTATTATCGTCAGTTAAATCTGTTTTTTCTACAAAGTAATTGTACTCAGTTAAATCAACATTACCATCGTCATCTCTGTCTAGACTTGCCATTTCAGATTCTGTTACTGTTATGGTTTTAGTTCTTGTACATCTTGTTACAGCATCTGTAACGACAACAGTATAAACTCCTCCTTTTTCAACCCCGATAGTTGGCGTGTTTTCACTAAACAAAGGATCACCACTAAATGTCCAAGAGTATTCATAGATTAATGGATCAGTTCCACCATTCCAATTAGAAGTTCCTATCTCAACGGGTTGTCCTGGCAGAGGATTCAAACAAACTATGGTATCGTCATCCATATCGTAACTAGGTAAAGGATTTACCTTAAATTCAATAGTGATTGTTTCTTCACAGCTATTGGGTAATGTACTTAAAGGATTGGTAATGGTAACATTAATCTGATCACCACTTTTTGCTCTATAATCACTTGTTAGTGTTACAGGATTTCCACCACCATCAGTAAATACAAAGTCAAAGTCAGAAGATAATTGTACTGGCCTTGTACCATTTGGATCGGTAAGTAAGATGTCTTTAATATTAGTTATATCAAAAAGAGTTTCCCCATCATCGTCCGCACCAGAAGCTACATCATCACAGTCTTCAATTGTAAATATTCCAGCCACGGCAGGATCAGTTGGGTAAGCAACAGGCTGTTTGTAAACTCTAAATTTGATGATCCCCTCACTTTGTCCAGCGGGCGATGAGCTGTTAGTGGTTTTGTTAGTTAAAGTGACTGTAACATCTTGAGTATTACTATTAAAGTTTACAGGTAAATTTGGATCAAGCACTACTGCTGATCCACTGTCATCAATATAGCTATACTGAACATCAAACAAACTAGGATCTTGTTGAAGCGTTGCACTTGGATTGATTGTAAACTCATCAAA
>Ga0208127_1001525_pt1 | contig 11473 bp, 25 predicted proteins | sample ETNtaG_6_FD_185751 | JGI IMG/M metagenome (GOLD analysis project Ga0208127, IMG submission 185751) | Marine microbial and viral communities from oxygen minimum zone, Eastern Pacific Ocean - ETNP201306SV45 (SPAdes) (version 2) | ecosystem: Environmental > Aquatic > Marine > Oceanic ...
ATTAAAAAAAGACCCTAGTATTAATAGGGTCTTTTTAATGTGTATCAGTATGTACCTAAAACTCGTCGTTAGCTAACTGATCAAAGTAACTGAAAGCATCTTCATCAGTATTAACTGATGCAGGTGTTGCTATAGAAGGTGATGCAACAGAAGGACTTGGTTTTGATTCCATCTTTGCAGCAATCTCATTCTCTAGTTCCTCTTCATCTACTCTTCTAGTAGCAGTGCCCTTAAGAACTAGATCTAATCTTGCCTTAAGTTCATCGTATGTCTTGAAGTTAGATGCACCTGTGAACTCATTAAGATCATGAATTTGATTGTAGATACTCTCTAGTTTAGCATCATCAAATCCACCTAGTGGAGAGACACTACCGAAAGTAGAACTATCATAGTTCCAAAAACCTGCAACCTTTTTGATTCTTAAATTAAAGTCAGCACCTTGCCAGAAATCAAAAGGATTGATTGGTTCTTCACCTTCAAACTCTGGTTGCATTGCTGCAATAATTTTATCATGTATCTTCTTACCATACTTGTAAAGGAATACTTTTCCTTCATTCTCTGGAGATGCAGCATCTTTAATAACATAGATGTTGCTGTAGTATGATAACTTACGTTTTTGTTTGCGTGCTATTTCTTTGTCCGAATCTAAACCACTGTTCCATAGTGATCTATTTAACTCACCAACAGGATCGTTCTGTCCTATAGTAGTTAATGAGTTCTCGATGTACCATCCACCTGGTCCTTGGAATGCATGACTCCATACCTTTGCCCAAGGTAATTCGTTACCTTTAGCAGGTGGTAGAAACCTGATGACAGCACTGCCGATACCTTCTTTACCCATTTGTGGTTTCCAAAGGCGATCATCTATAAAACCAGAAGTAACTTCGGTCTTATTAATTTCTTTGTTGAGTTTATCAAGCAAAGAACCTTGCTTTTTTAATGCAGCAAATGACATGTGTATTCTCCGTATTAGTTGTATTGTAGGATTGTCTGTATTATACAGTATTCATAAGAGATTGTCAAGGTTATCTCTCATCTCATGCAGTACCTTTCTCGCCTTTTTAAAAATAGGTAGACCTACCATTTCTTCTGGTACACCTAACTCCTTGGCAGCATTTCTAAAGTTTTGTTTAACAAGTTCACTGTCCTCATCATTCATAAGGTATGCCCTACTATATAGGGTCTCTTGTTTATCAACTAGTAGTTCTAGACCATCTATTACCTCTTCTCTTTGCTCTCTAGTCATCATAGCAAAGTATGGAACTTTCATCATGAGATCCATATAAGTGGAGGTCATTTCGTCCATTTCTTTCTGAACTATTTCCGAGTCGAATAACTTGCTCATAAATTCTGTACTGTAATAGATTTTATCTTGTTGTGATCCACTATAACAAATGGATCGTATTTTTGCAAGAGGTTTGATACTTTTATCCAGATAGAATCACTGAGTAGTGTATCATATCTTTCTATGAAACCTGTTATCCTATTTAACATTACCATAGTTTCTGGCATGATATGATCACCAAGATATAGTTTAATTAGTATAGAGTGTGAGAAATTCTTACACTTCATTGCATCATTTAAGCTACCACATCTATCAACAATAGTTTTTAAATCATTCTCATACAAATAAGAAATACTCTGTATCTTTTTCTTCCAATCAAGGAAGTTCTTATCATTCATTTCTCCTACCCATAGGTTAGAGTTAGATAAGAAGTTAGATACAAAGTATGATTCTAATTCTTTTTTATTATATTTCTTGGCAAGTTTCTCAAAGAAGTATACGTCTGGTCTTTCATTAAACTTCTCTTGTGATGCTTTTATGTGACCATTATACTTAAAGTAATCGTATGTCTTTCGGGAGAAGTGTGCCTTTATTGCCAAGTAAATTACATAACAATCAAAGGAACTCATATAGGAAGAACTGCTTTAGTAGTTTTCTTTATGAAGTTTAATTTTATTGCTTCTGCTTTAATCTTTTCCTTTAAAGTTGGTGCTATCAACTTAGTAACTGAATCAACTTCTATGTCTTTCGACTCACAGAAGTCAACGATAGCATCAATGTAACTCAAGGTTCTATTACTATCTTTAACGATGTTCTCAATCGTCATGGAGAATTTGTTCTTATCCATAAAGGTGTCGTCAATTAATTCATTAATGTTTTTAGATTTACTGGGCATCGTTATACTCTTGAATGTAATCTCTCAATAAAGGCACGTAGTCATCAGGATTCTTTATGAATACCTGTGTGTCCCCAGTTTGACAAGTTATAAGAGTAACGATCTGTTCGACTTTAATACCAGATCTTTCCTCATACATTTTAGCATAACCTGTCTCTTGTACCAAGTACCCCTCAATCCATTCCTCTTTCTTTTCTTTAGAGGATGTCTTGAAGTCGATGATTGATAACTTACCATCGAACTCTGCTATGCAGTCAACTCTACCTGCTATTGCAAACTCGTGACTGTATAGTGGTGCTTCTTGAAAGTGAATGTTGTTTATCCGTGCAAGCATTGGCTTTGCTTGCGTGAAAAGTATCTTAGCAAGATGTTTACCATCATACTTTTCAAGGTCTAGTTCATTGTTAAGATAATCTTCAATCATACTATGAACTGTAGTACCTGCAGTAGTAGCACGTTTAGAAATCTTGTTTGCTTCCTCAGCACCAACTCGTGCTCTCCATTCAGCAATAGATTTTCTATTTCTAAAGGAACAGATAGTAGAGATAGATGGATACTTTTGATCCCCCACCTCATATACTCTCTTACCTCCTACATTTCTTGCACAGATGTCTTCAAGAGACATCTCCATAATAACATGATTAAACATTAAAGACCTATTTGTAATTTAGTAATGATGTAGTTTCTAATTAAACCACTTCTAACAATATCGTTGACATCAAACTCAATGTTAGCGAACTCATCCATGATCTCAAGTATCTTCATGAAGTCAAGGATACCATTCTTTTCATTGGTCTTTACTAAATCTGTCTGTGCTATGTCACCAGCAAAGATAATTTTAGAATCATTACCAACACGAGTCATAATTGAATCTAACTCATGGAAGTTTAAATTCTGGCACTCATCGACAAGTACTATAGCATTGTCTAAAGTAGTACCACGTAAGAAAGATGTACTCCAGAATGAAATTGTTTCTTGTGCTTTTAGATTATCATAAAGCATTTCAAATGCAGGATCATCAGGCATCTTGAACATATACTTTACCATATTCTGATAAGGTATTTGATATAGATGTGCTTTATCCTCGTGATCACCTGGTAAGAATCCAATCTCTCTGGTTGGCACAAGTGAACGTACTACATAAAGTTTCTCGTACGCTGTCTTGTTAGATAGAATCTCTTTTAATGCTAGGTACATTGCAATGAATGTTTTACCTGTACCTGCACAACCATATAAGAATAGGTTCTTATTGTTTTCGTAAGCATCAAAAACTAACTTCTGATTGTCGGTCAGAGGTTGGATGTCAGTTAGTTGTTCTGTATTGATAGGTTTCTTTCGTCTCATCTTTTTAGGGGAACTGTTTACGAAATCAAAATCAGAAGTTTTCTTTCTACGTGGCATTTAAATGTTGCTAGTGAAATTGGTGTCGATAGTTGAACCAGGATTTGCTTTCTTGATACTCTTAAGAACATCTTTGAAACCATCTGGTCTCTTGTCTCTTACATGAGCATCAGCAACCAAACCAGGATAAGTGGAATGGTACTGTTCTAAGTGAGGGTTATCCTCCTTATATTTATCGAGGACAGTAAAGGACATCCTTTCTTCGGTGATCTCTCCTGTCTCTTTATTTCTAAATTCATAAGTTGGCATTACCTAAACCTCTTAGATACAATCATCTCGGCAATAAACTCACCGACTAAAGTTCCTATGATTTGAAGCATAGTTTTGGGTGCACTACCTGCTAACTCCTCAAACATATACATGTTTAATCGGAAAGCATAGTTTGCTTCTGTTATTATCCCATCAACTTGCGTTTGTGTCAAGGGCAAACAGTTTAGTGTACCTCTATAGTTATTTTTAAAGTCAACTGGATTGTATATATCTTTGAACTCATAGAAATTAAAAGCTTCATCACTTAATTTCAATGACTTCTTTGCAATCCCTTTTAATATCTGACCACCAGATAGATCACCCATGTACCTAGTGTAATGGTGTCCTATGAATAGATGTGGTTCTTGACGACCTACCTCTCTTATTCTATCAATATATCTTTTGGTAGCATCACTAGGATATATTGTTTCATGCCACCCTTCTCCATAAAAGTAATCTAAATCTTTTGCTAATGCTTTATGACGTTTTAGTTCATCAAACAATATTGGACTCACTTCATCGTTGTCTTTTAAATGCTCTGCAACGTCCTCTAAGGCAGTGTAAACAAAGTAAAGGTTAGATACTAAGGTTCGATAACTCTCCTCGCTTACAACTCCTCTCAGGAACGATGTAACAAAGGATGTATTCTCTGCCATTGAATGGGATTTCTTTGTTCCCAGTTTTATTTGTGCAGCAAAGTCCTCTACCATGATAATGCCTCCGATACTACAGGTAACTGTTCTTTAAATACAGTTCTACACTCTTCTACTATATCCATGTGCTCTTTCTGAGTACCATGAGCAGAACGTAATTCTATGTAGTGAATCCAAGAACGTATACTACCTGTCATATAAATCTTGGTTGGTGTTGCTAAAGGGAGAACAAACCTCGCACATTCCTTCGCAATGCCCTCACGGATGAGTTCATTATAAAGATCAATTCCTTCAGCGAAGTAACGAGCAATGTTCTTTTGGAGATTCTCCTTCTGATTCTTGGGGATATCATTGATAGAATTTTGGCGATTGGTTTTGTCTTGTCTCCTTAAATCTGGTATGGGTATGTTACCTAACAAGTTAGTGTCAGCATACCTTTGACTAAATTCTTGGAACGTAAAAGATCTATGTCTTAAGATCTGTGCACCTAAACCTCTAGTTGTCTCAATTTCTAGAGTCATATGTGCTTGCTCAAACACAGACCAATGCCCATGCTTAATACAATACTTCAAAAGTCCTGATACTTCTGGGTTCTCTTGGTTCTTAGGGTTAGATACCCTAGCAATGAACCCCATTGTCTTCTCAGCATCAGGAGTAATACTAATAAGTTTTACCATAAATTAAATGAAACCTTTGTCGTTGTAGTATCCATACATGGTTGTGATATCTTCTTCAGAAGTATCCCATTTGATGTCACCTACATCAATTGCTTTTTGACAAAAAGTATATGCTTTGTTGTCAATTTGAATGCTGTTGTGAGACAAGGAAGTCATACATACTTCTCTTGCTTTGAATTCTAGATCTTGGTTCATCGCTTTTGCTTTTTAGATTTAGGTTTAGGTTGATCCCATAACTTCGGATTAATTGTACCATACCAAGAGTTCAAGTGCAATAGTTTGCCACCTAATGTCTTGAGTTTATCATAGTAAGCATCAAATATATTGACACTCTTTTGTGATAAAACAAGATCATTAATGATCTCTTCACCAATACTATAAATGACAAGAGTAGTTCCCTGTGGGTACTTTGTCTTGTCAATATCTTTCTCTAGAATATCATGTTTAAAAACTTTGAGTTGATATTCTGAGACCTCTTGTTCTGTAAAAGAAACTCTTTTCTTTTCCATCTTTGGTTTAGATTCTGTTGTCATTCTGACCACTGAATGTTAGGAAAAGCTGAGGTTACAACTGCCTTAGTAATTCTATACTTCTTATGCAATTGCTTATCTTTTACCAAACAGATTATGTCTGCTTCACTTTCATGAAGACCTTCTAGCATTTGGATGAATAGTTGTTCACGTTTGAACCTAGCAAGAGAGTTAGCACCTTTAATGAATCTCCATAGATTCTTTGCTTCTCTTTCGAGCATAGTATGCTCAGTACCTATAGGTGCATCGTTTCTTTTAAAAGGAACTTCACCTTCTGGTATGTCAGAGATAATCTTTGGTTCAAAATTCCATTTCAGAACTGAACGTAGTGCTTGACTATTGTTGTCCTGTAGGATCTTGATTTTCTCTGCTTTAGTTTTGGCATTAGATGCCTTTTTAATAACTTCCGAAATCAAAAGTTTCATAATTCTATGTCAATAGTAATATTATATATCAATCATCTAGATCTGTAAAGGGGTCACGTGTGAACGCATCCCTTTCATCAAATTCGACGCTGATAAGTTTAGCAATTTGGAATGGAATAGGGTTACCATTCTCATCCATCATCTCTGGATGTTGTGTGAGTTTAATACTCTCTTCAGTTTCTTTACTATCTGAAATTGCTTCTACGTAATTCAAATAGTAACTGTTTGCAAACCACCCAAGAATAAATCCAATGATTGTCCCACCGATAGTAATCAATGTAGACAGGGTAAGTACAACTGCCATGTCCATGGCTTTACCTCCATTTAAAACTATTGTTGTGTTATCTGGTTCGGGTTCTTTGCCTAACCTCCTACGTAGCATGAACTCATCACCTTTATTTAGTGGCGACTTTTCTTCTTTTGGTTTTGGGTTTTGCTTTCCTTCCTGGTTTTCTTTCGAGTTCATACTTCCATGCATCCTCTAGTATTCTATAAAGATAGGTTTTAATCTTACGTGCTGTTGGTTTGGGTATGTGACCGTAAGCTTCACGTAGGGTTTGATCCCCTCCCTTAATATACTGTTCCAATTCAAGAGTTGTTGCAGATATCTCTGCAGCAGTTGAACTTTCACAAAATTTTCTGACTTGAGGTTTGGTTGCTTTGTTGTGTTTAAGATAAAGGTAGCAATTAAATAAGTATCTACCGTTAAATGATTCTTCTATTGCTTGTTCTACCAATGGGTAAAACTCATCTTCATACCAATCCATTCTCTTTTAAATAAGTAACTGTTTCTTTTGACCCACCAATTCTACGTGTTCCTATTGTTACTTGGGGGAATGTGGAACCTTCACCGAACTCATTATAGAATGCTTTCTTACTGAAGTGTTCGTTAAGTTTATAGACGACATAGTTTGCTTGTAATGCATCGAATAATTCACATACTTTCTGACAATAAGGACAGTCGTTCTTAGAATATACAGTTATGTTTGATAACATGTGGTGAAAATTGTTCTTTTAATTTTATCTATAATAAAGGCATGTCCATCCTAGCATAAAAAAGAGGGGTGTCAAGCACCCCTCATAAATTTGATCCGTATGGACTTAGAATGTGAACTTCACACCTGCTTTAGCACCCCAGTCGATGTCATCTTCGTTAGTTACTCCAGAGATCTCTCCGTAGAACTTATCATAAGAACCACCAAGGTATCCGATTAACTCAACGTCACCGAACTCATCAGTTGATTCTGTATGAGTCACTGTAGGACCACCAGATACGTACCAACCGATACCACCAGGTGTTTCTCCTTCGTATCCGACTACTGCTTCTAGTCCACCAGAAGTATATGCTCCATCAGGATAAGAACCAGTTGCTTCTATATTAACATATGGACCAGCAAAAGCTGCACCAGATACTAGAAGAGGAGTTGCTGCTACTGCAGCGATTGTTGATTTAAAAGACATGTTTATTTGAATTTCTCGCAAAGGCAATAAAAAACCCTTGCGGATGTTAGTACTCCCGACATGGAATACTGTTGACATACGCAGGGGCACGATCTTTCGATCCCTTTGTTATGATTCTATTTATTATACATTATCTTTGGGATCATGTCAAGTTAGTCCTTCATCATACTATAGATCATTATCATGACAACTGTTGTCAATACTGTGACATTAACTAAAATTAATCCGACCATCTTCAATGTGGAAACCGTACTGACCATTGTTTATGTTAAGTTTTGTTACTATATATGCTTAACAATTCTTATTGAGATCCTCTGCCATGTTTCCACCTATCTCTGCACCTTGCTCTCCACCGAACATAGCAACCCAACCTGCAACAACCCAACCTACGAATGGTATACCACTAACTGTAGGGGCAGCAGCAGCACCAATACTAGTGCCTACTAATTTACCTGTTCCTTTTGCTGCACCAACTGCTTCAATACATGCTTCAGATTTTGTAGTACCTTTAGTTCCTTGTGATATCTCAGGTTTAATATGAACTGTACCATCCATAGTATACTCTTCTACACTCTTCTGAGTGTTGTTTGATAGTCCTAAGAAACCACCTTTTGTTTTAATATCTTTAGTGGTATACATGACTTTAGGATCATTTGATTTATATTTAATCGAGTACCCTTCTTTACTTGCTTCTACAGCGTAGGAAGTATAAGGACCTACAGGTAAATTAATTTTCGGTAATTTAGTAGTACGACTATTAACAACTAATACAATCATACCTAGGTTAGTCACTCCTAAGAGTGCACCAAGACCCACTCCAACCCATTTGTTCATAATTCTTAATCATTCTCCTAAGGTATGTATAACAGGTTTCTCATTTTTTAGGATGTTATATAGTTCCATGTTCTCTGCAGTTGAAACAGGATAGAACTCAGCATTAGGATCAAACCCATCGTACCTCGTTGCTTGGTTGATAACTATAGATCCATTCTCTCCTGACTCTGACCTATGAAATGTACCACGTGGTATAAACAAAGCACCACTGTGTACATTGAGATGTACTATATGATATGGACACTTCCAATCTCTGTTAACCAACTCAAAGGTTCTCTCACCCTGTATCACTCTGTTAACATCGTCTTGGAAACTATGGATGTAGAACTGTTTACCTCCTACACAATCAGGTGGAGGTGATACTGCAGCACCTGTATGTACTACAAGGTCACTAGCATTTGATTCTTCTACACTTATATCATAAAAGATAACATCGTCTGTCTCTCTGAACACACGATGTCTTCTGAATTGTATGTCACTCATGTTGTAATTTTTGTACTACTGTTTCTTTTCCCATGGGTGCTATGTCATTAAGACCATTAGCATCAAACCATGGAGCTTCTTCCCAATCAAATCCTTCACCAAATGTATTGTCAGGTGACATAACATACCAATGACACTTAGCGTCAGGTATATCTACTGCACACACTGCCCAATCATCTGCCCACTGTGGTACTTGAACGTACATAACAGGTAGATGATTAGCAAATAGTGAAATAATAAAAGAAAATAAAATCATTGTATCATCATCATAGCATGCTGTAGTTCTTTTGCGTGGTTTAGTTCGTCTTGTGCTATCTCTTGTATCTTTGTATCCTCTGGATGGTATGCTGCATACTTAACGTAGGTCTCGTAAGCATGTGATTCAATTTTCATGTTGATATCATAAGCGTTAATAGGATCGACAAGATAGTAAGCAACCATGATCCAATAATAAAGTAGAACAAGATGCTTGGCAAAGAACCTATCAACCCAATAAGCATCCCCTCCTCTTCTTTCCATCTCTTCCAGATGTTCCGTTTCATTTAATGCCTGATAAAAATGTTCCTTCATTAGATATATGTGTTCTTCGCCACGAAGTCCTAATGATTCACGAAAATGTAACACACTGATGAATGAGAAGTAAGGTGCTCTAGCTATAACCTCTAGTACCCAGAACCTTTGAAAATTTCTACCTCTGTACAGAAAATCTAAGATGTATATTGTGGTATCTAATACCCATGTGTTAAATGATTTCATAAAATTTCCTTTAAAATAAATTCTTTAGAAAGAACTGGGTCACCTAGAAGTTCTAATTGTAACCCATCAGCATCTACGAAGAGGTCGTCTTCCGCTTCCTTTCTACAATGCTGCCAGTAATATGTTCCATCTTCTCTACGATATATGTAGCTAGTGTTGTGTGAATCAATGGTGAACATTGCAATACATGTTTGCTTGTGTTGCCAACATGGGTCTTCTGCTCGTCTTTCATACTCAGTCACGTTGTCTCCAATCGTCAGACCTGTCGTTTCTAAACCAATCTGCTATGTCACTTGCATCAGTGAAACCCCTTTTGTGTTTACTTGAATCGGGATCTCCTATATCCAAGTACTTAAGAAAAGAATCATCATCACTAACTGCTAATCTTCTTGCTGAACTTAGCATACCTCTAGCAGAAGTATTCTTTTTAGATAATTTCTCTGCCCATATCATATCTTCCAAACCCACTTCCTGACCAGATGCAATTGATTTGCAAATACCTTCTAACCGAAGGCGGTATGCTGTTGATAACATAGATTAATAAGTATTATTAGTATTAATTATACAACTTATAATTGCTTTAGTATTCTTCTGTTAGTTCTGCCTGACAAGGTGGTGTTGTTCTATGATAATTAACATGCATTAACTCTATGAACACAAGAGAACAAACCAATATCATATTGATCTGAAACAACGGATGCTTGAGTAGATTCATTCTGGATATCCATCATCATCGTCATTAGTTTCGTAACCAACACGAGGTCCTTTAGTTTGCTCCCACCATGGGTGAACATATGCACTTGGGTCTGAATATACTTCGCTCTCTAATTCTTCTAGTAAATCTTTAAGATCCTTTACTATCTTTTTTAGGTTTCGCTTTTTCATGATGTTTAATTCTGTTTGCGTACCAAACTTCCTGCTCAGTATACCATTCTGGATGCTGTTTGGCAACCTTTATTAACTTCTTTGCTGCTTTCTTTGTTGATAAACTCATATAATTCCTAATGAACCTGCTGTTATACCGATACCTAACACCAATACAAATTCAAGTATCCCATGGGATGCCACTGGGATATCATTGATCTTATAAATTAAATCTCTGGGGAGCATTGCTACGATTGTAAAGTTACTTTACAAGTATTTATAAAATGTTACGCAAATACCATGCTCTGTACCATGTCACCGTAGTAGGTGTATAAAAGTAAGATGCTAATAAATACGATCTGAGGCATTGGACTAGGTAAATATACTCTACAGTATTATATAGGTATTTATACCTTGTGTCAACAGTTCTCCTCTTTATAGTAATCTAATTTGTGGAGAATCTTAGCATAATCATCTCCTAGATGATCTGATTGAGGAGACACCATACTTCTATAGTACTGACATGCCTTCTGCATTTTATCAATTTCTTGTTTGTTAAAGTGGATCATTAGTTTATCCAACGTTACCTATTATATACACAAAAAAGGAGGGTGTCAAGACCCTCCTTTGTTTATGGAATTAATTATAAGATCTATTTGGTATTTTAATTAATGAATCAAACTCTTCTTTATTATTGTCCTGTGCTACAAATCTATGTTCTGCATCAGGATGATTCCAAGGAAACGAAGCTCTATGCATTTCAGTTTGTCCAGATATATTCATTAATTTATCTTCCAATCTAGGAAGCCAAGATGAAAATACCTTTTCTCTTTTTGAATCTAATGTTTCTTTTCCTGTTGGAACGTCAACAGAAAATATCATATGTAATGGAGCATTATTAGTCCTTGCAATTGATGCTTGAGTTATAATACTTCCTATTCTTGCTTCAAAGTTTTTCAC
>Ga0208127_1001526_pt1 | contig 11471 bp, 16 predicted proteins | sample ETNtaG_6_FD_185751 | JGI IMG/M metagenome (GOLD analysis project Ga0208127, IMG submission 185751) | Marine microbial and viral communities from oxygen minimum zone, Eastern Pacific Ocean - ETNP201306SV45 (SPAdes) (version 2) | ecosystem: Environmental > Aquatic > Marine > Oceanic ...
AGTATATTACTTAACTGCTCCATCAGAAGCATCTTCAAACCTTAATAGATATGATGGAATTAAATACGGCCTTTCAGATAACAAACACCAAAGTTCATGGGAAGTTATAAAAAATACAAGAAGTAATTTTGGTGAAGAAGTTAAAAGAAGGATATTACTTGGGACATTTGCACTATCATCTGGTTATTATGATGAATATTATGGAAAGGCACAAAAAGTTAGAGGAATGATTGTGCATTCATTTAAAGAAGTATTTAAAAAATATGATATTTTAATTTCACCTACATCACCAATAACTGCTTTTGATTTAGGGTCAATGATTGATGATCCTTTAACAATGTATCAAAATGATATATGTACTATGCCTGCAAATATTGCTGGAATTCCTGCAATTTCAATTCCCTGCGGAATGTCGAATGGGCTTCCAGTAGGCTTGCAAATTATGGGTCCACATTTTTCAGATTTAAAAATTATTAATATTGCTAAAGAATTTGAAAATTACACTGAATTAAACATATTAGAAACAATGAGCATATGAAAAAATTACTAAGCACTATAATATTTTTGATTTTGATGATTAGTTGTTCAAACAATGAAGATGAACTTCTCATTTCCTCCGAAGGGCCTCCAGCATTCCCGCACGTTTTCATGGGGAATGCTTATGTTAATGGTCAACCTATTAAAGAAGGTATAGTAATTTATGCAGAATTTGGAAATTCCCAATCTGAAATTGTTGAAACTTTATATGGCAGATACCTAAATGTATTAGTTGCTCCAAAATATAAATCTGAATTAACATCTGAAGTTAATTTTTATATTGAAAATGATAAAGGGGATAAAATTAAAGCTATTGAAAATTTTAAATTATCAAAGGTTAATGAGCCGTATGTTGTCAATATGAGTTTGAATTTTAAAAGGTATCCCTAATGCTAATAAAGGTAAATAATAAATTTCCTACTATTTCCGATAATTCTTACATTGCTCCTTCTTCTTCAGTCATTGGTGATGTAATTTTAAATACTTTTTCAAGTATTTGGTTTGGTGCAGTCGTTAGGGCTGACAATGGTTCGATAAGAATTGGTGAAAGAACAAATATTCAAGATAATTCAGTTATACATTCTGATGATGATGCAACTATTGGTAATAATGTAACAATTGGCCATGGAGTAATATGTCATGCAAAAAATATTATGGATAATTGTTTATTAGGTAACGGATCAATATTAAATGAAGGTGTAATTGTTGGCGAATTTTCTTTAATTGCTTCTGGCTCAATGGTCCTTGAAAATATGAAGATACCTCCAAGATCTCTTGTCATGGGTAATCCAGCTAGAATAAGAGGTGAAATAAATGAAAGGCATGTCGAGCTAATTAAATTAAGTTCCTCAACTTATGTTGATAAAGTTAAAGTATATTTAGATTCTGAACAATTTAGCTGATTAATAAATTATCTATTAATCTTATATTTCCAACTTTCGCAGCTACCATAATTACTTGATTCTTGTTATTTAGCAGCTTTGAAATTAATCTTTCATTTTCATCAAATATTGAAATATTCTCTAAAAAAATATATTCAATTTCTAAAGAATTATAGTCTTTATAAAAATCTTCTAGGAAACTTATGTAATTAATCTCAGGATCTTCCTTTATATTTTTTTCAAGTAATTTCAATCCTTCATAAATTTTGGATGCTACAAATTTTTGATCATCATTTAAAAGTTTATTCCTGCTGCTCAATGCAAGGCCTGAAGGTTCTCTGACAGTTTCAACTGGAATTATAGAAGTTCCATGAAGTGGAGATAACTTTGTATAAATTAGACATAATTGTTGAAAATCTTTAATTCCAAATAAAGCGTAATCTGGTTTAATAACTTCAAAGAATTTATTAACAATGGTTAAGACTCCATCAAAGTGACCTGGCCTATATTTTCCTTCTAAAATTTTTCCTTGTGAGGCAGAGTTTATTTTTTTTAAGTTTGAGTTTAATATTTCTTCTTCTTTTGGGTAATAAACTAGATCAACACCATATTTTTCAAAAATTTTTAAATCTTCATTGAAGTTTTTCGGATAATTGGCTAAATCTTCCGGATTATTAAATTGAAGGGGATTTATAAATAATGACGAAATTAAATAATTACCATATTTTTTACCTTCTTCTAATAATCTTATATGTCCATCGTGCAAAGATCCCATAGTTGGCACAAAAGAGGTCTTTAATTTCAAGTCATTGCAATAACTAATTATTTCATTTTCTGATCTAATAATTTTCATATTTTTTAAAATTGTGGCTATTTTTATATAAGTTTAATTGGAATTAATATATCCTTAAATTTACATTAACTTAATGATTATATAATTATGGAATTTAAAGCACCAAGAGGAACATCGGATCATCTTCCAGAATTGAAGTCTAACTGGAATAAAATTGAAATAATTGCGAGAGAAACAGCAAGGTCATTCGGATATAACGAAATAACTACTCCTGTTTTTGAACAAACAAGTTTGTTTAAAAGGGCTGTTGGAGAGGGAACAGATGTAGTTACAAAAGAGATGTATAACCTCACTGATCTTGGTGGAAATGAATTTACTTTAAGGCCAGAAGGGACAGCTCCGGTTTGTAGAGCATTTGTTGAACATGGCATGCATAATTTACCTTACCCTCTGAGATTATTTTACATTGAACCAATGTTTCGCCATGAAAGACCTCAAAGTGGCAGAATGAGGCAACATCATCAATTTGGAGTTGAAATATTTGGAGATAATAGCCCTGAAGCAGATGCAGAAATAATTCTTGTAGGACTAACCTATTTAAAAAAATTAGGAATAAAAAATCTTAAATTAAGATTGAATTCAATTGGTAATAAAAATTCTAGAGAAAAATTTAGAAAAGAATTTTTAGATTATTTCTCTACAATGAAGAACGATCTTCCAGAAATTGATAAAAAAAAGTTTGATTTAAATCCAATTAGAATTCTTGATTCCAAAGAAAAAATTACCATGGATTTAATTTTAAAATCTCCAAAACCAATCGAATTTCTTGATGATGAATCCAAGAAACATTGGGACAAGCTCCAAATAATCATTAATAAAATAATTGATCAATTTAATGATGTTGATTTGGTTATTGATCACAACTTAGTAAGAGGTTTAGATTATTACTCAATGACTGTTTTCGAAATTGAGCCAGCAAGTAGAAGTGAAAAATCTCAAGCGAGTATATTATCAGGCGGAAGATATGATAATTTAATTTCACATATTGGAGGCCCAGACACACCTGCAGCTGGTTTTGGTAGCGGAATAGAAAGAATAATGATTTCAATGGATGAAAGTTTTTTTGAAGTTGATGACTTACCCCATTTAACTATCATCTCATTAACAAGTGAAGCTTGGGTAAAAACTAACACACTTGCCAATACATTGAGGGAGAAAAATGTTGTTGTTGTAAATGCATCTGCAAATAAAAGTTTTAAATCTCAGATGAGATATGCTAATCAAATCAAATCAAAATTTTTAATGGTGGTTGGAGAGAATGAATTAAATAATGATGAAATTGAAATTAAAGAACTTTCAAGTGGGATAACCACTAAGATGAAATTCAACGTAGATGAAATATACTCAAAATTAATTGAAAATGGATAAATCAACCTTAAATAAACTAAAAAATATTGAAGAAAGATTTTTTGAAATTGAAAAACTAATGTCTGATCAAAATAATGCTTCAGATATCCAATTGATCACAAAGCTTGCAAAAGAGCACAGTGAATTAAAAAAAATTGTAAATTTGTACCAAGATATAAATCAAAAATCATCTCAACTTTATGACCTAAAACAAATAGTAAAAGAAGAAAGTGACAATGAATTAATCGAACTTGCAAAAGAAGATATTTCTGAATTAGAGAAAGAAATTGAAACTTTAAGTGCTGATTTGCAGGAACAGCTGATACCAAAAGATGTTAGAGATAAAGCAGATGCTATAGTTGAAGTTAGGGCCGGAACTGGTGGTGATGAAGCAAGTATATTTGCTGGAGAAATTTTTCGAATGTACCAAAGGTACACAGAGTTACAAAACTGGTCTTTCAAATTAGTTGATATGAATGACAACGGATTGGGTGGAATTAAAGAAGTTACTTTTGAAATTAATGGTTCTGGGGTTTTCAGAAAAATGAAACATGAAGCAGGTACACATAGAGTACAGAGAGTGCCTTCTACCGAATCACAAGGAAGGATACATACTTCTGCAGTAACAGTTGCGGTTTTGCCAAGACTTGAAGATATAAATATAACTATTAACCAAGAGGATATTAGAACTGACATTTTCCATTCTGGTGGAGCAGGCGGTCAAAATGTTAATAAGGTTGCAACAGCGGTAAGGCTTACACATAATCCATCAGGGATTGTAGTTACATGCCAAAGGGAAAGATCTCAGTCTCAAAATAGGCTTATAGCAATGGATTTACTTAAAGTTAGGTTATGGGATCTTGAATATCAGAAACAACAACTTGAACATAGTAAAAATAGGAAGGATCAAGTTGGTAGTGGTGACAGATCAGAAAAAATTAGAACATACAATTTTCCTCAAGGAAGAATAACTGATCATAGAATAAATGAGTCAGTTTATAATTTAGATGAATTTTTAAATGGATCTATTGATATATTGATCGATAAATTAATCAGAAATGAACAAATAAAAAAATTATCTGAAAATGAAGATAATTGAATCATATATATATACACTTAATCAAATTGAATCAATAACTTTTGACAAGATTGAAGCTGAGGCAGAAACAGAATTAATCTTCACAAGCAAGCTCTTTAAGAAATATTTTGGGCAGAGCTTAAAAAAAGAGGAAGTATTTGGAAAATTTTCACATAATGAATTAAAAAAGAATACTTTATTGAATTTAAATGAAATTATAAAAGAAAGATCTAAAGGTATCCCTATTCAGTACATATTAGATGAGGCCTGGTTTTATGGACATAATTTTCATGTTTATATTAATGACTCACACAAAGCTTTAATTCCAAGAAATGAAACGGAATTAATAGTAGAAAAATTAACTGAACATTCAAAAGAAAAATCTAAATACATTGGAATTGATATTGGAACAGGGACATGTTGCATACCGATTTCTTTTATTTTAAATTCCTCAAATGATGTTTTTTTTGATGCTATTGATCCTTATACATTTAAAATAGCAAAAAAAAATATATCAAAATTTAAATTAGAAAAAAAAATAACTCTGCATAGTATTGGCATTGAAGAAATCTTGAATACTTTTGATAGAAAGTACGATATTGTTACTGCAAATTTACCTTATATTCCTAAAGATAAAAAAATTAAAGAATTAGTTTTTGAACCAAAAGAGGCTCTTTATGCCAAAGATAATGGTTTACATTACATAAAAATATTTTTTAATATCCTGCCAAATATTATTAAAAAAAATGGGATTGCATTTATCGAAATTGATCCTAAGCATTCTGATTATTTATTAAAATTAAAAAACTTTGAAATATCTATATTTAAAGATTTAAATAATCTAGACAGGATAGCTAGAATTAAACTTAAATAGTTATCTTTTAGTAAATTGCTGAGCTTTCCTTGCTCTTTTCAATCCGTATTTTTTACTTTCTTTAACTCTTGAATCTCTTGTTAATAAACCCTTGGTTTTCAATTTCTTTCTATATGACGGATCCATTTTAATAAGAGCTCTTGATATGCCTAATGACAATGCATCAGCTTGCCCAGAAATACCTCCACCATGAGTTTTTGCAATAACAGATAAATCTCCAGCTACATCAAGTAATTCCAATGGTCTTGTTGCTGATTTTTGCCATATCTCTACCGGTATTGCTTCTTGAAGTGGTTTGCCATTAACTGTAACTCCACCAGGTTTATTACCACTATAAATTCTTACTCTGGCAATTGCAGATTTTCTTTTTCCTGTTCCGTAGTAATACTTTTGAGTAGACAATATATTCTCCTATTTCTTTTCAATATTTTTTTCAAAAGGATGAGAGCTGTCTGAAAAAACTTTTAGCCTTTTCATCATTACATCCCTTAATTTGTTTTTTGGAAGCATTCCCTTTACTGCATTAACAACTACTTCATTAGGATCTTTTTCCATCATTTCTTGAAATTTTATCAACTTTTCACCACCAGGGTAGCCAGAATGTTTAAAATACTCTTTTTGGGTATCTTTATTTCCTGTTAATTTAACACCTTTTGAATTTATAACTACTACAAAATCTCCTGTTGCTAAATTTGGAGCATAGCCTACTTTTTCTTTTCCCATTAGTTTCATTGCTATTTGAGTAGCAACTCTACCTAGAACTTGATCATTGGCATCAATCAAATGCCACTCATGACTAATTTCTTTTGAACTAATTGATATTTTATTTAAATCTTTGTTAATCATAATTAATTAAAAATGTTTTTGTATTTGATGTCAGATAAGTATAAACCTTTTGAAGAAACAAGTAGATTAAATTTACCTTTACTAGGCATATCTAATGCTTCTTTAATGTTAGTTAAACTTATTTTATTTTTCATTAATAATATCAACGAGCCAACTATTCTTCTAACTTGTTGATATAAAAATGAGTTTCCAGAAATAATTATATCCATTTTTCTTCCAGAAAAATTATATTTAATAGATTTAATTTCTCTGATTGTATTTGAATTTTTCGGAAGCAACCTTCCTGTAAAAGACAAGAAATTATGTTTACCAATAAATACATTGGTTGCATTTTTGAGTGAGCTAATATCAAGTCTTTCTTTAATATGCTCAAAATAATTATATTCAATTGGCGATATCCTATCTCCAAGTATTAGCCTATATGTATATTCTCTTGTAAGTGCATCTCTTCTCACATCTATATTGCTTTCAGTTTTATTACATTTAAAAGCTCTAATATCTTTAGGAAGATTATAATTTAAAGTATCAACCCATGATTCTTCAGTAATATCTAAGTTTGATTTAAAGTTGACTACCTGTTTTATAGCATGCACTCCAGAATCGGTTCTGCTAGCAAACTCAGAGATTACATTTTTCTTGTGAATAGAAGTTAATGCTTCATCAAAAGCACCTTGTACTGTTCTGGTGTTTGGTTGTTTTTGAGATCCTTGGAACTTTGTTCCATCATACTCTATTGCTACAACTAAATTATTCATCTTCATTTTCGTTTTCAGTTGATTCTGTAGTAATATCATCAATTATAGACAGCTCAACCATGTGAGATGAGTCACCCTTCCTGTAACCCAACTTAGTGATTCTTGTAAATCCGCTATCTCTAGTTTCGAATCTTTTACTAACTACATTGAACAACTCATTAGTGATTTCAGTATTATTAACAATAGAATAGGCTTTTCTTTTATCGTTAACAGAGCCTTTCCTGCCAAGAGTAATAAGTTTTTCTAATTTTGGTTGCACTGCTTTAGCTTTAGACATTGTGGTTCTAATTTTTCCACGCTTTATACATTCGTTTAAAAGAATTCTATAAAGCGCTTTCCTACTGCCAGTCTTTCTACCTAATTTATATCCAGAAACTCTATGCCTCATTGCTATGCTTTTCCTTCTTCTTCAACCTGTTTTATGAAAGGTTGCAGTTTTTCTTCAAGCTCATCTAAAGATTTCTGCCCGAAGTTCTTGAGTTTAAGCATCTCGGGACCAAGAGGAAATTCTATAATATCTCCTACTCGATTTAATCCGCTCCTTTTTAAACAATTGAAAGTTCTGCTCGATAAATCAAGGCTCTCAACAAGAGTGTTATAAACTTCTGCAGAAACACCTTTTGAATCATTTGTTTCAACTACGTTAGTTACTTCTTCAAGATTTACAAATTGAAAATATTTCTTCATAAGTAAATCTGCACCATTTTTTACAGCGTCCGAAGGAAGTATTGAGCCATCTGTCCAGATTTCTAAAGTTAATTTTTCAATATTAGTCTCATTTCCAATTCTTATATCTTCAACAAAGTAGTTAACCTTTCTCACAGGACTAAAAATTGAATCAACAGGCAAAAAACCAATGCCAAGGCTTTCTTGTGCAAATCTATCTGCTGGGATGTACCCAACTCCATGTTCCACATTAAATTCAACAGAAAGCTTAGATGAACTACTGTTTAAAGTTGCTAAATATAATTCTGGATTAACAATCTCAAAATCTGCACTCGTCATTATATCTCCAGCTGTAATTTTGCCCTCACCTTTGACATCTAATCTCATTCTTCCAGATCTTTCTGACATAGCTTTTAATCTAATATTTTTAAGATTTAATATAAATTCAATTACACCTTCAGTCATACCATCTATTGATGAGTATTCATGTTGAACTCCATCTATTCTTACCCATGTAATTGCTGCACCAGATAGAGAATTAAGCAGTGTCCTTCTCATTGAATTGCCGATAGTATCACCCATTCCCTTGGGAAGAGGACTTGCAATAATCTCAGCATACTTTTCATTTTCTTCATTTATTACAAATGAAAGTTCTGGTAATTTTTTTTCACTCATCTGTTCTTCAAATTCAGATGTAGTTGTTACACCAAACTGTTTTTCTATTTCTTCTGGCATCATTCCCATTTTATCTCCTTGAATAATATTCAATAATTAATCTTGTTTGAATTCCAATTTCCATATCATCTGTTTCAGGCTTAGATATAACATCCCCTGAACCATTTTTTCTATCCGATTTTAACCATTCAGGAACATTTCTTTCTTTCATTTCTTCATCAAGATCCATAGTTTTAAACATTTCAGTTTTTTTTGATTTTTCTGATATCTCAATTTTGTCCCCATTTCTAACTAAATAACTGGGTACATCAACTTTTCTACCATTTACAAGAAAATGACCATGACTAACGAGCTGTCTTGATTGGGCTCTTGATCTTCCAAATCCTAACCTAAATACTGTATTATCTAGCCTACTCTCTAAAATTGATAATAAATTTTCACCAGCAATACCTTCCATTTTTGAAGCCTTTTTGACATAAGTTCGAAATTGTCTTTCCATTATTCCATAAATAATTCTAGCTTTTTGTTTCTCTCTAAGCTGAGTTCCATAGTCAGACAATCTTCTAGTTGGGACATATGAATTCTTCCTTAACCGATTTCTCTCTACCGAACATTTTCCAGAAGGTTTTGAGCAAAGCCTTTCGCCCATTCTTACACATTCTTTACAAGTTATTGATGTTCTAAGTTTCAATTTTATGCTCCTTCTATACTCTTCTTCTTTTAGGTGGTCTACAACCGTTGTGTGGTATCGGCGTTACATCTTTAATACTAAGAACATTAAGGCCTGATGACTGAAGAGCTCTAATTGCTGCTTCTCTTCCAGCTCCAGGACCTTTTACAACTACATCAAGTTTATTAAGACCTATTTCTTCAGCTTTTTTTGCCAAAGTTTCTGCGATTCTTTGAGCTGCGAAAGATGTTGATTTTCTCGACCCTTTAAATCCAACTGATCCTGCTCCACTTGAATAGAGCACATTACCAGATTCATCAGTTAATGTAATTATAGTGTTATTAAAGGTAGCTGAAATATAAGCCATACCTTTTTGGATAAATCTTTTTTCTTTTTTTCTTTGTCTTGTTTTTCTAGCCATTTTAATGTTTAGTTACTTGTTTTTTACCAGCAATTGCAATCTTTTTGCCTCTTTTAGTTCTTGCATTAGTTTTGGTTCTTTGTCCTCTTGCAGGAAGGTTTCTTCTGTGCCTATCACCTCTGTAGGTTTTGATATCACCAAGTCTTTTTATATCATCCCTAACAGATCTTCTTAAGTCACCTTCAATAGGTTCTTCAAGAGAATCAACAAGTGACCTAATAAGGTTTAGTTTTTCTTCACTAAGATCTTTAACTCTTGGATTGTCAGAAACGCCAGCTCTTTCAATTAATTTTTTAGCGCCAGTTCTTCCAATGCCATAAATGCTTGTTAATGCAATTTCTATTCTCTTGTTGTCAGGTATATTTACACCTTTTACTACTGCCATTACTTATCCTTGTTTCTGTTTACACTTAGGATTGGAGCATATTACCATTACTGCTCTTCTCCTTCTAATAATTCTGCAATTGTCACATCTTTTTTTTACTGACGATCTTACTTTCATTTTATTTAAACCTATATGTTATTCTGCCTCTTGTTAAATCATAAGGTGATAATTCTACTAAAACTCTATCTCCAGGTATAACTCTAATGAAATTCATTCTTATTTTACCTGAAACATGAGCGAGAACTTCATGCCCATTTGCTAATTCAATTTTAAAATTTGCATTTGGTAAAGCTTCTTTAACTTTCCCTTCTACTTCTATTGAGTCTTTTTTTGACATAATTAACTTGTTAAAACCTCCGGTTTTGAATCAGTTATCAAGACTGTATTTTCAAAATGAGCAGATTTTGCACCATCAGATGTTACTACAGTCCACCCATCATCGCATAATTTTGTTCCTTCGCCACCCAAATTTACCATTGGCTCAATAGCTAAAGTCATGCCCGGAATAAGTTTTGGGCCTGACCCAGGTGCTCCAAAATTTGGAACTTGCGGAGGTTCATGTAATGACCTACCGATTCCATGGCCAGTATAATTCCTTACAAGACCATAACCTTTAGGAATAATAAATTCCTCAACTGCGTTACCAATATCACCAATAAATTTACCCACTACGCATTCATTGATCGCTAATTCCAATGATTCCGAAGTATCTGATAATAGATTAATTTCTTTTTGAGTGCAATCTCCTACTGGAAAAGTCTTTGCATGATCACTATTAAATCCTTCCACAATAACACCAGCATCAATACTTATAATATCTCCGTTTTTCAGTTTTCTTGATGAAGGGATCCCGTGAACTATTTCTTCATTTATAGATACACAAATTGTATTTGGAAAATCATATAAACCTAAAAAGGCTGATTTAACTTTATTTTTTTTAATTTCTTTTTTTGAAATATTATCCAATTCTAATGTTGTGATTCCTGGCTCAATTGCCTTTTCCATTTTATTCATTATTTCGGCAATAATATTACCTGCTTCTCTCATATGTGAAATTTCTTTTTCTGTTTTAATTAAAATGTTAGTTTTATTGTTAAGCATTAAATTACCTCAGTCTTTAAAACATTAAAAATCGTGCTTGAAACATCTGTCTCTGACTGATCACCGTTTATTGTGTCTAAAAGAGATCTTTCATTGTAAAATTCAAGAAGAGGCTCAGTTTGATTTCTATATACCTTCAATCTATTTTTTATTAGTTCTGGTTTATCATCTTCTCTGCCCCTGCCTGCTAATCTAATTAAAATTTCTTGATCAGCAATATCCAAATTTAAAACAGCTTTTATGCTTACATTTAACTGTTTGATTTTATTTTCTAAAGCTGTTGCTTGATTAATTGTTCTAGGAAAGCCATCAAGAATGATGCCAGAAACATTACTTTCATCTTTAAGTTCTGTTATATAAGAATCCATTAAGTCGATGATTA
>Ga0208127_1001527_pt1 | contig 11462 bp, 16 predicted proteins | sample ETNtaG_6_FD_185751 | JGI IMG/M metagenome (GOLD analysis project Ga0208127, IMG submission 185751) | Marine microbial and viral communities from oxygen minimum zone, Eastern Pacific Ocean - ETNP201306SV45 (SPAdes) (version 2) | ecosystem: Environmental > Aquatic > Marine > Oceanic ...
TTATGGATGCCATGTTCACAATATGCATTTCTAAACACGACCTTATCAAACAAGGAAAATCAGCTAATTCAAGGAGTGGCAGCATCTATATTGTGAAGCCAAAAATGCATGGGCCAGAAGAAGTTCAGTTTACTTGTGATCTGTTTCAAAGGGTCGAAGAGGAGCTCAATTTGGAACCTCTGACTGTAAAAGTCGGAATTATGGACGAGGAAAGAAGAACTACGGTCAATCTGAAAGAATGTATTAGGGTAGCAAAAGATAGAGTCATATTTATCAATACCGGGTTTCTGGATAGGACTGGAGATGAGATTCATACAAGTATGGAGGCTGGCCCTGTTATTCCGAAAGCTCAGATGAAACAACAACCCTGGATTAATGCTTACGAAGATTGGAATGTTGATACTGGCCTAGAAACTGGTTTCAAAGGAAGAGCACAAATTGGAAAAGGAATGTGGGCGATGCCAGATGAGATGCTGGGTATGTATGAAAACAAATCCATGCATCCTGAAGCTGGAGCTAATTGTGCTTGGGTCCCTTCACCAACAGCAGCAACCTTACATGCAATCCATTACCATCAGATATCTGTCTCAGATAGACAAGAAGAACTTTCTTCCCGTAACAAAGCTTCGCTGGAAGATATTCTTTCGATACCTATACTGGAGAATCCAGAAGATTTAACTGACGAAGAAATTCAATCAGAGCTGGATAACAACTGCCAAGGAATTCTAGGCTACGTGGTTAGATGGGTTGACTTGGGGGTGGGATGCTCCAAAGTTCCGGATATAAATAATGTTGGTTTGATGGAAGATAGAGCTACTTGTCGAATTTCGAGTCAACATATTGCAAATTGGCTTTACCATGGACTGTGCTCAAAAGATCAAGTGATAGAAACCATGAAAAAGATGGCTGCAATTGTAGATGAGCAAAATTCAGGTGATCCTGAGTATACAAATATGTCACCTCATTTTGATGGATTGGCATTTTCAGCTGCAGTAGATTTAGCTGTCGAAGGAAGAAATCAGCCCAGCGGATACACTGAACCAATTCTTCATGCCAAGAGACTAGAGTATAAATCTTAGATCTAGAAATGAATAAAATTTGGAGAACTATATGAAAAAATACTTAATCTATTATTTCTTGTTAAGTATGAGTTTAACTTCTTACTCCAATGAAAACAGCCTAGAGTGTGATCCAAAAAAATATCTCTCCGGCGATGTATTAGATAAAGTTTTAGTGCATCGTGAATCAGCTTTTAATATTTGCCTCGATTGCAATAATCAAGCCTGTAAATTTAAAGAGAGCTTATTGCAAGATGATCAAAGTGCTGCAATCTGTAAACGACTTTTTTGCACAGCTTCATTTGCAAGTAGAGGTTTTGAAGTTCCATCAGATGCGCCTAGAGGAGAGAGCTCTTTCAACTATAAATATACAATTTCTAAAGAAGGAAAGATCAAGGATATAAGAATCATTTCAGTAGAGGGTGCTTTTTCCAAATCGGATGCAGCTAAGTTCATAAAAGCTTTGACCAGGAAAACCAGGTTTGAACCAATCAATATTAACGGCACTCTTTACGAACTAACCGATCTAAATTCAAATATTTCTCTAAGTACAAAGAGAGAATGGGACTGATGAAAAAGGGTTATTGGATTACTTTGTGTCATATAACTGACCAAGAAAATTACGGAGAATATATAAAGCTTGCTGGCCCTGCCATAGAAAGACACGGAGGTAAATTTTTGGCTAGAGGTGGAGATCAAACCAAATTAGAGGGAGATTCTTATGCTAGAACAGTACTAGTAGAATTTGAGTCTATCAGAGCAGCCAAAAAAGCATACGAATCCGAAGAATACAAAAAAGCTTTGGAATATTCTTCTATTTCTTCAGACAGACATTTGGTAATAGTAGAAGGGCTTTAAGATATAACAGTGGAACAGCTCGACTTACTTTGGGTGTGTTTAGCTGCTTTTTTTGCTGGAGGATTAAATTCTCTGGCTGGAGGAGGAAGTTTCATCACATTACCTGCTTTGTTATCAACTGGCGTACCGCCTGTTTTAGCCAACACAACTAGCGCAGCAGTTTTACTTCCAGGCTATCTGGGGTCGGTTGTCGGTTTCAAGAGAACTTATTCGACACTCCAGATATCAAAAATTTTTCCCATTTTTTTTATTGCATGTATTTTCTCTATTGTCGGAGCAATGTTACTTGTAAATTCCTCTGATGAATTTTTTATGAAATTTATTCCATTCTTAATTTTCTTTGCAACATTAATGTTTCTAAGAAAACCCAATACAGATTCAAACCGTGATGCGCATCCGAAGAACTTTCTTTCACGAGTTTTTTTAGCTTTTGTAAGTTCCTACGGAGGCTACTTTAATGGAGGACTTGGAATTGCACTTTTATCAGCATTATCTTTGGACACTCGCTTCAACCTTAAGCAAATGTCAGCCATAAAATCTCTTCTTTCATTTTTTATAACGCTTACCTCGGTTTCAGTTTTTGTCCTTAATGGATTAATAGTTTGGTCTTATGTTTTATACATGATCTTCTTTTCTATTATTGGGGGATTTTTGGGGGCAAAGTTAACCGAATCTTTACCTACTAACAAAATAAGACTTTTTATTATTTGTATTGGTTTCTTACTAAGTTTTTCACTATTCTATATTGAGTACTTAGGTTGATATGGTTATATACGGAATAGCTCTTTTAGGAATTTGTACCCTCTTGGGCTTACTTTTGGGTGATTGGCTGGGGTTAATCTTTGGAGTGGATGCGAACGTTGGAGGTATTGGTATTGCTATGTTACTTCTAATGTACTTCTCCAATACCTCAACAACTAAATTTAACTTAGGAAATATTTCAGAAAAAGGAATAACATTTTGGAGTTCAATTTATATTCCGATAGTTGTAGCTATGGCTGCAAAACAAAATGTAATTGGAGCATTGGATGGGGGTTTGATGGCTTTAATTGCAGGCATAGTAGTGGTATCCATATCTTTTCTTTTCGTTCCTTTAATATCTAACTTTAAAAACAACAAATGAGTTCTTCCATTCAAGAAGTACTATTAGCCAATAATTTAATTGTTGCATTCGTTTTTGTGGGCATTACAGTTTATTTTTCTTATTTCATCTCAGAGAAATTTACCTCAGGAAAATTTCATGGATCCGCTATAGCCATAATACTTGGTTTAATTTTTGCTTATATAGCAGGTTTATTATACGAAGGTGAAAAGGGGGTAGCAGATATAGCAATCTTATCTGGTGTGGGGTTGCTGGGTGGCTCTATGTTAAGAGATTTTGCGATAGTTGCCACTGCCTATGGAGCAAACTTTCAAGATTTAAAATCTTCCGGTGCGGAAGGTATATTTTCATTATTTCTGGGTGTCATCCTCTCCTTCTCATTGGGGGCCCTTATAGCAATCTCTTTTGGCTACACCGATGCAATAAGCATTACAACTATTGGTGCCGGAGCTGTAACTTTTGTTGTTGGTCCTATTACGGGCTCTGCAATCGGAGCAGGTAGTGAAGTAATAGCTTTGAGCGTTGCGGCAGGATTAGTTAAATCAATTTTGGTGATGACAATGACTCCTCTTGTTGCAAGACGAATTGGCTTGAATAATCCAAAATCGGCAATGGTTTTTGGAGGTTTAATGGGAACCAACAGTGGTGTTGCAGCAGGACTGGCTGCAGTCGATCCTAAATTAGTACCCTATGGTGCGATGACTGCTACGTTTTATACGGCACTAGGTTGTTTAATTGTTCCCTCAGTTCTATTTTTTATTGTAAATTTGTTTTACTAGATGATTAAACCACTCTTACCTTGGCTTCTTTTATTAATTTCTTCTTGTGCTATTGGTGTAAATAATTTTTCTAGCATTGAAAAGTCCAGCGACTTTTTTCTATGTTTTCCTGAAACTGATCAAGCTTATTCCCAATTAACTTTCAAAGATAAAATTTCTATCCAAAAGAAAATAGCTTTTGAAAAAGAGAGAAGGGAGGTTAATTGTGATCTTTATACGAACTACGTAAGTGGTGAGGAGAACCTTAAGCAAATCAACAAGGAGGAAATGAGGAGAAAGATTGGTTCTTGTAGATATCGCTCCGAACCTTGTCGCTATGACTAAGTACTTATCTATATTTTTAACCTTTTATTTTTCATCAGCAATAAGTGCTGATCTGCTAAAACTAGACTGCTCAAGAGCCCTGAATGATGATAGAGGTATTGCTTTTAGTCTGCTGATAGGAACTACCAAAGGTATACAGGTTTTAAAAAAGGGAAGATTGCAAATGGATCTAAAACAAACCGATACACATTACGAGCTGGGTCAATATACTGATGCCCAAAAAGAAGGTTTCATACCTGTTTTGAAGGTAAATAAGGAAACTTTAAATATTGATTTTGCAAAATATATGCAATTGGATGATCCTTTAAAGTGTATAAAAGTATAAAATATACCGATGTTCTGTTACGCAGTTACTAGAGATAAAGAAAATGAAAAGACCTATTTGGTTAGTAACTCTATTGAAGAAATAGAAAGTTATTGTTCCGAAAACGACCTACAGATCATAGAAAAACCTGACTATGTTGAGCCTGCAATGGTAGCTCATCACTTTATTTGGGTAGGTCAGGAGAAGAGGCCTGCAATCCTAGAGATTTCTAGACCTTATAGATATTAATTTATACTTGGTCTTGAGATATCTCTAGAATAGGACTTACTTGTTTCTATTTCATCTAGAATATCTATAACGTGTGATCTCGAATCTAAACCAAAATAATCGCACCTATCCTTAAAGAGGCTTAATACCCTGAATAGATATCTATAAATAGCCTCTGAGTTTATTTTCATTTGTCTCTCAGCCTCTAAAAGTACCCTAAATTTATCTATGAATTCCATGGACTGTTTAATACTAACTATTCTTGCATCACCGTACTCAGTTTTGATCGATTCATTTTTTCTATAAAGCGCGATCAATCTAATTTCATCTTCTGATAATTCAAACTTTTTATAAATCATAGTACTCTCTTAAAATAGTAATGATAATCATTATCATTTATAATTCAATATATTATCAACACATTAAGGAGAATTTTATGATTGGAGTAGGAGAGAGAATGCCCGAATTTGAGTTAATTTCGGTTAAAGCAGGTTTTAACGAACCTGAAGAGTCTGGCACATCAGCTTTTGATACCTTTTCAAATACGAGCTTTAAAGGAAAGTGGAAAGTGATTTATTTTTATCCTAAGGACTTCACGTTTATCTGTCCCACAGAAATAATAGAATTTGCTTCTATTAATGATCAACTTGAGAACAAAAATTGCGTACTTATCGGGGGCAGTACCGATAATGAATTTTGTAAATTGGCTTGGAGGAGAGAACATCCTGGGTTAAGCAAATTAAATCATATGAGCTTCGCAGATCCTCAAGGAAAATTAATTAAACAACTTGGATTAATGTCAGAAGAAGGTGTAGCTTACAGAGCCACTTTAATTGTTGATCCTGATAATATTGTTCAACATGTTTGTGTTAATGCACTAGACACTGGAAGAAATCCTGCAGAAACTTTGAGAACTTTAGAAGCATTACAGGCTGGAGGTTTAACTGCCTGCAATTGGAAGCCAGGACAAGATCTATTGGGGTAGAATAATTCCATGGTGAGACGTTTATTATTACTTCTAAGTTTTATCATTCCATTTAGTATCCACTCTTCATTACCTGAGATGGTAATTGGTAAGGAAAGTGTTGAGCCAGGTATAGACCTTGTTTTTGAGGGTGCTATAAAAGATCAAGTTTATCCTTCCTCCGTATTTGGTAGTGAAGAGGAGTCTGACATTCACTTAGAAGTTTTAGCTAATTGGAATAATGCTTCACCTCAAGGTTCTCCGGTAGGTGGTTTTGTTGCTTACCTCCAGATAACGGCGGAAATTATCAATCAAAGAACTGAAAGCAAGAAAACAATAGTTTTGCTTCCTCATGTAAATATGATTGATAATCTCCATTATGCACTTAACACTTCTTTACCGGGAAGAGTTAATGACTTGTTCACTGTAACTTTTAACATTAAGCCCCCTGAAACTTCCTCCCTAGGCATTCATTATGACTGGTCTCAAGAGGTAGGTTTATCTCTAGCAGGTCAATATCAATTTACCTATCAAGATTTGGATTTCGAGAAAATCTCTCAGTCTAAAAGAAGATAGTGATCACGTTTTGACTATGACCTTTCCTATTAGTTTTCTTTGAGATAAAAACTCTATAGCTTGTTTAGCATCTTCAAGAAGAAACTCTTTACAAATATAAGGATCAAAATATCCTTGCTCGCAGATTTCACGTATCGCCTTGTTGTTTGCTATGCCACCTTCAGGATTTTTTCTTCCATACTCTCCAGCTCTGACTCCAATTACGGAAAACCCTTTTATCAGGGCCATATTTATTGGAAGATCTGGAATCCTGCCGCTAGCAAACCCAACTATTAATATCCTTCCTCCCCAGGCAATACATCTTATGGAGTGATCAAACACGTCTCCACCAACAGGATCGTAAATGACATCGGCACCTTTCCCCTCTGTCAGGTCTTTGACCTCTTGCCTAAATTCTACATCTCCATTTTTATGAGTAAGGACTGTATGATCTGCTCCCCATTCTTTTGTAAGAGCTAATTTTTTTTCCGAAGTACCAGTTGCTATTACTTTGGCACCTAGATATTTTCCTAACTGAACGGCTGCCATCCCAACCCCTCCAGTTGAACCATGCACCAACAGCGTTTCACCTTTTTTAAGATCTCCCCGACAGACAAGAGATACATAAGCCGTTAAGTAGGCAGTTTGAAAAGCAGCTGCTTTTTCAAAAGTGAGGTTGCTAGGCTTAAGTTCTGCTGCTCTTTCGTCAACAACAATGAAATCAGAAAATGCACCTTTTCCCAGTGCTCCAAAGGTAACTTCATCACCAACTTTAAATTTACTAACCCTATTACCAGTTTTTTTAACAATTCCAGACCCTTCCATGCCTAATCCGAATGGAAGTTCAGGTTTGTGTTGATATTTACCTTGGGTCATCAAGTAATCAGGGAAGTTCACCGAACTTGCTTTTATAGCTATAAGAATTTCTTTCTCACTTGGATCAGATATAGTCCTTTCAATAAGACTGACACCTGACATATCATCACTTAAGAACTGACACTCCAAAGCTCTCGATTTCATTATTTACTTTTGTAATTCTTCAGGTCCAGAAGGTCCAGGTCCATCATATTTGTAATTAATAACTTTTTTAAAGGCTTCTCTTTCAAAAAGCATATCTGTCCATCTTTTTATATTAGGTTTAAACGCTTGCTCGATCCCCAGTGTTCCAGCTAAATAGATAGCATAACTAACGCAAATATCTGCGATTGTGAATCTATTGGAGCAAAGATACTCTCGATCTTCTAAAGTGGATTCTAGAAGTTTAAGTCTGGATACGAACCATCTTTTGTAACCCTCAGCAGCTGCATCAGCGACTCCAGGTTCTTGAAGCGTATATCTTATGAAAACAGTTTGAGGGAAAGTTAGCGTAGCATCTGCATGAGTAAGCCAATTCAAGTAAGATCCGTAATCCTCTTCATCTACACTTACTTTTAAATCTGTAGGACCATACTTGTCTGCTAGATATTGACTAATACCAACGGACTCAGTCATTTTAGTGTTGCCGTCTATCATGTATGGGATGGTGCCCAACATATTAACCTCTAGATACTCTGGTTTAAGGAACCTTGGAGGGAAGGGCATCATTTCAATTTCATAATCCAAGCCCATTTCTTCTGCGGTCCAAATTGGCCTTACTCCTCTTGATCCTTCGGTACTGTATATTTTTATAGCCATCGTTTTTTTGTTGGTATTGTTCTGAGAATAACAAAAAAAGGGGCACTTTGCCCCTTTTTCAGTCATGGTAATTTTACTTTTTAGTCATCCAAGTTTGGAAAAGTTGTATAACTAAAATTGATAAAATAAATAAACCTTGGATTGGGTTAGGAGCAAGGGTAAGTGGAGCTGCAGGATCACTAGCATCTAGATGCATCTGTGCATTAGGGCTAATGGAAGTGCCTGTTGCTTTAAGTTCAGCAAACGCATTTGCTACTCCATTAATGTGCCATTCCATATAGGCCCACCAAAACAATAAAAAATAAGCTACGCACAAGTTAAAAACTGTTACAGCTATCTTCGCAATGATATTTGATTCTCCAGAATTATAGACACCATTTGATAACCTAAATCCAACCCAGACAGAAAAAATTGAAACTGCCAACGCGATGGCAAGCGAACCCATAGCAATCCAATGTACAGACCAGATTTGAATTTCCATATCAGTAAACGATACTTCCATAATTATTCTCCCATTTATTAAAATAAATAATCTAGCATTACGACGACAATTTGTCGCTTCTTTTTTTCTGTGTTACTTTAAGTTCTTTATACGTAGGAGATACAAAATGAAATTTTTAATTTCGGCATTGTTAGTTCTAAGCGCATTTACTTACGCTGAGGAATATAAATATGACCCAGTACCTAATAAAGCAGAATATTTTATGGGAAAATTCAATGAGAATAGAGACATGGATGACTTGCTCAAATGGGGTGATAAGTTTGTAGATTGGATGGAAGACAAAAGTGCGTGGGACTCTATGGAGACTGTAGTTTTCACGCCTTATTTTTCAGATGATATGCAAAGGGTAGATTATGTGTGGTTGAATCTTTGGCCATCCTCCAGTGCACAGTACAATGCTATCGATCAATGGCTCAGAGAAGGTGGTTCCATGATGAGCTCCTTGCCAGTAACCAATGAAAGAGTTGTCGATGTTTGGCAATGGGCTATCTCTGCTCCCGATGGTGAAATTGGAGAAAATGGCTTTGTAAGGTTTACTGAATGTACTTTAAAGGAAGGCGTAACAATGAGAAAAGCCTTCGATGTGTACAAAGACTTTGCAAAGAAAGCTAAATCTACAGGTGACAATATGGGAAGGAAGATGATGTTCCCTTCAGCAGGTGTGGGAGAATATGACTATGATTATGTTTATTCTCTTTACGCAAACACTCCTGCAGAATACGGCAAAAGTGTTGATAATTTTGGAGAAAATCTTCAAGGTACTCCGGAAGTTGAGGCCTTAGATGCCACTTCAGAATGTACCAATCCTAGGAGTTATTCAACTGTTAGAATCAAGGCAGCAAAATAAAGAAAAGGGGTCTAACGACCCCTTTTTTATATCTCTTCGGAAATAATAGTGTTCCCGTCAATATCTTTTAAATTTAAAACAATTTTTTCTTTATCAATACTTAAGATTCCGTAATTTTCTCGTGAGTACATTTCTCCAATGAGAAACTCATCTTTTTCTTTTAGGAAAATATCCCATAATTTAGCTATAGGTCTTGAAATTGGTTTATTCATGGATGATGAAGTCATTTCTATAATATTGCCAGTTTTGTAGAGTCCAGCTTTATGTCTATCACCTGAAAGAATAATCACATTTCCCTTGGCATTGTTCAAAGCTTTCAATAGTCTAATTCGCTCATGAGGAAAGTTGTGCCACTTCTCAAATATATGTTCTGTAGGGATAACTTGTATGGAAGAAACTAATATTATTAGATCGCTCTCTTTTTTCAATTCATTCTCAAGCCATTGCCATTGAGCAGCCCCTAAAATAGTTTTGCTTTTATCTTGAGTAGGGTAATAAGGTTTGTCAGTTTGATCCAAAGGAGACCGATGATATCTTGTATCCAGTCCTATTAAATTGACATTTAAATCACCTATTTTCAACTTCTCGGAAAAATATATTCCTTCTCTATTGCGTCTAGGATCATCTTTTTTAACATCCCAAAAATCCAAAAAAAGTTTTTGAGCCTCTTTCTTAAGGGGATATTCTCTACCACCATCATTTTTTCCATAATCATGATCATCCCATATTGCGTTGAGTTTTTTCTTGAACAGCCATTCTGGGAATATTTCCTTTTGTTTCTCGTATGAGGCTTTCATATCTTGTAAAAGCCCATCTTCAGAATCACCGTAGACATTGTCTCCCATAAAGAAGAATTCATTTACACCTTCTTTTTCAATTGCATACCATATGGGCTGATCTCTTTTTTCGGTTATGCAAGAACCAAAGCCGAGCACATAAGAGTCTAAATTCTTATTTGTTGAAATGGCAGTGGCAGAGAAGACCAATAAAATAGACGCCAAGATGGGCATATGCATTCTCAAGATTAGATTCATAGTCTTATTTTATTCTATACTTATTGCATAAATTACTGGGGAATATATTGTTTAAATGTATAAAAATTATATTGATTATGTCCCTTATAGGATGTGATCCAGGATCAAACGAAGTGAAATACCCTGATACAAAACAAGAAGAATTACTTGAAACTACATTTGGTAAAGAGATAAACGATCCATATCGTTGGCTTGAAGATTTTACAAGCAGCGAAGTGAAAGCATGGGTTGAAGAACAAAATGAAATTGCGGATAAATTTCTAAATAATCCAACACAAAGAAAAATAAAAGAAGACCTTGAAGATATTTGGGAAACCTCAGATATAAGCATTCCTTTTAAGCGAGAGGATAAAACTTTTTATTTCTATGATGACGGTAAAAAACAGCAATCTGTTTTCATGATGCAGGATTGCGATTCGTGTGAAGCTAGAATACTTCTTGATCCAAATAATTTTTCTGAAGATGGAACCATTTCTTTAGGAGGTGTTAGTGTCAGTCCAAACGGGAAATACCTTGCTTTCTCTATATCTGATGGTGGGTCTGATTGGCGTACTTGGAAAGTATTAGATATAGATCATGACCAAATACTTGAAGACCTGATCGAATGGTCTAAATTTTCTTATGCAGTTTGGGAACAAGACAGTTCAGGTTTTTACTATCAAAAGTATAATCAAACTACAGTTGCGCTTTCCGATTTAAATAAAAGCCCCAAACTTTATTTCCATAAGTTAGGAACTAAGCAAAATCAAGATAAGTTGGTTTATGAAGATACTACGAATCCTGATTTATCATGGTCAATAAATGTTCCAGAAGAGGGTACTTATAGATTTCTATCTATAGGTGAGGGTACAGATGAAAGAAATTTCCTGTCGATCAGTTTTGATGATTCATTAAATTTCGTACCTCTTATAAATGAATTTGTAGCCACCTATAACTTCTTAGGAGGAACCAAAGACAAAGCGTGGTTCTTTTCAAATTTAGATGCACCCAATGGAAGAATATTCCTATTAGACTTATCATCTGAAAAACCTATTTGGAAAGATTTAATTCCGGAAAGCAAATTTCCAATTTCCAGTGCTTCAGTAGTTGGAGATAAACTTATTCTCAATTATCTAGTTGATACACTTTCTGAGGTTAAAATTTTTGATTTGGAGGGCAACTTTATAGCCGAATTACCTTTCGAAGGAAGAGGGACTCTATCAGGTTTCGGAGGAAGTTTAGATAACAAAATTT
>Ga0208127_1001528_pt1 | contig 11461 bp, 16 predicted proteins | sample ETNtaG_6_FD_185751 | JGI IMG/M metagenome (GOLD analysis project Ga0208127, IMG submission 185751) | Marine microbial and viral communities from oxygen minimum zone, Eastern Pacific Ocean - ETNP201306SV45 (SPAdes) (version 2) | ecosystem: Environmental > Aquatic > Marine > Oceanic ...
CTTCATAGCACTGGATACGAGATATCACCGTTCGTTCCTGGACCAAGCAGATAAGCCCTACTCCCCTACGCTAGATAAATCAAAAACTATTTTGGGTGAGAATCAATGGAAATGGCTAGAAGAAACTCTAAAGAAAGAAAGTGATTTGATTGTCATCATTTCTTCTATTCAAATACTTCCAACTAATCACGGATTCGAGAAATGGCATAACTTTCCTCATGAGAGACTTAAACTTTTAAATCTCCTTAAATCACAAGACCAACCTGTAATCCTACTATCAGGGGATAGGCATAAAGCAGGTTTATATAAAGATGGAAAAATAATAGAAATGACTTCCTCCTCTATGAATAAACCCATTTCAAAACCCATCGCATGGTTATGGGATTTCTTCTACAAGGAGACTGATGAGCTATTGCAAGGTGAAATGTATTCACAAGAAAATTATGGAATACTGAAATTTGAAAGGGACAAAATTTCAGTTTCACTTAAAGATATTCAAGGAAGAGAAATTCTTTCGATAGATATATAAAAAAAGGGGTCGTGAGACCCCTTCTTCATTACTTAGCTTCTTTTACTCGAACGGTAGTGTAGCTTCTTCCATTTCCGCATTCAGAAATATTATTAAGCGCCTCCGCTTCAGGCGTTCCCATTAGATTTAAGCCAAAATTATCAACATTTTTACCATATTCACTAGGTGAACTAGCATATAGAGAATATACGTAATCAAAATCAATGTTTCCAGCTCCCACAGGAGACAAAATCATCTTACGACCCATGGTGTCACCTGTAGATTTTGCTTTTATGGCAAACTTTTTATAAGCGTCAAAAGCCTCTCTCATAGTTATACCATCTTTTAATTTACAATCTGTAAAACGTACAAAACCCATATCGGAGATTTCTCCATCAGGGCTAGAGACTGGCCATTGCCAGACCTCTGTCACTCTGGAATTCGTAATTGGTATAGTGCTGAAAATCTTTCCACCTTCTTTAGCCCAGTTTTCAACGGTTCTATATTGAGAAGTAGAGTTAGGATGAAGATTAAGCCAGACAAAATCTGTTTGCTGAAGATCGTTTGAGTAGTATGGTGTAAAGATAACTGTCTCCATCTCATTCCAAATCTCACTTCTATCATCCGTCCATGCAACAAATTTCTCGGCCCATTCGTAAAGGTCACTCATGTCCTTACCTTTATTAAAATTACCTGAATAGTATTCGGCTTTGTTTGGAATCGGTTCAAATTCATAATTTTCTGCAAATATCAATGCAGAAAGAGACATTGTAAATATGATTAAATATTTCATAGTCATTTCTCCCATTAAATTAAAAAAATACCAACATTATGGCATTGACGTCACATTGTCTAAGTACGCTTTTATGTTAGCATGATTAATGAGAGTTATTCTCATTTATTAATTTCAATCAAGGAGAGGAAGATGGAACAAGATTCATTTCAAATAATGCAGTTGTTTTATACATCAATGATATCGAGGGCTATATTTACAGTAGGTATATTCTTCATGGCATGGGTTGCTCTAAGGGTGGCAAAGTCAGTAAATGAAAACCAAAATTTACTAGGCCAAGTATTTTCTACACTTTTTGGAGCGTTGGTATGCTGGTTCGGACTAGTTCAAGCATCATTTACTAATTGGTCTGTTCAAAGCTCGGCTTATCAATTAAGTCAATTGGAGTCCTTATCTCCAAGTGAACAACTTTTTGTAGATTACTTTAACGTTGGATTACCAACAGTTTCAGTGGTACCAGATCCTCTAAATGGATTGTTTTGGTTATGCATCTTCGTATTTATACTAGTGCCAACCTGGCAAAAGAAGTAAGCTTGAGAACATAAAAAGGGAGCCTCGGCTCCCTTTTTTTTACCAAGACATGAGTTAAAATAATTTAAAAATTGAGGATAAAGATATGGCTATAAAAATTTACTCAACTGAAGGGTCAAGGGGTGTAAGGCCAATCTGGACAGCAGAGGAAATGGGTCTAGATTATGAAATAGAAATGATGCCCTTCCCGCCTAGATTTCTAAAACCAGAATATTTAGAAGTGAATGTTCTTGGGACTATTCCATGCATGATAGATGGTAAAACTAAAATGACTGAGTCTGTCGGTATCAGTCAATACCTGGTAGATAAATATGGTCCAACCGATTTGAAGGTAAATGTTGATGAAGAAGATTATGGAGCCTATCTAAATTGGTTAACACATGCGGATGCAACTTTAACCTTTCCTCAAACAGTTTTTATTAGATATACATTGCAAGAACCCGGAGTAGCTGATGCGGCTGCGGAGGGTTACAAAAGATGGTTTGTTGCTAGACTTAAGTTACTGGAAGCTACATTAAGTGATAGAGAGTACCTTTGCTCTAATAGGTTTACCATTGCAGATATATGTGTGAGTTACGCGATTTATTTAGCAGGCACTTTAGGAATTGAGCAAGCTTTCAAGCCAAATATCAAAAGATGGACCGATATGCTCTTTGAAAGAGAAGCATTTAAGAAAATAATAGAGTATAAATATGATGGTCCAGGGCCATCAGGACCTGAAGAACTAAAGTAAATAAAATGAAATCTAGGAAACTGCAATGTGAATTCTTAAGCGATGACATGTCCGGTGTTAAGCTAATTGAATTAGACCTACCAGAACCGGGACCAGAGGAAATCCTGGTTAGAGTTAAAGCAAGTTCCGTAAATTTTCCTGATTACCTCATGACTCAAGGAAACTACCAACACAAACCAGAATTACCTTTTGGTTTGGGTATGGAAGGATCAGGAATAATTGAGAAGATGGGAGATAATATAAGTAATTTTGAAGTCCAAGATGAAGTTACTTTTGCAGCACTAGGACAGGGTGCTTTTTCTGATTACGTCCTCTTGGGAGAACGCGCAGTAGAGCTTAAGCCTTCGAACTTAACATTTGAACAAGCTGCAGCATTTCAAACAGCATATCTTACTGCTTATGTGTCTCTTGTTAGGAGAGGAAATTTGATGCCAGGAGAGACCTTGTTAGTTCATGGTTCAACAGGAGGCGTTGGCATGGCAGCGGTCCAATTGGGGAAATATCTTGGAGCAAAAGTTATAGCAACGGGTACATCCGAAGAAAAATTAGAACATACAAAATCTTGGGGTGCAGATCACACAATACTCACTCACAAAAATGGCAAGGTTGAGTTTAGAGAGGAAGTAAAAGACCTAACAGAAGGTAAAGGTGCTGATGTTATATATGATCCGGTTGGTGGGGATGTCTTCGATCAATCTATCAGATGTATAAATTGGGGCGGAAGACTATTGGTGGTCGGATTTGCTAGTGGAAGAATTCCTTCTCTTCCAGTAAATATGGCTTTAATTAAGGGGTTCTCAGTCATAGGAGTTCGAGCGGGAGAGTTTGGGCGTAAAGACCCTTTAGCTGGAAAAGAAAATAATAATGCTATTAGAGAAATCTGTGAGGCAGGTCATTTCAATCCTCATGTCTGCAAGGAATTTAATCTTAACCAAGCCAAAGAAGCGATTCAGTATCTCTCTGAAAGGAAGTTAATAGGCAAGGTAGTAATTAAAACAGATTAACTAGCGTCTAGTTGAATTTGCGACTTTAGAGAAATCCAAGTTTTTATATTCAAATTCGTGACTTTTAGTTATATAAGAACCGACCTCTTCTCTCCAATCATAATGTAAACCCAAATCAGAACTTCTTGGCGGATCCACAACAAATTTAATTGTATATATATCTGATCTTTTTCCAGGTAATTTAGTGTTGAGGGCATAATGCAAATTATCTGACATATTAAGATGAGGAAGTAGTTCAATTGAACTAGTTTGCAGACTGCTTTCGTTGGTAATCACTGCTTCTATTCTCAAATAAGCAACAAACCCCCCCTCAGGTGATCCACTTGGCGCATCCTCGTTCCAGTTAGCGAGAACTTCAAGGTGAATATCAGAATCTTCTTCAGAACCAAACACGGAAGACGGAAAAACATCATCTTTTATTGCACCTTCAAAAACCAAATTAATTCCAGGCCCTATCTTTTCATTTCCTAGAATCATCTCCGGCAATTCACCGGAGATATTCAATGATGCAATCAGTAATAAGAAAAAGGAAATATGCTTCTGCATATCCTTATCTTAACCTAATAGTTCTTGGCCAGGCTTCCAGTTACAAGCAGTTAATCCTCCTGCTTGCAGAGACTCTAATGTCCTTAGAGTTTCTTGTGGATTTCTTCCTGTATCTAATGCATTTACACATATATGTTGAACAACATTATCAGCATCAACAATGAGTGTAGCTCTGTAAGCAACCCCTTCATCAGACATAAGACCTAATTCTTGAGTTAATTTACCCTGAGGATCAGCGAAACTTCTATGATTTAATTTATTAAGTCCTGGATGCTCTCTTCTCCATGCCAACTTGCAAAACTCATTATCAGTACTTCCTCCAATAAGGATGCAATCTTTTTTTTCAAGTTCGTCATTAATAGAGGCAAATTCAATAATTTCTGTAGGGCAAATAAAGGTAAAATCTTTAGGATAAAAATAAATCACTTTCCACTTACCACTGAAACTCGCATCAGAGAATTCTTCAAACGCTGATTCTCCTGATTCTTCCGGATCATTGAATCCTGGTTTCACAGAAACAAGCTTAAACTCTGGTAATTTCTCTCCTATTCCGATCATAGTTTTCTCCTTAAATAAATATAATGTTCTTGAATTATAGATGATAATGATTATCATTACTGTGATGATAATGATTCTCATTAATATTTTTTAGACAACTACAATCAACATGATTAAGCAAAGATTTGAACTTACGGAAGAGGAAATAAGACTGATTGCGCTCTATAGAAAAAGAGAGCTTACTGAAACAAGTCATAAAGATGAACGAATTTTAAATATCAAACAATCTATGGAGTTTATAGATAAATTTAGAGTCTTGATTGAAGCTGAAAGAGAGATGAAAGTTAATTCCGAGCTCATATACAGATATCTATATAGAGTGCTTAGCTTGTTCAGAGATAGGTGTGATTATTTTGGTTTAGATTCAAGATCTCATGTTTTAGATATTCTTGATGAAATTGAAAGAGGTGTGCCCTCCTCCGATCAGCAAAAAACCAGACCTAGCCTTAATTAGTATTTATAAGGTCTAGATATTTCTAATATCGCAGGTCTTTTTTCTTTTCCAACCCAAATAAAGTGATGCGCAACCATCGCTGGCTCAACGTAATCTGGGCGACTTAAAACTTCCAAATCATTCTCTTTGCAGTGAGAATCTATATCTTCTTGAGAGGAGCTCACAAGATATATTTTTTCATTTTCTTTATCTCGAGAAACGCAGTAGCAAAACATGGTCATATTTTATAACTTTATGCACAAAATTGGCTCAACTAATTCCATGTATTTTGCATATTCAATCTCTAAAGTTTGCCTATTAACTTTTATAACAGATATTAATTCTGTCTTGGATTCGTCGGTATATTGTCCAATATCGAAATATTCATCTGTAACAGAAAGATCCATGCGTAATTGTCCTTTCTTTAGTATCTGAACGGCCTTTCCAGTTGCTGTCCCAAGAAGCAAATTGAAGGATATACTTCTATCACTGTTCTGGGTCTTGCATTCTAGATTAATCATTTCGGCACTTGAATACATAGAAAATGAAAAGAGGATTGTAAAGATTATATTTTTAATCATAACGACATGGCTCTCCGCGATATCGGCATTTATTCAATCGTCTATTCATTTCTTCTTGATTGATATTTTTTAAATTCTCTTCCGCACTTAGCAACTCACTGAATTGACTACAATCTAGATTCCGCCTTTCTTTTTCCAAAACTATCTTTTTTTGAATCTCGATTTTTTCTTCAATTGATAACCTAGAGTAATTGTTGTTCGCTGATGGGAAGCAAAGAAAGAAATTATCTTCCTTATCTATTGAAGATATTAAATTGGCTCCTGAAGCACAAGAAACTAGTAAAGGAATAATTAATAGATAAAAGACTTTCATATCACTAAAAAAATACATCTACCAAAAGAAATAATACTGAGGGGACTAATAAACAACCAACAGCAGTATAAAAAGTGGCAGTCATGGCTCCATAAGGAACAAGCTTAGGATCAACAGCTGCTAACCCAGCAGCTACACCGCTATTGGTTCCCATCAGTCCTCCAAAGACCATTGCTGATTTAGGATTATCTAGGCCAACTTGTTTTGCAAATAAAGGAGTTAAGGTCATAACTAAAATAGATTTCACTAAACCTGCGGCTATGCTTAATGCTATAACATCACTGCTTGCCCCGATTGCTGAGCCACTAACCGGACCCACTACAAAAGTAACTGTTCCTGCTCCAATTGTTGTAATGTCTTTAGGATCTTCGTATCCAAAAGCTATCGCAACTAATGCACCCAAGATAAATGACAATATGACGCCAAAAAAAAGAGATAAAATTCCAGCCTTACCTGATGCTCTTAAATCATTAAACTTTGCTCCGTATGCTGTAGCGACAATAGCAAAATCTCTCAACATCGATCCGCCCAAGACTCCAACTCCTGATAATATTGCTATATCAGCTACTCCCTTTTCTCCACCGGTAAATACACCTGCAAAGTAAGCAAAAATCAAGCCTAAGATTATTGCAATTGCTGATCCATGAAAGCGTCCTCGGGTTAATTTATCTGATATGAAATAAGCTAAATAGACTGTTATACCTACAAAAACGAAGGCAGTAATAAGATTATTGCTTACAAGAACTTCTTCAAAAATAGTCATTTATTCTTTTCAAAGTTAGAGATGATAGGAATAAAAATGAAAGAAACTAATACAACAATTATACCTGCCAGAATTGCCATAAAGCCTCCATCGATTGCTCCTATTACATTTTGTTTCGCTGCCATTGCAACTACAATTGGTATATAGATCATGCTCCAAAAGGTTATCCCTTTTTCAGATATATCTCCGATTTTGAAACGTGCGTTAAGAGAGTTTGAAAAATACATCAATAAGAGCATGGCTATCCCTATGCCACCGACATTGGTGTCTATGCCAAAAAATGCTCCAAGCAATTGTCCGGTATATAAACCGACTAAAGTACAAATTCCCAGCAAAGCTATTCCGTATATAACCATATTAATTAAAGTAACTTACGTAGATTAAACTGATACTCAAACTCACTCCCACCAAAATAATAAATTTCCTTACTAATGGAGTTGGCAAGACTTCCGTGAGTTTAGCACCAAAAAATCCCCCTAGAACTGAAAAGAAAACCATATAAAAAACATAGGACCACACTATAAAGCCATTGATGAAAAAAATAGTAACTGAAACAGTAGTTATAAGAAAAGACAGAAGAGACTTAATGGCAGACATTTGCTTCAAAGAATAATCTTCTCTTAAAGAAAGCACAGAAAGTAAAGCTATACCTAAACCACCGTTAAAGTAACCTCCGTAAGCACTGACAAAAGATAGGCCTATATTTCTATAGAAAGTTGATGCAGTTGTCCCGACTTTTGAAGAAGGATTGATTATAAATAATAGTGTTGCCACCAAAATTAAGAACGGAATGAATTTTAAGAAAATTTCATCAGAAGTATTAATAAGCACAATCGCACCAACGACTGAAAAAAGTATAGTTATCAATAAAAGAGGTATGATTTGGATGAAATCTAGGGTAGAAAAGGTATGTTTAAAACCTAGAACAGAACCGAGGTAGCCAGGTAAAAGAACAGCAGCACTTGTTGTGTTTGCTAAAACGGGCGGTATACCGGTTAACAATAAAGCTGGAAGAGTGATAAAACTTCCTCCTCCTGCCAACGAATTCAAACCCCCTGCCAAAAATGCAGCCAAACAAACCAAGAATAAATTGAGGATTTCCACCCTCTATTCAAGACCTTCTACAACTACAACATGTCTCTCAGAAGAAGTGGAAGAAAATTCTAAGGCGATTTTATAATCTTCGGAGTTGTAAGCATCTTTTGCATCTTGCAGGGAGTTAAACTCTACAACTACAGTTCTCTCATAGGGGTCACCTTCAAATTTAATTTGATCGCCTCCTCGTGCCAAAAATCTTCCACCAAATTTTTCAATCGCAGGCCCGGCAAGTTTAATATATTCTCCATACCCTTCTGGGTCAGTCACATTGCATAATGTTATCCAGTATCCTTTCATAATTAATCGTTTCCTAATCTTGTGTTGATTGACATTTCAGACTTTAAATCTGTTAATTCATAGTAATTCCCTTCGAACTCTATAGGTACATATTTAGTTTTTCTAGTGAGAGCTTTGATAAATTCTCTCGCATCCCGAGATGAGAAAACACCTTCAGTGCTTTCAACTTTTATGTTTTTAATCTTACCTTCCTTTGAAATAGAGTACTTATAACTAAAAAGACTTTTACCTCTGGGTGTTTCGGGAGGAATTTCAAATCCTCTGCTAGCAAAAGATGCCGTACAAAAAAGACGCTTACATATCGAAAGGCTTTTTTCATCCGAAAGCAATGCATCTTTAAACTGGCAAGACTGATCCTCACAATCTAAACAAATATTGAAGGCCGAGTCTCTATGCACCAAAACTTTTTCAAGCACATCTTCAGCTAAAAATTTCTTTGGATCGCAATTAAAAGAACTATCTCCTGCAAAAAAGTAAGAACTTGAAAATAAGAAGAGACTTAAGAATAACGTTTTTTTCATAAAAACCCCCAACTGCCTTTCTAGTCTAAAGAATAGACTTGAAAGGTCAAATAGCGGTTTGTATTAAGCTTTAAACTCTAATCTTTTTGAATGAAGAATGGGTTCGGTATAGCCACTCGGCTGTGTTCTTCCCTTGATAGCCAAATCAACAGCAGCTGAAAAAGCTACACCATCAAAACTTGGAGCCATATTTATATATTCAGGGTCACCGGCATTTTGTTCATCTACTATTGATGCCATCTTTTGCATTGTTTGAATAACTTGCTCTTCTGAGCAAAGTTTATGATGAAGCCAATTTGCAATGTGTTGACTAGAAATTCTACAAGTTGCCCTATCTTCCATTAGCCCGACATTATTGATATCCGGAACCTTAGAACACCCTACCCCCAAATCAACCCATCTGACTACATATCCAAGTATCCCTTGGCAATTATTATCAAGTTCAGCCTGGATGTCTTCAGAACTCAAACTTTCAGGGTCTTTTAGCAAAGGTATAGATAGAATATCTTTCAAATCTGCTCTTGTTCTGGAGATCAGCTCTTCTTGACGCATGGGAACAGAAACTTGATGGTAGTGTATTGCATGTAAAGTAGCTGCGGTCGGTGAAGGAACCCAGGCACAGTTAGCTCCAGCTTCAGGGTGCATAGATTTATTTTCATACATACCTAGCATTTCATCAGGCATAGCCCACATGCCTTTTCCTATTTGAGCTTTGCCTTTGAAGCCTGTCTCAAGGCCAACATCTACATTCCAGTCTTCATAAGCGCTTATCCAGGGTTGTTGTTTCATTTGGGCTTTAGGTATAACTGGACCTGCCTCCATGCTTGTATGAATTTCATCACCAGTTCTATCTAAAAACCCGGTATTGATGAAAATAACTCTATCGCTAGCTGCTCTTATGCATTCCTTAAGATTGACTGTGGTTCGTCTCTCCTCATCCATGATGCCTACTTTCACAGTAAGCGGTTCGAGACCAAGCTCTTCTTCAACTCTGGCAAAAAGATCACAAGTAAACTGTACCTCTTCAGGTCCATGCATTTTAGGTTTAACTATATAGATACTTCCAGTTCTAGAATTAGCAAGTTGTCCTTTTTTTTGAAGATCATGCTTACCGATACAAATCGTAAACATTGCATCCATGATTCCTTCTGGAACTTCATTATTATCTCCATCTAGAATGGCTGGATTAGTCATTAAATGACCGACATTTCTAACCAACAGCACACTTCTTCCTGGTAGAGTCATCTCGTTACCATTCAGATCGGAATAAGTTCTATCTGAATTTAAGGAACGAGTCATTTCTTCTCCTCCCTTCATGAATGATTCCTTTAAATCACCTCGCATCAACCCAAGCCAGTTTCTATAAGCTAAGGATTTATCTTCAGCATCTACAGCCGCTACAGAGTCCTCGAGATCCTGAATAGTGGTTACAGCGGATTCAAGCACTACATCTTTTATATTAGCCGGATCATCTCTTCCAACAGAATCTTCAGGATCTATTTGAATTTCTATATGTAAGTTATTGTTTTTTAATAAAATACTGGAAGGATTATCAGAGTCTCCCGAATAACCCACCAGTTGTTCATTATCTTTCAATGCATCTGAGGATTGATCACTTGTACTGACTTTTAAAACACCATTTTCAACAGAAAATCCTGTAACTTCCGAATAACTGACTGAAGATAAAGGAACAGATTCATCCAGAAAATTTTTTGAAAATTCAATTACTTTATCGCCTCTAATGGGGTTATAAGGGCCAGACTTTTCAGCCCCTCCTTCTTCGGAAATCATGTCTGTTCCATAAAGCGCATCATAAAGACTTCCCCATCTTGCATTAGCGGCATTAAGAGAGAATCGTGCATTCATGACAGGTACAACAAGTTGAGCTCCTGCTACTTTCTTAATCTCATCATCAACATTCTGAGTTGTGATTTCAAAATCCTCTCCTTCATCTAGCAGATAGCCTATTTCCTTAAGGAAATTTACATACTCATCATGATTGTGTTCTTGATCTTTATTAGATAAATGCCAATTATCTATTTGTGTTTGTATTGTTTCTCTTTTTTCTAGAAGCTCTTTATTCTTGCCTCCAAATTCATCCAGGACCTTTTCAAAGGATTTCCAGAAATCATCAGGATCAACATCTATCCCCGGTACAACTTCATTCCTCAAAAAATTATCAAGCTCTTCAGCAACCTGCAAATTTCCGTATTTAATTCGATCTGACATTAATTACCCTTTATTTTGTGTATATATAAGTATGTTGAATATTACATGATAACCAAGAGAGATAAATAATATTTTTTTTAAGTTCCTTTTAAGCTAGCATAGCGTTTCGATTTAAAACTATTAAGGAATTCAATATGCCAACCATCAATGAAGTTACAACTCTAGAAGTCAAAGAAGAAGTTGCAGTTATTACTTTAAATTCTCCTCCAGTAAATGCTTTATCAGCAAATGTTAGAGAAGGTTTGAATAATGGAGTTAGTGCAGCTATAGAAGATAGCTCTGTCAAATCGATAGTTATTATATGCGAAGGAAGAACATTTATTGCTGGAGCTGATATCACTGAGTTTGGTCAAGCACCGAAAGGACCTTCCTTATATGACGTACAGGATATGATAGAGAATTCACCTAAACCTGTAGTGGCTGCAATACACGGAACGGCTCTAGGTGGTGGACTAGAAGTAGCATTAACTTGCCACTATCGTATAGCAGTACCCTCAGCAAAATGCGGCCTTCCTGAAGTTAATTTAGGACTTTTACCAGGTGCAGGAGGCAC
>Ga0208127_1001529_pt1 | contig 11457 bp, 9 predicted proteins | sample ETNtaG_6_FD_185751 | JGI IMG/M metagenome (GOLD analysis project Ga0208127, IMG submission 185751) | Marine microbial and viral communities from oxygen minimum zone, Eastern Pacific Ocean - ETNP201306SV45 (SPAdes) (version 2) | ecosystem: Environmental > Aquatic > Marine > Oceanic ...
TTAAGCAACTATGAAAAATTACAATTATCTGATTTTGCTGTTTGTTTTATTGTTATCATTCAATTTAACTGCTCAGCAAAACAGTGAAGAAGTCACTGCAGCCTCAAGAACAGCTGAAAAACTTAACGAAGCCAGTAACTCTACAACTATTATTTCAGAAAAGGAAATTTCAAGTAAAAAATCCTTTAACGTATTAAGTTTGTTAGAAGGCACTGTAGGTGTTAATGTCTCCAGACAAGGTGTTAATAGTTTTAATGTTTCTCTTAGAGAAGGCGTTGATGTTTTTTCTACTAGAACTGTTTTACTGTCTGATGGTAGAGAATTAAACACATATGGTTTAAACTTTTTTGATGCATCTGCTTCAACATTATCAGGACTTGATATTGCCAGAGTAGAGATTGTAAGAGGATCCTCTTCTGCTGTCTACGGACTTGGAGCAAGCTCAGGTGTTATTAGTTTTACCACTAAAAATCCATTTGATTATGCTGGAACGACAATTCAAGTTTCTAGTGGAGGGATTACAAAATTTGGTGGTTCTATCTTAGCTGGAAGTGCTAAAAATGTTCAATCAAATTGGAATCTTTTAGATGTAAACTTTAGACACGCTGATCACAATGAAGATAAAAGTTTTGGTTATAAAATTAATGCAAGATATTCTGAAAACTCAGATTGGCTTGTTGGTGATCAAACATCACAAACTATAGGTGGTGAATTACCACTTATGCATTCTTTTAATTTTGATACATCATTATATTTTAAAGGTGATGATTTTGATTTAACAACTACATTTGGATTAAATGATACTGAAAATATATCTAGAAGAAAAATGTGGGGTGAAGAAAAAAGAGGAGTTTCAAGTAAGTTTTTCAATGTTAAAGTAAATTCTGGAAACTTTCATGCTCAATATAATTATGTTGCAAACGATACAAAAGAAAATTATAACTATTGGGTAGGAGCAGATCATGGAATTGATAGCCAACAAACTCACTTCCAACTTGGATATGAACTATCATTACCAAGTCTTAGTACAGAGTTAAATTTTGGTGCTGATAACAGATTAATAAAATTTGATACTGGTGGAAGAGTATTCGGAAGTTATGAGGAGGAAGACGATTTTAGAACAGTCGGTGCATTTGTATCATCAAAAACAAAACTATTTGATAATGTTGATATCCTCTTTCAAGGAAGATACGATCATTTTAACGTAATAAACGAAGGAGCATTTTCACCTAAGGGTGTAATTTTCGTAAAAGACAATACAGGTGGAACACTAAGATTAAGCATGAGTCAATCTAACAATCCTGATGATGCATACACACTATTTAGTGATTTTTCTGCACAATCATTAGGAAGTAATGGTAGCTACATGGGGCCTTACGGAAATAAAAGAGGACTTACATTTAATAATCCAACTTGGAAGCCTTGGCCAAACTTAGAAAGCTTTGTTGCTTTACACCCAACACCAAGACTAGATATTCTTGGAATAAGTCATTTTCATGTAATGTTAGGTGTATTACAGCCTTTTGCTCAAACTATGATTCAAACTGCGATGGCTACTGGAAACATGTTGTTACTATATCCAGTTCAAAATATAGAACTAGTTATTGGCAGCATGCTAAGTGGAGCTAACTATACTGATTTCATTTTACATGATGGTTTAGGTAATCCAATGGATCTAAAAGGTAGTGACACATCACAATTATCAACTGAAACAACATATGAATTAGGATATAGTAATACTATTGGAGACAAGTTTTCATATTCTGTTGATGTTTATAATATTCAAAAAAACAACATAGTTGGTATGAGACAAGTTACTCCTCATGTTGCAATTGATCCTGCAACATTAGGTGCTGAATTTGGAAGTAATTTAGCTAATACTGCTTATGGATTATACAGAAACGCTGGTTTACCTGCTGCTACTGCAGCTGCTTTAGCTAACGTTTATGCTGCTGTTGGTGGACAATTTGCTGCAGGATTTGCTGCTGGAATTCCATCTTTAGGATTGGTTCAAGCTGATCAATCCCCTAATGATATTCACAGATTATACTGGAGTCACTATAATTTTGGAGAAATTAATTACTGGGGTGCTGATATAGCTACTAATTATGAAATTAATAGTGCAGCTTCTTTATATGCCAATTATTCATTCATTAATCAAACTGAGTTTACTAGAGAAGATGTTGGAGATATAACATCACCAGATGTATATCACTTGAATATTCCAAAACACAGGGTGAAAGCTGGTTTTGTATACAATCCTGATAAAGGACTGAATTTTGGTCTTTCATTTAGATATCAAAATTCAATGAATGCAAACACTTTAAACTCTGGAGATTCAAGTCTTTTCTGGTTTGATGGTTTTGTTCCAAAGAGAACTGTTTGGGATATGAATGTAGGAATGCCTATAACATCTAAAACAAGAATTGACTTAACTGTTGATAACGTCTTAGGTAAAAAATATCAAACGTTTGTTAATATGCCTATGATAGGTCAACAAGCATTGTTTACATTAACTCATAATTTTTAAGAGTTGAAAATAGACAAAATAGCTTTGGTCACAGGATCAGGGCAAGGTATAGGAAGAGCAACGGCAGTTGCTCTTTCTGCTTTTAGCCATGTTATTATTGCTGATATTGATAAAGTATCTGGAGAGGAAACAGTTTCTATTATCAATCAAAAAGGTGGTTCATCTAGGTTTGTTTATTTAGATGTATCTAATTCTGATAGCATATCTGAATTGTTTTTAAATATTTCTTCTAATGAAAATAAATTAGATTATGCAGTTAATAATGCAGGAATTGGAGGAGAAATGAAGCTAATTCATGAGTTAGATTTAGAGGATTGGGATAAAATCCTTAAAATAAATTTAACGGGTGTATTTCTTTGTATGAAACATCAAATTAAACTAATGCTTGAGAATAAGTTTGGTAGAATTGTTAATGTTTCATCTATGGCAGGAACTTACGGTTTTTCTAGAGGATCATCCTACAGTGCTACAAAGCATGGAGTGATAGGCTTAACAAAGAGTGCAGCAATTGAGTATGGTTCTGAAAATATACGAGTAAATTCAGTTTGTCCAGGTTTTGTTCAAACAAAAATTCTTGATGACATACCTGATTATGTACTTGATTTCAATAAAAAGTATAGAGTTCCAATGAAAAGAATTGGTAAACCTGAAGAAGTCGCTGAATCAATATGTTGGTTGCTTTCTGAAAAATCATCTTTTACTAATGGACACTCTCTGTATATAGATGGAGGATTTTCAGTTGGATAATATATATTATGAATAATAAACCATATAAAACAACTTTCAAGAATTTAAAGGAAATGTCCTCACATGTTGGAAAAGAATTGGGATTAACTGACTGGGTTGAGATCAAACAATCAGACATTGATACTTTTGCAAAACTTACTGAAGATGAACAGTGGATTCATATTGATAAAGAGAAATCTGAAAAATATTCCCCATATAAAAATACTATTGCCCATGGTTTTATGATTCTTTCTTTTTCTACAAAATTTGCATATGAAACTTTTGCAATTGATAGTGTAAAAATGGGATTAAATTATGGTTTAGACAGAGTAAGATTTCCTTCTGCTACACCTTCTGGCGGACTGATTAGAGCTAGAGTCTCATTATTAGAAATGGACTATAATACCGGAAATTCAAAATATAAAATTGGTTTAACCATTGAATTGAAAGATCAAGAAAAACCTGTCTGTGTAGCTGAGTTTTTAGCAATGGCTTACGAATAATTACTCTTATTTATTCTTTAATACATAAAATTTATAAATTTGAAAAAAACAATAACTATGAAAAATTACATTTTAATTTTATTATTAGCAGTTTTCACTTTTTCATGTGAAACTACTACTGCTCCAGTTGACAATCCTGCAGCTGGTTATTTAGCTACTGCAGATGGTAGATCTGATGCCAGAGATGCTGATCCTGCTAACTTGGACATTATCGATAAGTATATTGATGCTCATAATAGTAAAGATCTTGAAGCTATATTTAATATGGAGGCTGACTCAACTAAACAATTTGGACAATTCTTTGTATATGGTCCAAGAGGTGAGTTTTTACAATCTAGAGAAACTCATAAAGATTTTTTAGCAGGATGGTTTGACTCTAATGATCCAAAATGGAACACTTTCTTTTCTTATACAATGAAAGTTGATGGACAAGTAGGTGAGTGGGTAATTACCGGTCACACTTTGAGTCAAAATGTTGATGGAAATGAAGTTACATCATATGATATCGCTGATTTTTATATAGAAGATGGAAAAATTGGTGGTTTTTGGGTATATACAAGAGCAGAAGTTCCTCAGGATTAAATATATAATTAAATTTATTTGAGAGAGGAGTTTTACTCCTCTTTTTTTTTGTAAATTATGAATATGGATAGAAATAACTCGATAGGGGATTTTATAATACATCTTGAAAATAGAATTGAAAATGAGGATTTTAGAAATTCAGTAGAAAAAATTACATTTTTGACTACACTTCATGTAATCAAAAGAAATATTGGGGAAAAATGAAAAGACTCTTTTTAATATTATCAATTTTATTTTTTTCATGTACAAAAAATAATGATTTTAAGCCTCAGGTAATAGCCTACTACTTAGGCGACGAGAAATCAATTGATGAATTTGATTTAAATGGAGTGGATCAAATTATTTTTAGTTTTTTACATCTCAAGGGAAATAAGTTAGCAGTTGATGATGCATCTGATAGTCTAGCTTTAATAAATGTTGTAAATCAAAAAAATAAATATCCAGATCTAAAAGTTTTAATTTCCTTAGGAGGATGGGGAGGATGTGAGACATGTTCTGATGTTTTTAGTACTAAAGAAGGAAGAGAAGAGTTCGCTGTCTCAACAGCTAATATTATAAAATTATATAATGCTGATGGTATTGATCTAGATTGGGAATATCCTGGTATTTCTGGTTTTCCTGGACATAAATATCAACCACAAGACAAAGATAATTTTACTGATTTGGTTATTGAGTTAAGAAAATATATGCAAAAAGATCATATTTTGAGTTTTGCTGCAGGTGCTTCCGATCGTTTTTTTAAAAATTCTATTGATTGGAAAAAGGTAATGCCTCTAGTTGATAATGTTAATTTAATGACCTATGATTTTTTTGGCTCTGGCTCTAAAAAAACTGGACATCATACTGCTCTAGGTTCAAAGAGTTTTAATGGGCGGTCTGCATATAACTCAATTAATGATTTAATTAATTTAGGAGTTGACCCAAAACAAATTTTTATAGGTGGAGCATTTTATATCAAAACCTTTAAAAATGTTGATAATTTAGAAAATGGTCTTTATCAAAATGCAGAGTGGAATAGGAGCTACAATCAAATTAATTTTGAAGAAGTTAAATCTAATTTTAACTTTTATTGGGATGATATAGCTCAAGCTCCTTATGCGTATGATAGTATTAATAAAATTTTTGCAACTTTTGATAACAAGGAATCTATAAAGCTTAAATCACAATTCGCTATAGAAAACAAATTGGGTGGAATTATGTTTTGGCAGTTGATGAATGATAAGAAGCAAGATGGCTTATTAAAAGTAATGGTTAATACTATTAATGGAAAACAATAGATTTTAAATTACTTTTTTCCAAAAAGCAATTCCACCAGCCTGTTTACCTACTTCAACTGAATCAATCAATTCATAGCTTAGTAGGCTTATTACATCAACTTTTCCAGGTTCACCACCAATACCTTCAACTGAAATAAATGCATATTGGCTATCAGGTGAAATCGCTATTCCATGGGAAACACTAGTTGTGTTTTTAATTAAACCCAATAGCTTTTTATCTTCTAAATCCCATATCGCTGTTTTTCCTTCACTTTTTATAGTTCCTACCAATAACTTTCCATCTGGAGATATTTCTAGGTTGTAAGGTCCTTTACCAGTTTTAAATCTATCTGAAACTTTCCAATTCTCTAAATCAACCTCTATGACTTCATCAGATCCATTTCCTGCTATATAGGCTAAATTAAGTGTTGGATGAGGTATAACCCATGTAGGCTTAACCATTGAATGTTTCATTCCTTGCATGGACATCATTTTATTCTCTTTCTTATCCATCATTTTATTATCCTTTTTCATATCATGATTCATATTTCCATGATCCATTTTGTCATGTCCCATTTGCTTATGATCATTCATCATATTTTCAAGATCTAACACTCGATTTACTTTAAGGCTTAAAGCATCAATTTCAAATAATTCACCTGACATCATAGCAACTGAATATTGATATAATCCATCAGAAGAAATTCTCGATCCATGCGGCATTGAACCAGTTTGAATTTTTAGTATTTCAGTCATGGTTTCAGGGTCAACGACAGAAACTGTTGAGGGTTTCATATCCCCGTGTAAATTAAAATTAACACAATAAAGAAATCCCGTAACAGTTGAAATCTGCATTGTGGCAGGAAAAAGCCCTAATATTGTTTCATCCACTATCTCATTAGTTTTGGTAGAATACTTTACAAGTTTACCAAAAGGATTTCCATGAGCTAAAGACAAATACCAATAATCTCCACTAGGATCGACAGTAATTCCGTGTGGGCCTTCAATTTCTGTAGGGAATGTGCCAACAGTTATTCTATCAACTTCCTCAATTTCATTTTTATCAAATTTTAAAAGAGATACAGTGTCATCTGATTCAGAGGCAACATATACGTAGTAATTTTGCGTGTACATTATATTACATGCAAAAAGTATTAAAATAAATCTTTTCATATTATTCTATTGGTGGACTAGCTAAAATTTCAAATAATTCTAAAAGATTTTTTGCTCCAAACAAATTATCCAATGACTTGTCAGTTGTAAATTGCATTGTATTAGAATTATCAGGTTTTGAATCTAATAATTTAAGAGCTCCGATACCAGCATTAAAATCAGAATAAAATATATTTCCTTTAAAATATTGAGCTCCCCATGTCATTGTGTTATTAGGTATAAAACCATTAGGTGAACCAGTTTTAAATGCTGCGATTTCTCTTCCTTGTTTGTAAAGATCACCTAAAAGTTCTCCGCTTACATCAATAACTCTAACTCCTCCATTATACATTCCAGCGTAAACAACATCATCTTCAACCCAAAAATTGTGAGAACCATATCCTGGTAATTCAAACCTAGCAACTTCTTTTGGGTTTTTTAAGTCTGAAAAATCAACAAAATGTAAAAAACCTGTAGTTTCATTTGCTGCAAAGAAATCTACACCATCAGGAAATATTTCATCACCAAGAATTACATAAAATTTTCCAGTAGATTTACTTCTGAAAGGAAAAGCAGCATGGTTTGCACCTGTTTTATATTTGTAATTAGCAAAGGCTACTGGATTTGATGGTGAACCACCAGCAATTCCGTTACCTACATCAACCATGTAAATACCATCTTTCCAGTTTGAAGTGTATGCTATTCCATCCTCTATCCAAACATCATGTATTGCAGAACCTAATTCTAATTCAAACTTTCCTACTCCTTTGGGATTTTTTGGATCTGCAATGTTTACAACTTCAAATTTTGCAGGATTTCCAAAAGCATTTAATGCATAAACATGATTGTTGTCAATAAACACATTATGAACGCCACCGGTTAATCCATCTGTATATTCTGATAATATTTGTACATCAGATGGGTTTGATACATCTAATACAATAAAACCATTTTTTCTATTTGATGCTCCTTCACGTGTAATTACACATATTTTACCATCTTTTGAAACTTTGACATCATTAACAATTCTTGCGTCAACCTTTATACTATCAATTTTGGTAATATTTGATGGATCTGTAACATCCCAAAAGTATGCAAGACCATTAAAAAATGTTCCTGAAACTCCATAATCTTTACCATCAACTCCCTCAAAAAACCAAGCATCTGAAGAATGGGTATCAAAAACATCTCCTGTACCCAACTGGATTATATCTCTTTTAACATCTCTGTCAACAACTTTGATTTTAGTTGAAGATGTTACATTGCCAAACGATGCACTAACAGTATATAAACCGGGAATATCTGCAACAAATTTATTGTTCATTATTAATCCAGATGCAGAGTTACTACTATCAAAAGATTTTCCTTGAAAAGAAAATACAGGATTTAAACCATCTAATTCTTTTCCTTTTTTATCTATCAACAATCCATTTAATGTAACTACATCGCCAGCTCGCACTGAGTTACTACTTGCTTTAATATTAATTGAGTGTACAGGATTTTCTAAAACTTTAATTTCTTTTGAAACTTTTACCCCATCATATTCTAAAGTTATATTAGATTTCCCTTTACCTTCAGCTTTTAGTAAATTGTTTGCATCAACACTGACCACTAGTGGATTAGATGAACTGATATTTACAGCAACATCGTCTCTTGAGTTTCCTTTTTCAGTTTCTAAAGAGTAAGTTAGAGGAATATAATTTCCTGAAAAAAACTCTTGACCAATATTTAATTTAATTGCCTTAGGTGAAGAATAATTAACAAAAACTGAAAATGTCTTACTAAATCTTTCTCCATCATTCTTAGGATCTATACAAACAGCAACTACTTCATGATTTCCAGGCTCATTAGCTAATAAATTTCCAGTCGAAGGATCTTGAACAATTGATCCTCCCACATTAAAAACTCCTTTTTTGTTATAATAGATGATTACCTCACAAGAACCAGTAGTGCCATCATTATATTTAACGTATGTCTCTGGCGTGAATGAATCACCTACTTCCAATATTAAACCTTCTAAATTTGACTCAAGTGTTCTCGTTTGAGAAAATGAGATACTTGAAATAATTAATAATAATAATGTTATCTTTTTCATAATAATTTTTTAATAATAATTTGTTAATCGAGGTGTGTGTTTACTTTAGAATTATCTTTTTTTCCTCCAGATACTTTTGCTGCTCCAATTCCAGTATTAAAATCTGAATAGAATACATATCCTTTGTGAAGTTGAGCACCCCAAACCATTGTGTCATTAGCTATATAACCATCTGGACTTCCTGTCAATAAATATCCAATTTCACGACCTTGTTTGTATAAATCACCTATCAAATCACCGCTAATGTCTACAACTCTAACTCCTCCTGTATACATTGCAACATACAATATATCATCTTCAATCCAATAATTATGAGAACCATGTCCAGGTAGTTCATATCTAGCTACTTCTTTTGGATTATTTAAGTCTGAAAAATCGACAAAATGAAGAAATCCTGCAGTTTCATTTGTTCCATTTGGATTTACTCCATTTGGAAAAATTTCATCACCTAGTACGGTATAGAATTTACCCGTAGATTTACTTTTAAAAGGAAATGCAGCATGGTTTGCACCACTATCATAAGTATAATTTCCAAATGCAATTGGATTTGATGGAGATCCCCCAACAATTCCATTACCCACATCAACTAAATATACACCATCACGCCAGTTTGAAGAATAAGCTATCCCATCTTCAATCCATACATCATGAATTGCTTGCCCTTCTTTACCAATTTCAAACATGCCAACCTCATATGGATTTTTAGGATCTTCAATATTTACAATGTAGTATTTTTCACCATTACTTAAAGCGTAAACATGATTGTTGTCTATGAATACATTATGCACTCCACCTGTTAAGTTTTTCGTGTACTCTGAAATTATTTTTACATCTCTTGGGTTTGAAACATCAATAATAATCATTCCATTTTTTCTATTTGAAGCTCCTTCACGACTTATAACGCATATCTTACCGTCTTTAGAAACTTTAACGTCATTAACAGTTCTTGCATCTACTTTGACACTGTCAATTTTTTTAATATTAGCTGGATCTGTTACGTCCCAGAAGTATGATGTACCATCAGCTCCCCAAGTTCCTGTTACTGCATAATCACCACCATCAACTCCTTCAAATACCCAAAAATCAGAGGTATGCTTATTAGTAACCTTTCCTGTACCAACAGATTTAACTTCTCTTTGAACATCTCTTTGAAATATGTTAGCGATTTTTGAAGTTGTTACATTTCCAACTTTAGCTGAAACAATATATTTTCCTGGAACATCACCCACAAATCTTCCATCTTCTAAGATTAAACCAGAGGCTGTACTACTTTTATCAAATGATTTACCAGTGAAAGAATATTCAGCTTTAATATTTTCAATCACATTTCCTCTTTTATCATATGCAATTGCATTATAATCAATAACATCACCTGTTCTAGCATTATTAGTTTCTGAAATTAGTTTGAGTTTAACAACAGGATTTTTTTCAATTTTCACATCTATTTTTCCTTTAATTCCATCAACATTAGCTTGAATCGTCGATACACCTTCCTCCAATGCTAAAATATTATTTGCATCATCAATTTCAATCTTATTATTTAATGCTTTGATTGAAAAACCAACGTTAGCAAAGTATCTTGATGCAACATCAGAATTCCAATAATCAATAATTCTAGTTTTATTCAATTCATCGGTGATTTCATATTGAAGAGGAATGTAATTACCAACAAATATTTTTTCGCTGTTAAGCGATAATTTTACTTCTTTGACCTTTGGGTAATTTACATTAACATAAAATGTTTTTGTTAATCTTTTACCGCCAGCATTTATACATACTGCTACAACTTCGTGGTTTCCTGGTTCATTTGCTTTTAGAGATCCTTCTCTTCTATTAAAAGAAATTGCGTTTGCAGCACTAAATACTCCTCTTTTATTGTAATATATTATTCTAGTACATTCAGATGGTGTTCCGTCAGAGTTAATAACTTCTGTTTTGGGTGTAAAAGTTTGATTTACATCTAAAACTAGGTTTTCAAGATCAGAAATTATGGTCTTTTCTTGGGAATAAGATAAACTAACAAAAATGATAAGTATAAGTGATAAATAATGGTTTTTCATTTGAATAAAATTAGATCTATTAATATAATAAAATTTTAAAATTTATTTTTTATATTTTTCATTAAAAATTATGAAATTAAAACTGTTAGTTCTCTTATTTCTAAACTTTAATCTCTTCTCACAGGAAGATTTAACAACACTCAATAAAAAAACAATTGATGAAACTATAAATACTTTATACTCTGTTATTTCAGGTGATAAAGGAGTTGAGAGAGATTGGGGTTTGTTTAAATCATTATTTCATCCTGATGCCAAATTGATACCCTCAGGTCCTTCTCAAGATGGAAATTTTCAGGCTATTTATTTGTCACCAGATGATTATATTAACAGGTCTGGTAAATGGTTATACGAGAATGGTTTTCATGAAAGAGAAATCCATAGAGTCACTGATATATTTGGAAATATTGCTCATATATTTTCTACATACGAAGCTTTTAGGGAATCGTCAGATGAAACTCCATTCATGCGTGGAATTAATAGTATCCAATTAATGAAAACCAATGAAAAATGGCTAATTATTAATATTTATTGGATGCAAGAGTCTGATATTTAT
>Ga0208127_1001533_pt1 | contig 11428 bp, 10 predicted proteins | sample ETNtaG_6_FD_185751 | JGI IMG/M metagenome (GOLD analysis project Ga0208127, IMG submission 185751) | Marine microbial and viral communities from oxygen minimum zone, Eastern Pacific Ocean - ETNP201306SV45 (SPAdes) (version 2) | ecosystem: Environmental > Aquatic > Marine > Oceanic ...
ATTGTACAGGGACTTGCTAATGATATCGTTAAAGGCAGCTTGATCAGTAGGCTTTTAAAAGAATTGGGACTGAGTTTGATCAATGGAATAATTTTAGGAATTTTGACTATAATTTTTGGATTAATTATTGATTTACCATTAGATCTGAGCATCACAATATCTTTATCAATGTTATGTGTTATAATTGTAGCAGCTTTAATTGGAACTTCAATTCCAATCATACTTGACAAAAGAGGAATTGATCCAGCTATTGCTACTGGTCCTTTTATAACAACAAGTAATGATATTTTTGGAATTTTTCTATTTTTCTATATAGCTAAAATGATTTTAGGTTTTTAAAAAATGAAAATACTTCATTTAGACACCACACATCCTTTTTTTATTGATGAACTAAAGAAATTAGGCTTTACTAATGATCATGATTTAGATTCATCAAAATTAGATATTGAGAAAAAAATATCTTGTTATTATGGAATTATTATAAGAAGTAGAATAAGTATAGATAAAACCTTTATTGATAATTGTAAAAAATTAAAATTTATTGCAAGAATTGGTTCAGGAACTGAAAATATTGATGTTGAATATTGCAGATCAAAACAGATAACTATTATTTCTACACCTGAGGGTAACTCTAACGCAGTAGGTGAGCACGCATTAGGACTTTTATTAAATCTTGTTAATAGAATAAGTTCAAGTAATAATGAAGTTTCAAATAGAATTTGGGAAAGAGAGTTAAACCGTGGTTATGAACTTAAAAATAAAACCATTGGATTAATAGGATATGGTCACACTGGTAAAAGTTTTGCAAAGAAGTTAAAAGGATTTGGAGTTAAAATTATTTTTCATGATCTAAAAAAGATGAAAAAAGATAATGATGCAATTCAGGTTACATTGAAAGAAATTAAAGAAAATTCTGATATAATTAGCCTTCATGTTTCAATGACTAAACAATCCATAGGAATTATAAATAAAAAATTCATTAATAGTTGTAAAAAACCTTTTTGGCTTATAAATACATCAAGGGGAAATTGTGTGATTAGTAAAGACCTTGTCGAGGGTTTAAAAAATGGAAAAATACTGGGAGCTGGCTTAGATGTTTTAGAATATGAAAAAAAATCATTTGAAAAATTATCAATTAATGATGAGCAAAGTCTTAGTTATCTGACCAATGCCAAGAATGTAGTAATAACTCCACATGTAGCCGGCTGGACCTTCGAGAGTAAAATTAAACTAGTTGAAGTTGCTCTAAAAAAAATAAAAAATCTAATAAATAATAAATGAAAAATATTCTAATATTATGTACTGGAAATTCGTGTAGAAGTCAAATAGCACACGGTTATTTTGAATTATTTGCTAATAATCGTGCTAATATATTTAGCGCTGGTATTGAAACACATGGCTTAAACAAAAATGCAGTTCAAACTATGAAAAGAGATGATGTGGATATCTCTAATCATACTTCAAACTTAGTGTCTGAATACTTAGATGTAAATTTTGATTACATTATAACTGTGTGTGATCACGCAAATGAAAACTGTCCATATATTCCATCAAAAAATGCAGTACGTATTCATAAAAATTTTACTGATCCATCGAAAATTACAGATTCAAAAAACGAGGCTTTAGATTTTGATTTATGCAGAAATGAAATCAAATCATTTACTTTAGATTTTTATAAAAAATATTTTAGTTAACAAACAACAAGCTGAAGAGTTTCTTTTGTCCTTTGCTCAAGAAGAAGCTTATTACTTTTTAAAATTTCTTTAGATGAATTTTCATCAAAGTGTCTTATGGTGAAAAGACTTACGTTTTCCTTGCACTCTACTTTATATCTAGCTTTTAGTATTGAAAGTAATTCTTTTAATCTATAATATTTATCAAAAACGCATACTGAAAAACTAATTGCCGAATTCTGAATCAAATCTACTTTCATTTTGTTTTCGTGTAAAATTTGAAAAATATCGCTAATATTATCCTCAACAATAAAAGAAAAATCAAGTGAAGAAAGTTTAATTAAACTAAGGTTTCTTTTGACAATAAAACAAGGTATTTCAGGATCAATTTTAGTTCCTCTAGAAATTGCAGTCCCTGAACCTTCAGGCTCTAGAAAAGATTTAACATATAGAGGAATCTCTTTTTTTTGTAGAGGCTGTAATGTTTTGGGATGAATAACAGATGCTCCATAGAACGCTAATTCAATGGCCTCTGTGTAAGAAATTTTATTTAACAGTCTCGGGTTTTTGAAAACTCGGGGATCTGCGTTTAGAACTCCAGGAACATCTTTCCATATTGTCACAGACTCTGCATTTAAACAATAAGCAAAAATTGCGGCAGAATAATCTGAACCCTCTCGACCTAATGTCGTTGTAAAATTATTTTCATCACTAGAAATGAAACCTTGCGTAATATTTAGTAAGGAATTATCAATTTTCTCTGTAATATTTTTTTGAGTTAATTCCCATTTTAAATTAGCATCTCTGAATTTAGAATCTGTTTTAATAAAAAGTCTTGCGTCAACCCAATTGGATTCAATATTTATATAATTAAGATATGTGCTTATAATTTTTGTAGATAGTATTTCACCAAAACTAACTACTTGATCATACACAAATGAATAATTTGGAGATTTATTTCTTTTTAAAAAGATTTTTAAGTTTTCAATTATTTCTTTTGTTTCAAAATATATAGGATGATTATTTTCATTAAAAAGGTCATCTAAAATGTTTAAATGGTAATCTAAAACTTCATTTATTGAAAATTGAAGTTCTTCATTATTTTCAAAGTAATTTTTAACTACAAGCTCTAGTGAATTTGTTGTTTTACCCATTGCTGAAACAACAATAAGAATTTTGTCCTTACCTAAAAGTTGAAGAATATTTACTAGGTTTTTTATACCATTTGCATCTTTAACTGATGCTCCACCAAATTTATATATTTTCATTATTATCCTATAAAATTTTTAATAGATAATTCATCCATTTGAGCTATTTGCCATTCTTTTGATACATAAGCTCCATGTTTTTTATAAAAATTAATTGCATCAACATTCCAATCTAAAACAGCCCACTCAATTCGCTTCACATTTTTACTGTTAGAAAAATGAATGAAGTGGGAAAAAAGAGCAAAACCGATTCCTTTTCCTCTCATAGAATTTGTTACGATTAAATCCTCCAGATGCATAGTTGGACCCTTCCATGTCGAATATCTGGGGTAACCTAAACACATTCCAACAATTATATTATCATAAATAGCTACAAAACAACAGAACAAAGGATTATTTCCAAAACCGTGATTAATTAGATCATTTTCAGTGACTATAACGGCCTCAGGTTCTTTTTCAAAAACTGCTAGTTCTTTTATAAGTTCTAAAACCTTTTGCATGTCCTGAACCTTTGCTTCTCTTATTTCAACTTTCATAATGGTGATTGCAAATTTAACTTAATGAATTAAATAACCAATAAATGATAAAAAGTATAACAATTTTAATGATATTTGTGACAATGAAAAAAGGAGATAACTCTCCCTCTTTACTGACTTACAATAAGTCTCTGAATCTTCAGAAACTTCAAAATTCTATTACCCAAAATAAAAATTTTATCTCTGTTAAAGGACTATATGGTTCATCTAAATCTTTCATTATAAGTGAACTTTTTAAAAATAATAATTCTAACATTTTTTGGGTTCTAGATGAAAAAGAGGACGCTGGTTTTTACTTCAATGATTGTGAAAAATTAATAAAAAATAAGCAACTATTTTACTTTCCAAGTAGTTACACCAGAGATAATAATTTTAAAAAAACAAGTACTCAAAATATTTTTAAAAGAACTGAGTTTATCAAAAATTTCTACTCTTCCAAATCTTTAGCAATTACTTATCCTGAAGCACTATTTGAAAAAATAATAGTCAAAAAAGAATTATTTAATAGAAAAACAAATCTGAAAACTGGACAATTAATAAATTTAGAAACATTAAATGAAAAATTATTTGAGTTAAATTTTGAAAGAGTTGATTTTGTGGTAGAACCTGGTGATTTTTCAGTCAGAGGTGGAATAGTTGATGTCTTTTCATTTTCAAATGACAATCCATACAGAATTGAATTTTTTGGTGATGAAATAGAAAGTATAAGAATTTTCGATATAGAAACTCAAATATCTATTAACAATATAAATTCTATTGAAATTTTAGGCGACATTGAGAATAAAGAAATTGATTATGACAGAGAAAACATTTTTAAATTTTTACAAAATGATACTATTATAATTTTTGAAAATATAGAATCATTAGAAACAAGACTTTCAAATTGTTATAAAAAATTAAAAAATGATAATAAAAAAAATATTGATGAAATTTTCTACTCAGCAAAATCATTTAAAAATGATTTGAATGAATTTAAATTAATTGAACTAGATAAAATCAATGATCGCAGTCCTGATATAAAATTTAATATAGATCAACAGCCAGCTTTCAATAAAAAATTTAAATTTTTATTAGAAAACCTAAAAAGCTATCACGAAAAAGGATATGAAGTAAATATTTTTTGTAATAATAAAAATCAAATAAAAAGATTTAAAGAAATTTTTGAATTAAATAATATTGACTTTGATCCTATATTAATCGATAAACCGATTTTTAGAGGTTTTATTGATAATGATATTAAACAAGTTTGCTATACCGATCACGAAATATTTGAAAGATATCATAAATTCAATTTAAAACAAGGTTTTAAAACTAAACTAAGAGTTAATTTAAATGAACTTAATCAATTACAAATTGGTGATTATGTAACACATATTGATCACGGTATAGGTATTTTTGGAGGTTTGAAAAAGATTGATGTTAACGGGAAAAAACAAGAGGCAATTAAGCTAACTTATGGAGAAAGAGACACACTCTATGTTAGTATTCACCTAATTCATAAAATCTGTAAATACAATGGGAAAGATGGAACAAAACCAAAAATATACAAACTTGGTTCAGGTGCATGGAACAAAATAAAATTAAAAGCTAAAAAAAGAGTTAAAGAAGTTGCATTTAACTTAATTGAAGCTTATGCCAAAAGAAAAATAAAAAAAGGGTTTGTGTACGGTCCCGACTCCTCAATGCAACATGAACTCGAAGCCTCTTTTTTATATGAAGATACACCTGATCAAATTAAATCAACAATTGATATAAAGAAAGACATGGAAAGTCAACAACCGATGGACAGATTGGTCTGTGGGGACGTAGGTTTTGGAAAAACTGAAATAGCCATAAGAGCAGCATTCAAAGCTATTGATAATAATAAACAAGTTGCTGTTCTAGTTCCAACTACAGTTTTAGCTTTTCAACATTTTAAAACATTTAGTAAAAGACTTTCTGATTTTCCTGTGTCAATTGATTATTTAAATAGATTTAGAACATCAAAAGAAAAAAGTATTATAGTTCAAGAATTAAATGATGGAAAAATTGATTTAATTATTGGCACACATCAACTAGTTAATGATAAAGTAAATTTTAAAAATCTTGGACTACTGATAGTTGATGAAGAACAAAAATTTGGAGTAAGTGTTAAAGAAAAAATTAGATCATTAAAGGAAAACGTAGATGTATTAACTCTAACAGCAACTCCAATTCCAAGAACACTACAGTACAGTCTAATGTCAGCAAGAGATTTATCAATAATTAATTCTCCTCCTAAAAATCGTTTTCCAATTGAAAGTAATGTTATTTCATTTGATGAAAATTTAATAAAAGATGCTATTAATTTTGAAATTAATAGAGCTGGACAAGTTTTCTTTGTCCATAATAGAATTGAGAATATAAACGAAATAAAAAATTTAATTTCTAGACTTGTACCATCTGCTCACATAGCAATTGTTCATGGTAGATTAGAGGGTAAAGTTTTGGAAAAAACCATGCTTGATTTCATTGCTGGGGAATATGATGTTTTAGTTTCTACCACAATAATAGAAAGTGGTTTAGATGTTCCAAATGCAAATACAATATTTATTAATAACGCTCATAATTTTGGTTTAAGTGATCTTCATCAAATGAGAGGAAGAGTTGGAAGAAGCAATAAAAAAGCCTTCTGTTATTTTATAACTTCTCCATTTTCGTCAATGACAAAAGAAGCTGTAAAAAGGATTCAAGCTATAGAAAAGCATACCGAATTAGGGTCTGGATTTCATATTGCAATGAAAGATTTAGAAATTCGCGGTGCTGGAGATCTTTTAGGGGCTGAGCAAAGTGGATTCATTAATGATATAGGGTTTGAAACATATCAAAAAATCCTAAAGGAAGCAGTTGAAGAATTGAAAGAAAAAGAGTTCGAAAATATATTTGATAATGAAGAAAAGACTCCTTTAAAACTGTCTAATTTTAAAATTGATACTGATCTTGAAATTTTATTTCCAGAAAACTATATAAATAATGTCAATATTAGACTTAATCAATATCAAAAACTTTCAGAAATCAAAGAATTAGAAAGTTTAGACTTATTTGAAAAGGAATTAATTGACAGATTTGGTAAACTTCCTGATCAATCTAAAGATCTGCTAAAAACAATTAATTTAAAGTTAATAGCAACTGAAAATGGGTTTGAAAAATTAATTTTAAAAAACAAAAAAATGATTTGTCAGTTTGTTAGTAATAAAAATGACCCGTTTTACAATTCTGAAAAATTTCAAAGTCTGTTAAAATCTATAAATACAAATCATGAAATTTGTGAATTGAAAGAAAAAAAATCAAATAAAGGAGATAGACTATTACTTGTCTTTAAAGATGTTTGTACTGTTCAAGATGGGATAGATTGTTTAAAGATTCTTTAAATTTTTTACAACTTTGAAAGCTTTATCAACTTGTTCTTCGTTTACTAATATTGTAAACTCGTTTGATGTAGATATTACTTCATATATATTAATTCCTTCCCAAGATAGTCTTTGAAAAACAAAATAATAAACACCAGGAATTGAAATATTCTCTGCTGGAAGTTTTATAGATATAGAAGATAGATTGGTTTGTTTTGAAAGTAATGTTTCATTCTTTAATACATCCTCAACCAAGGAGATAAGATTACCACTTACGACAATGTTACATTCATTAACTCCTCTAGAAGATGTATAAAAATCATCATTATTATCAACTTTTGCCAAAAGTTTAGCTTGGTTACTTAAAAGTGTATCAGAAACTTTAAAGTTATAATCAACTAAAGAAGATCTAACGGTGATATCTCCAATATCTTTAATAATCTTTACAATTTTAAAAGTAGTTCTAAATTCTAATTCACCGGACAATCTTTTAAGTGCCATAACTATTGCTCCGTATCTTACTTCTTTTTTTAAAGTCAATTCGATTTCAGACTTAATTATTCTAGATAAAGAGGTAAGATTAATAATACCTTGAGAAAGAGCTGAAATAAGAAATGGTTTTGATTTTATATAATCTTCAACTGCAGATGAAATTGTTCTCATAGTATTACAAATATACAATGAATTTAAATTGTTACAAATAAAACAATTAATTACAATTGTAACATAAGTAAATTTTGTATAGATGATTTTCTGAAAGAATAAATGAGTATTTTTATAAAAAATTAAAGTTGACAAAAAAAAGATATACAATAACTGCAGCTCTTCCTTATGCAAATGGACCTATTCATATTGGTCATTTAGCTGGAGCATACATACCTGCGGATATTTATTCCAGATATTTGAAACTAAGTGGAAATGATGTTGTTTTTATTTGTGGAAGCGACGAACATGGAGCTGCAATTCCAATTAGAGCAAAAAAAGAAGGAATTTCAGCTCAAAACATAATTGACAAGTATCATGAAATCATAAAAAATTCATTTGAAGATTTTGGAATTTCATTTGATAATTATTCAAGAACTTCCTCAAAAATTCACCACGAAACGGCTTCAGATTTCTTTAAAGATCTTCATAAAAAAAACGTTTTTGTAGAGAAAGAATCAGAACAATTGTACGACAAAATAGAAAATCAATTTTTAGCTGATAGATATGTTGAAGGGGAATGTCCTAAATGTGGGTTTTTAGAAGCTTATGGTGATCAGTGTGAAAGTTGTGGATCCAGCCTAAATGCAACAGATCTAATAAATCCTAAATCTAAACTTAGTGGAAACACACCAGTCTTGAAAAAAACTAAACACTGGTTTCTTCCATTAAATAATTTTGACTCTTTTTTAAAAAAATGGTTTATTGAGGAAAATAAAGAAAAATGGAAAACTAACGTTTTTGGTCAAGTAAAATCATGGATTAATGAAGGTTTAAAACCAAGAGCTATAACAAGAGATTTAGATTGGGGAATTCCGGTTCCACTAAAGGAAGCTGAAAATAAAGTTTTATACGTTTGGTTTGATGCCCCAATAGGATATATTTCAGCTACTAAAGAATGGGCTCTAGCCAATAACAAAGATTGGGAGCCATATTGGAAAAATTCTGACACTCAATTAGTTCACTTTATTGGAAAAGATAATATTGTTTTTCATTGCATAATTTTTCCCTCAATTTTAAAAGCTTCAGAAAAATTTATACTACCAGCTAACGTTCCAGCAAATGAATTTTTAAATCTAGAAGGTAAAAAAATCTCGACCTCAAAAAATTGGGCTATTTGGCTTCATGAATATTTAATTGATTTTCCAAATATGCAAGATACCTTAAGATACACACTAACATCAAATGCTCCTGAAAACAAGGACAATGACTTTACTTGGAAAGATTTTCAGGCTAAAAACAACAATGAACTGGTTGCAATTTTTGGGAATTTTATAAACAGAGTCGTTGTTTTAACACATAAATATTTTGAAGGCAAAAACCCTGAACTTGATTTATCCAATGAAGTCGATAAAAAAATTCTTAATGAAATATACAGTTTCCCAAAAAAAATTGGTGATTTAATTGAAAAATACAAGTTTAGAGAAGCTGTTAATACTTTAATTGATTTAGCAAGATTGGGAAACAAGTATTTAGCGGATGAAGAACCATGGAAACTGATCAAAACAGATCAAAAAGATAGAGTTAAAACAATAATGAATATTTCTTTACAACTCTGCGGAGTATTAAGTATTGTTAGTGAACCCTTTTTACCATCTACTTCAAGTAAACTAAAAAATATTTTAAATATTAATGAAAACAGCTGGGATTCAATTTCTATAAATAATCCTGTAGTTATAAATAATATCAACAAATCAGAGTTAATTTTTAGAAAAATTGAAGATCACGAAATTGATTTTCAACTTCAAAAACTCAATGAATCAAAATAAAATAGCAATATTAGGTTGTGGTTGGCTTGGATTGCCATTAGCTAAAAAGCTAATAAGTAAAAATTTTATTGTTAGAGGGTCTACAACCTCTAAAGATAAGATCAGTGTTTTAAAAAATGAAAACATTGAGCCTTTTCTTATAACTCTTGACAAAGAATTTGATGAAAAAAAATTAATTCAATTTTTAAAAAACATAGACATTCTGATCATAAATATTCCTCCAAAAATAAGATCAAATAAAAGTGTAGATTATTATAATAAAATTGAAAAAATATTGCTTTGCAATAATTGTGATAAAATAAATAATATAATTTTTATTAGCAGTACCTCAGTCTATGGATCAAAACAAGGAAAAATTAATTCTAAAACTAACCCTATTCCAGACACAATTAATGGTATAGAAATATTAAAAACTGAGGAATTATTAAAAACCAAAAAAAATACAATTGTAAGATTTGGAGGCTTAATTGGCGAAGACCGAAATCCATTAAGCTATTTGTTAAAAAAGAGAGAAGTCTTAAATCCAAATGCCCCAATCAATTACATCCATTTAGAAGACTGTATTGGTATTATAATTTCAATAATTGAAAAAAATATGTGGGGAAAAACATATTTGGGAGTTACGCCTTATCATCCAACAAAAAAAGAATACTATGATAAATTGTGTAAAATCAGAGGAGTCAAAAATTTAATCTTCTCAAAGGAAAAAACCACAACAAATAAAGAAATTAATGACAATAAAATAAATGAAGAGCTTAAGTATTCTTTCAAGCGAAAAAACCTTTAATCAAGATTAATATTGATTTCATTAGATTTCTTTACTTCTATATTCATCATATTCACAAGAGCATTATAAGAATTAATAATGTCTTTGATATGGCTTTTGAAAATGCTAACATTTTCATTTGATATTTCATCTCCATTTATTTTTAAAATATCTGTTTTTAGTACTCTAAAACGGCCTATTATCTGAGGGCTATTAAACTGGCTTGGGATTTCTTGAACATCAATTTTTTGTATATCAGTTTTTAAAAGATTAATAGGAAAAATTAGTTGATTTGGATCAGTTAAAGGAATTTTTTGAACTGAGTTAATTAAAAGAATATTTGTCCATTTTTCAAATTCTGATATATATTTTTTATCAAAAACTAAAGTACTGGGTAATGAATCATTAAGAAAAGTTTTTAAAACGGAGTAATCTAAAGTTGTTACTCTAACCTCACTATTAGGATTACTATTACAGCTTATAAATATGACACAAAAAATAATCAGAATTAACCTATGCATGAGTAATAACTTAAAACTCAAATTTAGGTATTTTATTTAAGCTTCTACTCCGTTTTAAAAGAGTAAATGATTGAGTAGCTTGCATTGTCTCCGTCAGATGTTTTAACTCTCCAATAATAAACAGTATCTCCGTCCAGTTCCACATCTGCTGTTTGAGCTGATATATCTGTAAGACTTGATGCAGGAGTTTGTTTACCATCTTCTTTGTCTACATAGAGAGTGTATGTAAGCGTATCTCCGCTATCAGGATCCGATCCTTCCCAATTGAAAGTTGCTTTACCATCACTAAGCGATACAGTTGATCCTGAACTTGGTGACTTTAAATCTGCAGGGAATGGTGCATAATTAACTATACCATCTCCAGCTAAATAAAACTTCCAAGTATCACTTGAAGCTGATGTAGTTGTCTGAGTGTTTTTTGAAGTTATCTTCCATGAATATGGAACACCTTTATCAAGTGTTACTGTTGTACTAGTTGTGGTTAATCCGTTTTTATTAGTAACAGAATTAGTATTTAAATTAGTAATCCTTAAATCATACGTCGTCGTGTTAGCAGAAGCATTCCATGAAAAGGCAACACTACTTTGAGTATCAGAAACACTTGTTCCTGTCTCACAAGTCTTATTATTGGCTGGAGCCGATAAAGAGGACTTAGCTGGTGGTGTTGGTGGTGGTGGATCCACTGGACCTCCTCCACCTCCGGTCTCATCTCCTCCTCCTCCACCACAACTAAAAATAAGTAGTGATGTAAAAATTAGACTGTAATACTTTAAAAAATTCGTTCTCATTTTTTAACAATTTTAAATGTTTTTCTTACTGTTTTTCCTTCAAGATTGACTAAATAGGTTCCTGCTGGTACACCAACTAAATCCAGATCTGTCTTTC
>Ga0208127_1001534_pt1 | contig 11423 bp, 11 predicted proteins | sample ETNtaG_6_FD_185751 | JGI IMG/M metagenome (GOLD analysis project Ga0208127, IMG submission 185751) | Marine microbial and viral communities from oxygen minimum zone, Eastern Pacific Ocean - ETNP201306SV45 (SPAdes) (version 2) | ecosystem: Environmental > Aquatic > Marine > Oceanic ...
CCGTTCTAAATTTAGTTGGGCCAATGACAGAACAAACAAGTGGTGATTGGTTTATGAGCCCTGAGCTGCTAACTGCATTCCAAGAGCAACAACTATACATACGAGTTTTTAGCGATTCGTTGCCTGTTGAGGGTAAAGCAATTCTTCTTCGATAGGTAGATACGCTAAAAGCATTTTAAATGCATCTCTACAACCTGATGAAAGAAAACTCAACGGCTCATTTCGAGAATTTCAGATTTGAGTTGATTTACTTGAAGAGGTTGTCTTCGTAGCTGTCCCTCGGAATCAACCAATATCCCCGTTGCTGCAGTATTCCCCTCGAGAATAGTATTAGGTCGTTTGATGGTGAGTGGAATTGAAGATACAGATTGAATGCCGACAACTGGTTTAAGGGTAGTGGTATAAACCATTCGTTGGCCTTCTGATTCTTTGATAACGAAATGGCCCTGAGACCAACCAACCAGTGGGTTTATCAACTTATTAGATGTAGATTCAACAAAATAGATACCTTGTTCGCCAGGTTGAGGGATTGATAAGCCATTTATCCGGACCGTTTCACCGTTTAATGTTCCGCCTGCAAATTTCAATTCAAGGGTATCTATCTGGTTATTGCCTTTAATTACGTCTAACACTAAAAATGTAACAAAGGTATTTATGAGATTGCTGTTGGAATCGACTCTAACTTCATGAGTCAATACCTCACCCTCAAAAACAAGTTCGGCTTCCATGACAACGTCGTCTATATCTAGCTTTTGTATTGTAGTTCCATATCCGATGGGCAACCAAAGTAAACCCAAAAGGAAAGTTAATCTTGCAATGAGTCGTCTTGAAAATTGAAACGTCGCGGACCGTTTTGAAATACCTAAATTTGACATAAACATTGGGACTATCAAAAGGTGGGTTGGTCAACACGCAACAAAACCACGGGAACCATTTCGCTATACTGAAACCAATCTCCATCGATACGCACTATTTGATCACCCGAATCATTTAATCGTATCGTTCCTGTGAATTCTACGTCGAGCCGGGGAATTCTAATTGTAATATTGGTTCCATCGACTCTAACCATATCCGCCGGCATTCCGTAGATACCCATTCCGCCACTAATTAAAGCGGCAGCGTATTGTCCGTCCTTTATACTGAACGTAAAAGCCAGATTTGTGCTGTCTCTACCTATCACTAAAGGACCTTCCCAAGAGCCTGTTAGCGATGGGAATTCAGATATTTCCTGTGCGCCGATAAACCTTGGTATTATTAGTATTAATAATATAAAAACTTTAGAAAACGTATTCATCTTTTCAATGTTAAATCACCCTTATACTAATGCGCAATCAAGAATTTTTGGAAGAATCATTTTTCGATAAAAATTTAAAGAAGTGAATAATAAATTTTCCTGATGAACCATTGTTAATTAAGATTACTTACTGCGAGAAAATACATGGAAATTTTGCCAGCTGTAGAGAAAGAATTCCCGATGGGTAAAGAGGTTAAGGCATCAATTATATGGCTTCATGGCCTTGGCGCTGATGGCAACGATTTTGCACCCATAGTTCCGCAAATCGACTTATCTTTTGATTTTGGTGTTCGCTTTATATTTCCTCATGCTCCCTCTATTCCAGTAACAATAAATAACGGCTATGTGATGCCGGCTTGGTACGACATAAAACAAATGGATGTCGATCGACATGTGGATATTGAGCAGCTGCAAGAATCGGCTTCGTGGGTACACAATTTAATAGATAGGGAAATTAGTCGAGGAATCCCAAGCAACAAAATAATCGTGGCTGGCTTTTCCCAAGGAGGAGCCGTCTCCTTCGAAGCAGCGTTAACTTACTCTCAACCGTTAGCCGGAATTATGGCCCTTTCTACATATTTTGCGACATCAAAGACTGTTAAGATAAATATGGTCAACAAATCAATTCCTGTTCTAATTTGTCATGGCGCACTTGATCCAGTGGTTCCGGAATCGTTGGGAAAGAAAAGCCTATCTACTTTAGAAAGCTTGGGTTTTGATGTCCAGTATCATAGCTATCCTATCGATCATGCGGTCTGCCCTCAGGAAATAGAGGATATTGGGCAATGGATATCAAAAATACTGAGTGATAGTTAAATTACTTGACCTTAGAGTTAACTCTAAGTTTATACTATTCAAATAATCGGGATGTTCTTACCTAGAGGTTTTTAAATGCTAAGAATTGGTGAATTGGCCACAAAAACGGGCCTAACCGCTCATACGATTCGCTTCTATGAGAAAAGTGGTTTGATAAATGCGAGTCAAAGGAGTGAGTCTGGTTACCGTTACTATACAGATACAGATGTCCGCCAAGCAGAGTTCGTAAAGACTGCGCGTAAGATTGGTTTTTCCGTCGATGATGTCTCGACATTGCTTTCCATACGAGTTGATAAGTCTAATCATACTTGTCAGGACGTCACAGAAATAACGCAAAGGAAGCTCAATGACGTCAATGAAAAAATTTCAGAGTTGCTATTGATGCAACAAACTCTCAAGATTCTTTTGAATAGTTGTTGTGGAGGGCCTGAAAGTGCGACGCATTGTTCTATAATGGAAGCCCTTGACGCATCAAATGCTCTAAAACCAAGGATCGTAGCAGAATGAATTTACTCTTTATTTTTTGGGATCTAGTCGTTGAGAGTGCTCCATGGCTTTTAGCGGGTTATTTGTTGGCCGGAATTATCCGGCAGGTGATACCCAGTAGTTGGGTAGAGAGGCAATTGGCCACGCCTGGCTTTTTATCTATAGCAAAGGGGGCATTTATCGGTGCGCCTTTACCTTTGTGCTCGTGTGGGGTTATTCCAACAGCGTTAGCGATACGCAACGCCGGGGCGTCTAAAGGAGCGACTTCCTCATTTCTAGTTGCAACCCCTGAGACGGGAGTAGATTCTATTTCTTTTTCCTACGCGGTTCTTGGCCCTATCTTCGCCATAGCTAGACCGATTGGGGCGCTTATGAGTGCTATCATGGCCGGGGTTCTGGTAAATGGTTTCGACGGGGAAGTTAATAATGCCGGAGAAAAAAAATCCGCGTGCGGTGGATGTTGCGGAAGTACTAAATCCGAAGTGACTCAGACCACTGTGACTCAACGTTTCATAAATGCTGTTACTTATGGCTATGGGAAGATGATTTCGGACACCGCTAAGTGGCTAGTGATTGGTCTTGTCGCGGCAGCAGTAATTACAGCATTAGTTCCTCAATCTTTTTTCTTACAATGGGGTGACGGTGTGGTTGTTATGCTTGTTATGGTCATAGTTGGTTTGCCTATGTACATTTGCGCCACCGCTTCGACCCCAGTCGCGGCGAGTTTGCTGTTTGCTGGTCTTTCCCCCGGAGCCGCGCTAGTTTTTATGCTCACAGGCCCTGCGACCAATATCGCTACCATGGGAGTAATCAAGGAACAGCTTGGGTTTAGATCGCTGATTTCTTACCTCGTCGGTGTTATCGGAACCGCAGTGGTTTGTGGCCTGATGTTAAATGAGCTCTACGCGTTTTACGGGTGGCAGCTTCAATTGTCCCTTATGGATCAAAGGGGATTTCCGGTTTGGCGTCAGATTTTGGGTGTTTTATTAGTTTGCTTGATTGCGCGAGTTTGGGTACAGCCACTGTTGTTGGGTAAGAAATCTTTTCCGGAAACTATTGAGCAATCTTAATCCAGACCAAGGCAAGAAATGATCTGATGTTTTTCATTTAAATCAAAAACTAGATCAGCCTTTTTCGGCAGATTTCTGAGACAGTGTCGGGTCAGTCGCTCGTAATGTTGAATAAACCTAGCCAGCTGAGGTTTGCTCATCAAGTTTTGAGAATGCCCAACTCTTTTTCGTAATTTTTTTTCTTGAAGATTCCTCCACTCAAAAATTTGTTCAAAGGAAGGGGCTTTTAAAAATATTAATAATTCAATTTGGTCAAAAATACTTTGGTAATTCTTTTCTAGCTGTTTAGTCATAAAATTCCTCCACTTACCATCTATGTCCTCTGCTGCCTCTAGTTCGTTGACAGGCTCTTCAAGAGAATTAATATCAAGAGGAGGTGCTCCAACAAACCATCCTTCAATTATGATTAAGTCTGCCGGAGGTTGAATAATTTGCCATTCTTTTTCAGAGTAACGATCGTCCGAGGCTTTGTTAAATTGAGGAACTTGTATGATTTCATTATTGTCTGGCTTTGCTAACTGATCGAGTTTTTCTGATAGTAAAACTGTGTCATGTGTACCGGGGATACCACGAGTTTGTAGAAGAGGATGCACGTTTATTGCAAGGCTTTGCCGTTCCGTTTTTGTTAGGTAAAAATCGTCAATGGAAAACTTAACAACATTGAGATCTTTCGTCTTCAGGATCTTTTGCAATAACTCACTTAATGAGGTTTTACCAGTTCCCTGCGCACCGCTTATGCCGACAATGGGTGCGGTTTCTGATTGATTTGTTTTGTTGATGATCAGGTTTACCAAAGGGATAAAATACTTTTCGGCATCGACTAAATAACTTTGGGGTAGTGACTCCCCGTTTATAAAATCTTTGATTATTTGTGAGTACATTGTGAATTTTTGGTGAATAACCTCTGGATAATTTTTACGTATGGAGAGTCTTCCGATTCGCTTAAATACAACGTACGCTTAAAATTAATCGTGTGTTAGGATGGAGATGTATTCTACAGAATTACGCACTTTTGAATAGATATTTAAATCGAACTGATGAAATCTTCGCTGATTACTGAAAGACCGCTGCTCGTCTCACCGACTCTGGCCTCGACCATAGGGCTCGAGGAAGCTGTTATGTTACAGGCTCTTTCTGAATATTCTTCGCTTAAATTCGGTCAAAAAAAATTGGATAACAATGAATTAAACACATTTACTTTCACGAATGAACAAATGGAGGCGGTTTTCCCATTTTGGGCAGAAAATGAGATCATCCGAGTTAGAGACAGTCTAGCGGCCATCGGAGTGATAACTATACATAAGGGGCGAACTGATAAAGAGTTTGTCATCGAAATTAACGGACCAAGCGCCGCTAGGACTGATACACCACCGGTTAAAAAAAGTAATGACAACGTGCCACGTTCTGCTTCGGTGATTTCGGAAAATTGGCAACCGGAAGAAAATTGGATTCGTCTTTGCAAGCAGCATTCAATTCCAGAAAAATTTGTCCGCGATCTGATACCTGAGTTTGTAAATTATTGGAGGGACAGAGGCCAATCTAGATTCTCTTGGGGTAATGCATTCTATAAACATGTCATAAGAGAGTGGAGAGAGGAACAAACTCGTAATGGCAAAAACGACTTGTTAACCACTATGTCATCGCAATGGAAGCCAAGTCTTGATGCCATTGAAATTTTGGAAAAATCAGGTATTGCTTACAGTTTTATTGAGGATGCTATCCCTGAGTTTGTCCTTTACTGGCGAGAAAGAGGAATAAGACATGGAGCCTGGAATACCAAATTTGTTGAACATATAAGAAGGCAGTGGGCGAAATTTGAGGCTTCCTTTAATTTAGATGATACTCCAAGAGTAATTAGTGATGATTGGCAGCCAAGCGAAGACTGTTATGAAATTCTCGGCTTGGCTGAAATAGATGAACAGTACGCTCGTAATCGAGTTCCTGAGTTTATAATGTATTGGAAAGACAGTCAGCAGGTTAAATCTTCATGGAATACAGTCTTCCTTCAATACATAAAACAAAATTGGGCCAGACAGTTAAAACAATCTCAATCAACAGAAACCCCTTATGCAGAAAATCAATTCATTAATAGATCAAGCGAACATAAAATTAAAGAGAGATTCCGACAGTACTCAGACAGAAGTTGGGCCGAGTAAACCTTTCCTTAAAGGTTCTGAAGATACAAAAAGTTCTGATTCGATTGATCTACCACCTGATCGCATAGATGCGATAAATAAAGTATTTGCGGAGTTTGAGTTTGCTTATCACAACCAGTTTCATAAGGCGTTTAGTAGTCATGAGTCTTTAACAATCGCAAAAAAATACTGGCTGAGTAGCTTGGAAGAATATTCACCGTCACAAATAATTGCTGCCGCAAAAAAAATAATAAAGTCACAGGAATATTTGCCGTCCATAGCGACATTTTTAAGCGCATGTCAGGACGTCTATGATATTTTTGGTTTGCCCGGTCCAAAGGCGGCTTATAGAGAAGCTTGCCATGCGCCTTCACCAAAGTCGGCCTATCAATGGAGCCATGAAGCTGTCTATTTTGCAGGAAAAGAAACAGGATGGTTTCTCTTACTGAATGAGCCTGAGTCAGTCAGCTTTCCTATTTTCGAATACCATTACTCTCTATTGATTAAGAAAGCTATGCGTGGAGAGAAACTAAACATCGAAAATCCGCCCGCATTGACAAAAAAACTTGAACAACCTGTATCAAAGGATGATTTAAAATCGCGTATTTCACGTCTCAGGGAAGAACTGGATTTTTAACTCAATTTTTTATGTTTAACCCTGGTTGGTTGAATAGAATCCCCGCGACGATTTTTCAATTCAAGTTCATAATCAGAATAGTTACCATCATGGAATTTAATTTGGCTATTACCCTCGAATGCCAGAATATGGGTGCATATACGATCAAGAAACCATCTATCATGAGATACAACAATTGCACTTCCAGGAAATGCTAATAGTCCTTCTTCTAATGCCCTCAATGTTTCTACATCCAAATCGTTTGTAGGCTCATCTAAAAGAAGAACATTGCCCCCTTTTTTCAAAAGCTTGGCCATATGAAGCCTGTTTCTCTCACCACCAGAGAGATCTTTTACAAATTTTTGTTGGTCCCCACCACGAAAGTTAAATCGGCTAGCGTATGCGCGGGATGCGATTTCATAATTACCGATTACAAGGTTATCTTGTCCATCTGAAATTTCTTGCCAAACAGTTTTTTCACCATCTAATTCGTCTCGACTTTGATCGACATAAGCGAGTTTTACCGTTTCTCCTAACTCGATGGTCCCGGAATCGGGTTTTTCAGAGGAAACTAACATTCTAAGGAAAGTTGTCTTTCCAGCACCGTTGCCACCGACAATCCCCAGGATACTGCCTTTAGGTAGTGAAAAATTGAGATTTTCGATTAGAGATTTAGACCCAAATCCCTTGCTCAGATTTTTAACCTCAAGCACCTTATCGCCGAGTCGAGTGCCTGGAGGTATATAAAGTTCTTGGGTCTCGTTACGAGATTGAAAGCTTTGAGAATTCAACTCTTCAAAACGGGCAATTCTCGCTTTACTCTTGGACTGCCTACCTTTAGGGTTGGCGCGGATCCACTCCAGCTCCGACTTAATCGTCTTCTCATGAGCAGACTGTTGCTTTTCCTCAACGGCGAGTCTCTTCTCTTTTGCCTCCAGCCATGCGCTGTAATTACCTTCATATGGAATTCCGTGACCCCGATCAAGCTCCAATATCCAGCCGGCCGCGTTGTCGAGGAAGTACCGATCATGGGTTATGGCAACAACAGTGCCAGAATAATCCTGAAGGTATCTTTCGAGCCATGCAACACTTTCGGCATCAAGATGATTTGTAGGCTCATCCAACAAGAGCATATCGGGTTTTGACAGTAATAATCTGCACAATGCCACACGACGCTTCTCACCCCCGGAAAGATGATTTACGTCATCTTCCCATGGGGGAAGACGCAGCGCATCGGCTGCTATCTCAAGAGTCCGCTCTATTTGCCATCCGTCAACGGCATCGATTTCATTTTGAAGAGTCCCCTGCTTTTCAAGGAGTTCATTCATTTCTTCTTCGTTCAAAGGCTCTGCGAATCTGTCGCTTATTGAGTTGAATTCGGCTATGAGATCAATGGTACTTTTTATGCCATCCTCAACATTACCTCTAACATCCTTTGACTCATCAAGGTGCGGTTCTTGAGGAAGGTAGCCAACTTTAATTCCAGGCTGTGCTCTCGCTTCTCCTTGAATTTCTGAATCCTCGCCAGCCATTATTCGCAGTAAAGTTGACTTTCCTGAACCATTGAGTCCGAGCACTCCGATTTTCGCACCTGGGAAAAAAGAGAGTGATATGTCTTTCAAGATTTCCCTTTTGGGAGGCACTATCTTGCCTACCTGGTGCATGGTGTAAACAAACTGTGGCATGGAATTTCCTACTTATGGTTAATTAAGTTTACGCAGAGTAATGATATACGAGATATGGGGTTTCTGAAAAAAAACGACAGCAGATATCCATTATATAGGTGCTCATTTTTCGCGTTTCAGTTAAAATTCAAGACTTGATTCTCTTCATAAGATTAGTGAGGCAGTTGATGTTCAACAGCGGTAAAAGCTTGGCAGAATTTGATCCGGAAATAAGCGCGGCTATTGAAGCTGAGAGAACGAGACAAGAAGAACATATTGAGTTAATAGCATCTGAAAATCACACAAGTCCTTTTGTTATGGAAGCTCAGGGATCGGTGTTAACAAACAAGTATGCAGAAGGATATCCCTCAAAGAGATATTATGGGGGGTGTGAAAACGTTGACGTTGTAGAGGAGTTGGCGATAGAACGAGCTAAAGAGTTATTTGGTGCCGATTACGCAAATGTTCAGCCTCATTCTGGTTCGCAAGCAAATGCTTCGGCTTACATGGCGCTAATGAAGCCGGGAGATACATTGTTGGGCATGAGTCTTGCTGATGGTGGACACTTAACTCATGGTGCAACAGTCAGCTTCTCGGGCCGGATATATAACTCGGTTCAATACGGTTTGAATGGTCAAACAGGAGAAATCGACTACGACGAAGTTAATCGACTTGCACACGAACACCGGCCGAAATTAATTGTTGCTGGCTTTTCGGCCTACTCGAAAGTGGTAGATTGGCAAAAATTTAGAGATATTGCAGATGAGGTAGGTGCTTACTTTCTGGTTGATATGGCACACGTGTCTGGCTTGGTTGCAGCTGGAGTGTACCCAAGTCCAGTAAATATAGCCGATGTAACCACTTCTACAACCCATAAAACCTTGCGGGGTCCCCGTGGCGGAATAATACTTGCTCGTTCAAACCCTGAGTTGGAGAAGAAATTGAATTTTTCTGTGTTCCCGGAAAGCCAAGGAGGCCCCTTGATGCATGTAATAGCAGCTAAGGCGATATGTTTTAAAGAGGCTATGGGGGAAAATTTTAGAAAGTATCAGGAACAAACAGTAAAGAACGCTCAGGTTATGGCGAACGGGTTCATTCGACGGGGCTTTGAGGTAGTTTCTGATGGAACAGACGATCATTTATTTCTTCTTAGTTTGATTAAGCAGGGACTTACTGGAAAAGATGCGGATGCCGCGTTAGGACGCGCTAATATTACGGTAAATAAAAACGCAGTTCCGAATGATCCTAATCCACCATTTGTGACAAGCGGTTTGAGGATTGGCTCGCCTGCCATTACTACCAGAGGTTTTAAACAAGAGGAAGTGGCAGATCTGACGGCTTGGATGTGTGATGTTCTTGATGATCTAGATGATGAATCAAAAATAAGTGAAGTGAAATCTAAAGTTTTGGAGCTTTGTTCCCGATTTCCAGTTTATATGTAATATAAAGTATCTTTACTTTCTTTGAAGGGTTTTTATGCATTGTCCGTTTTGTGAGGCCGTAGATACGAAGGTTATTGACTCTAGATTGGTCTCCGAAGGAAATCATGTAAGAAGACGCCGGCAATGCACAGCTTGCCATGAGAGGTGGACAACCTACGAATCTGCCGAATTAGTAATGCCTCGAATAATAAAACAAGATGGAATTCGTGAACCTTTCAATGAAGATAAATTGATGGCTGGACTGTCGAAAGCACTCGAAAAAAGACCAGTTAGTATCGACAAAGTAGAGGAAGCCATGAGCAGAATCAAGGCAAATATCCGTTCGGGAGGTGAGCGGGAGGTGCATTCTCGCGCTGTAGGGGAGCAGGTAATGAAAGAGCTAAGAGGGCTTGATGAGGTCGCCTTCGTCAGATTTGCATCGGTATATCGTAGTTTTAAAGACCTAAATGAGTTTCGAGAAGAGATCGACAAATTATCTAAAGATAGCTAACACACCTCTACGTCACAATCCATTTCTGATAGAATCCGTGCGTCTAACCACAGCAAGGGAGCTTGGATCCCAATTTTGCTTGAGGTTTTTTGTTTATCGCTAGTTGAGATTTCTTAAGATGAAAACTCTAACGTTGAAAGAACTCGACGGAGAATTAGCTGAATGGCCGTTCTATATGGACAAGGCTATTGGCTTGGCTGCGTCTGTCTTCAATGCAACTCCTAATCCTCGAGTCGGTTGCGTAATCGTGAAAGACGGGTCGGTCATTGGAGAGGGGTGGCATTCGGCAGCAGGTGAGAAGCATGCGGAGATAGTGGCTCTTGAAGATGCAGGTCCAGCGGCCAAAAATTCAACAGCATTTGTTAGCTTGGAGCCTTGTGCTCACCAAGGGCGCACGCCGCCATGTTCCGAAGCTCTAATTGCGGCCGAGGTTGATAGGGTCGTAATCGCCAGCGTTGATCCTGATGAGAGAGTTTCTGGTCGGGGCATTAAAGCCCTAGAGGAAGCTAATATTAAAGTATTTCATTTGTTAGATTTTGATGAACGAGCGAGAGCGGTAAATCCAGGTTTTTTTAAACGTCAGGAGTTTGCTAAACCTTTTGTTCGCTTAAAGTTGGCGATGAGTATTGATGGACGGACAGCCTTGTCAAACGGCAAAAGTAAGTGGATTACCAGTTCAGAGGCAAGAAAGGATGTCCAGAGACTGAGGGCTCAGAGCTGCGCTATAGTTACCGGTATCGGCACAATTCTGATGGATGACCCCTCGTTAACGGTTCGAATTCCAGAGTTAGGTATAGACGATATACAACTTAAATACAACGAGATGTCGTTATCTAAAAGCCCTGCTCGCGTGGTAATTGGGGACTATAAAAAGATACCTGCTACTGCGAAGGTTATACACAATGAGGGCGCGGTTAAGTTTTTCACTTCAGCTAAAGGCGGTAGCGTCACCAATTATCCAGAGAATGTCGAGATTTTTGAGATTAAGTCCGATAGTAAGCGAGTTGATCTGGAATCCGTTTTAGTATCGTTAGCCTCTGACTCGAAGTGCAACGAAGTGCTTGTTGAGGCGGGCCCTACTTTAAGTGCAGATTTTATTGACCAGGGTTTAGTTGATGAGTTCATTACTTACAAGGCACCTAAAATTCTCGGGAGTGATGCCAAGCCATTAATTAATTATACTGGCCTTACGAGTTTGGATAAGAGCATAAATTTTTCAGTCAAGGAAGTTTGTAGACTGGGATCTGATATTAAAACAACTTTCATACCGAGTTTTAAAGAATGTTCACAGGAATTATAGAGGCCGTCGGGAAAATAGAAGCACGCAGTCAAGAGAAAGGCGAGTGGAGGTTAAAGTTTTTTACTGGTGATCTTGATCTGAGTGATGTAAAAATTGGAGACAGCATAGCT
>Ga0208127_1001535_pt1 | contig 11420 bp, 11 predicted proteins | sample ETNtaG_6_FD_185751 | JGI IMG/M metagenome (GOLD analysis project Ga0208127, IMG submission 185751) | Marine microbial and viral communities from oxygen minimum zone, Eastern Pacific Ocean - ETNP201306SV45 (SPAdes) (version 2) | ecosystem: Environmental > Aquatic > Marine > Oceanic ...
GAATGATTATTGAAAAGTATATATCAAATATTAAAGATTATGGAAAATAAAAGAAGAGAATTTTTAAAAAATGTTTGTCCATCTGTAGCTTTAGCTTTTTTTGGCGTAACAATGCTTGAGGCTTGCTCGTCAGGGAGTGGAGACGATGATTACAACGGAGGAAGTAATAACGGAGGAAATACAGGAGGAAATCAAGGGGACTTAGGTTATGTTACTAATGGAAATACTGTAGTAATAACACTAGATAACGGAAACTTTAGCAAACTTCAAGATGATGGGTGGATGAACTTCACAGCACAAAATATGTTATTGTTGAAAATTGACAGTTCAACTTACAGAGCATTTACAAATGCGTGCCCTCACCAAGGAGTTAGAAACAATTGGTCTTACAGTACATCTCAAGATAAATTTGTTTGTGGACAACATGGTAATTCATATCCATCAGACTGTTCCTCAAGTGGTTCAGCAGGTGGAGTGTTAGCTTGTTACACAACTAGTGTAAGTGACGGTAAGCTTAGTGTTACTAAATCATAATCAATTTAACCTACAGATTGTAGATTTAAAAACAAAAAGAAGATTGTATTCGCTGCAAGAAGGTGAAGAGAAAAAGTATACTCTTTATCCTTGAAATATTTTTGAAATAGAAATTGAGTAACTAACCCAATAACAAACCAACCTATATAGTTCTGAATAGGAACCTGCTCATTATCAAAAACCCAGAAACCCAGTAAAGGTGCAACGGGTTCGATCAATAAATCTAAAAGAATCATAAAAATAGCTCCTAAAAAAACTGAATAATATACATTACTAGAAAATAAAGATGACAACGAACCCGTTATAAGTGTTAAAATAATCCAATTAAATCCTATTAATATTGGAACTCCCAATATTTTAAAGCCTAGATTATCCAAATAAACGTAATCACCAAAAATTAACCCATAATTAACTCCCAAAATTTCACAAATCATTCCAATTAAAAAAATAATGCTAATAGTTTTTAATTCATTAGACTCCAATTGATTTTGATTGACAATTAGCAATACAAAAGAGATAAAAAGATTAACAGGTGTGAAGGCTAAGAAAAAATCTTTATTTCCGTAAGAAATTCCAATCATCCCACAAATATGGAACAACCATATTATTCCAATATAGATTGCCATATTAAATTTTTTTGGAATAAGCAGGTTCATTTATTTTGTATTAATTGTGAAACAATTTTAGCTGATAGTAAGCATAGTGGAATTCCTCCGCCAGGATGTACACTTCCTCCACAAAAATATAAATTTTCGATATGACTCGAAAAATTTGGATGTCTTAAAAAAGCAGACATATAATCATTACTTGAGGATCCATACAAAGAACCCATGTAAGATTGAGTATTTTTTTCAATAGTTGTAGGGGTAAAAACTTTTTCAAACTCAATATATTTTGAAATATCAACTTTTAAAATTGAATTTATTTTAGTAATAACATTCTTTCTTACGACTTTAACAATTTTATCCCAATTTTGTCCATTATCATTTGGACAATTAATCATTACAAACCAATTTTCACAACCTTTGGGTGCATCTTTTGGAACATCTTTTGAGGTTATATTAATATAAACTGTTGGATCATTGTAAATTGAATTTAGTTCAAAGATTGATTTAAATTCTAATTCATAATTACCTGAAAATAAAATATTATGTAATTCTAGATTTTTAAAAGTAGAATTAATGCCCCAGTAGAAAATTAAAGCAGAACTAGATCTCTCCTGATTCAAAATTTTATCGGGCTGATACGAATGCTGTAAAAGTTTTCTGTAAGTTGGAACAATATCCATATTTGAGATTACGAAGTCACTAACATAGTTTTTACCTTCAACTTGTACACCCACAACCCTATTGTTGGTTAAGTTAATTTTTTCAACCAACGAATTAAAGTTAAAGACTACACCATTTCTTTTAGCTAACTCGTACAAAGATTGTGTAATATTTATCATACCGTCCTCAGAAACAAAAGTTCCATACTCTTGTTCTAAGTGCTGTATAAGAGTCATAATCCCAGGTGTTTTGAAAGGTGATGATCCGTTATATGTAGCAAATCTGTTAAAAAGCTGAACTAAATGTGGTTCTTTTAACTCTTCAAGATTAACATCATTCAATGTTTTGTTAATTTGAAATAACGACAAATTAAAAATTCCTCTTACAAGATCTATTGAAAAATATGTTTTTAATTTATGAAGAGATTTTTCTAAAAAAATACTTTTTGTTAGATCATATTTTTTTTTGGCTTTTTCAAGATATTTTAAAACAATTTTCTTTTCAATCCCTAAAACTTTATTTATTTCGTCTATAAATTTATTTTTCTCTGAGTAAGCATTTAACACAATCGAGTCATCCCAAAAATATTTACATGAAATGTCTTTCTTTTTATATCTAAAGTAATCTTGAGGATTTTCATCATAAAGTTGAAACAGTTCATCAATATAATGAGGCATTGTTAACAAAGATGGACCAGCATCAAACCTGTATTCTCCAAGCTTAAAAGAAGATAACTTTCCTCCAGGATAGTTATTATTTTCAAAAACTGAGACTTTATAACCTAAGGCATTTAATCTTAAAGCTGTTGCAATTCCACCAATTCCTGATCCAATAACAATTACCTTTTTCAATTATTAAAGATTTTAGTTTTTTTATCAATTATAACAAACCTTGAAAAGAGATCTTCCTTATACCAGTTTCTCTTTTTTGTTTTTTTAACAATTTCTGAGTGATTTAAATCTTTATATGCAAAATTAGTTACCGATTCTAAATTTTCCCAAATACTAAAAGTAGCTTGCTGAATAAAAGGAAGCTCACCAATACCTTTAAACCATAAAACTCCCTTAGCATTTTTAATTGCATTTGAAGCTTTAGGGACAGAATTCCAAAATTCAATTAGTTTAGTAAAGTTTAGTGTTGCTCTTGTAATAATCGCAACTGACTTATTTTTATCAAAATTTGAGTCGTAGACATTAAAAGGGTTTATTCCGTCCCATTTTCCATGACTTTTAATGGGTTTTAGGAAATAGTCGTTTCTAGAAAAAGCTTTTTTTGAAATTTCTGTTGAATGTTCGCTATTATTTATAAAATCATTTGCAGATTTTGAGTCATCCCAAACACATAAAATTGAATAAGTGCTAAAATCTGGAAAAAGACTAAAGCCTGCTCCAGCACCCGTACCAAGTAACTTATAAAATTTTAAACCAGGAGTTTTTTTTAGAATTGATTTAGCAAAATACATTTGTTTAAAAGCCCAATGCTTATTACTAGTGTAGCTAAAAAATGAAATTGTAACCAATGATTTTTAATTTAATAGTTTTGATTTAAAATTGAAATTATTTTGTTTTTAACTTTATTTGAAGAAAAAGATGCTTTCATTGCATTAATATTCACCTCCAGAAATTTATTTTTTAACCAATTAAATTCTTTATTTAGTAACACATATTCTTTATTTAATGTAGTATCTGAAATTGTTCTGCCATCTGTATTTATACTTAATGAGATTCCTTTATTAAGCAAAAAATCAACTGGATGATCCTTTAAATCATTAAATACTTTAGTTACCATATTACTTGTAACACAAATCTCAAGATGAATATTTTCTTTTTTAATTTTTTCAATTAAAGAATTATCCTCAATGCATCTAACACCGTGCCCAATTCTATTAGGTTTTAAATACTTTAGGGTATTTGTAACACTATCTGCTCCAAGTGCTTCACCAGCGTGAGCCGTACAAAATATATTATTATCTCTTGCAAATTGAAATGATTTTATATGATTATCAATTGGAAAACCAGCTTCATCAGCAGCAATATCAAAGCCAACTACATTCTTATTTGAAAAATCTTTTACTAGTTTGACTGTTTGTAAACTTTGATCAACTGAAAAATGTCTTAAAGTGCATAAAATTAATCCTACTTCAATTCCGCTTTTTTCAGATTCAATTTTGGTTTTATTACTTACAATTTCAACTACATTTTTTGAAGACAATCCTTTTTTTAGATGTAAAAGGGGAGCAAATCTAATTTCTGCATATATTACATTATCATTGACAAGTTGATCAAAAAGATCTTCAATGACAATTTCTAATTGCTCCTTTGTTTGCATGTACTCTAAAGCAGTATCTGCACACCTTATATAATCTTTCAAACAGCTGCAAGACGTTCCTATGAATTTTTTTTTATAATATGACTCGCTTATAGTAGGGTCAATTCTTGATAAACCCTTGAAGGATAAACAGCAATCCAAATGGACATGTAATTCAACTTTAGGCAGATCTTTGATACTAAAACTCATTATTCTACAAAATAAATTGAACTAATTTTTTTTGATTCATTACAAAAATTAATAAAATACAAGTTTGAGTTATTAGAATCCTCTATCTGTTCATAAATATTTTCGCCCAAAACTTCATTAGCAAATGTTGGTATGGTATTGCTATGTCCAACAACAAGAACTGTTTTTCCAAAATTATCTATTATAAATTTTTTGTAATCAATATTTGAAGGATTGTATAGTATTATTTCATTACCCTGAGATATTGGCTTTATTGTTTCTAAAGTTCGGTAATAGTTTGTAGAGTAAAACTTTTCAAAATTTATGTTTTTAAAAAAACTCTTCCATTTTAAAGCTCGTTTTTGACCACTTAAATTCAAATGCGGATTATTATTATCTTTCTTGGATCTATCTTTCTCAGCATGTCGAATTAAATAAATTGAAGTACAATCAGAATTATTATTCTCTTGCGCATTAATAAATATAGAGAAAAGAAAAAAGAATATTATTTTTTTCAAATTTGTTAATATTAATTTTTAAATAACTCCTCTTGAGAGTTAGGCTTATTAAAACCTAAATGAGAATATGCTAAACTCGTCACTTCTCTTCCTCTAGGTGTCCTCACAATAAATCCTTGTTGAATCAAAAAAGGTTCATATACCTCCTCTATTGTTTCAGGACTTTCAGAAACAGCTGTAGACAAAGTATTAATTCCAACTGGACCACCTTTAAATTTTTCAATTAAAGTTTTAAGTATTTTATTATCCATTTCATCCAAACCATTTTTATCTACATTTAACGATTTCAATGCAAACTTTGTTATTTCAAGATCAATCGAGCCATTCCCCTTAATTTGAGCAAAGTCTCTAACTCTACGCAACAAAGAATTAGATATTCTTGGAGTTCCTCTACTTCTTCCAGCTATTTCAATAGCTGCATCATTACCAATTTTAATGTCTAAAATATCAGAGCTTCTTTGCACTATTGTAGATAGTAATTCTGTATTGTAATATTCAAGTCTACAATTAATGCCAAATCTTGCTCGCATTGGAGCAGTTAAAAGTCCAGATCTAGTAGTTGCTCCAATCAATGTAAATGGATTTAGATTTATTTCGACGGTTCTTGCATTAGGACCAGTCTCAATCATAATATCAATTTTATAATCCTCCATTGCAGAATAAAGATATTCTTCAACAATTGGACTAAGTCTGTGTATCTCATCAATGAACAATACATCTCTTGGCTCTAAATTTGTTAGTAAGCCTGCTAAGTCTCCAGGTTTATCTAGGACAGGACCTGATGTTACTTTTAAATTTACACCAAGTTCATTGGCTACTATATGAGCCAAAGTAGTTTTACCCAAGCCAGGAGGTCCGTGAAATAATACATGATCTAAAGCATCAGATCTCTGATTACAAGCCTGGACAAATATTTTTAAATTGTTTAATATCTGTTCTTGACCAGCAAAATCATCGAATGATAATGGTCTTAAAGCTTTATCAATTTCTAATTCTTCGCTTGAATAATTTGAATCAGTGGGATCTAAATTTTCATTCATCTACTCAAAGATAGGGAAAAGAAAACCCAAAAGGAAAACTAGAAACTAATGCTCTGTTTCAACTTCACCTTTACCAAGAGGAGTAGTTTGTAAAACATAATCTTCCTTCTGACCAGGCTTACTGTAATCATATGCCCATCTGTGAACATGAGGAATTTCTCCAGGCCAATTACCATGAATGTGTTCAACTGGAGCTGTCCATTCCATTGTATTGGATTTCCATGGATTTTGCTCAGCTTTTTTACCGAAAAACATGCTATGTAAAAAGTTATATAAAAACACTAATTGAGCTGCCCCTGCTAATAATGCAAAAACAGTAATTACAACATTTATGTTAGCTAAATCATCAAAATATGGGAAAGCAGTGTTAGTATAATATCTACGTGGCAAACCAGCCATTCCAATGAAATGCATAGGGAAAAATACTCCGTAAGCAGAAATTGCGGTTACCCAAAAATGAATGTAACCTAAATTTTTATTCATCATTCTACCAAAAAGTTTTGGAAACCAATGATATACTCCAGCAAATAATCCATATAAAGCTGAAATCCCCATTACAAGGTGAAAATGGGCAACAACAAAATAAGTATCATGAATATTAATATCTAATGTACTATCTCCTAATATAATTCCAGTAAGACCACCAGTTATAAATGTTGAAACTAGACCAATTGAAAATAACATGCCGGGATTGAATTGTAAATTTCCTTTCCACAGAGTTGTTATATAATTAAAGGCTTTAACAGCAGAAGGTATAGCAATTAAAAGCGTAGTAAAGGTAAATACAGATCCTAAAAATGGATTCATTCCTGATATAAACATATGATGACCCCAAACTATAGTCGATAAAAAGGCTATAGCTAAAATTGAGGCAACCATTGCTCTGTATCCAAAAATTGGTTTTCTGGAATTTGTAGCTATAATCTCAGATGTAATTCCAAGGGCTGGTAATAGTACAATGTAAACTTCAGGGTGACCTAAAAACCAAAATAAATGTTCAAATAATACAGGTGATCCACCTTGATAATGAAGAACCTCACCTTGAACAAAAATATCTGAGAGGAAAAAAGAAGTTCCAAAACTTCTGTCCATTATAAGTAATAAAGCAGCAGACAATAAAACTGGAAATGAAATAACACCAATTATTGCGGTTACAAAAAATGCCCAAATAGTTAGAGGAAGTCTAAACATTGACATTCCTTTTGTTCTTAAATTTATTACAGTTACAATATAATTTAATGATCCTAGTAGTGAGGATGCAACAAAAATAGCCATAGAAATTAACCAGAGAGTCATTCCCATTCCTGAACCAGGTTGAGTTTGAGGTAAAGCACTTAATGGAGGGTAAATCGTCCAACCTGCTGCAGCTGGTCCTGCTTCAACAAATAGTGAAGCCAGCATGATCATACTTGAAAGGAAAAACAACCAAAAAGAGATCATGTTTAAAAGGCCAGATGCCATATCTCTTGCTCCAATCTGAAGAGGAATTAATAAATTACTAAAAGTTCCACTCAAACCAGCTGTTAACACAAAAAATACCATAATAGTACCGTGAATTGTAACAAGAGCTAAATAAATATTTGGATCCATAACTCCCTCAGGCGCCCAGTCACCTAAAAATATATCAAAAACTGCAAATGATTGTTCAGGCCAAGCTAATTGAAGTCTAAACAATAAAGACATTGCAACTCCAATGAAACCCATAAATAATACACCTAGAATTAAATATTGTTTAGCTATCATTTTATGATCTTGACTAAAAATATATTTAGTTATAAATGTTTCTTTGTGATGATGATGATGATCATCATGATTTGAATGCGGTAAATTTGAAACTTCTGACATAGTATATTATTGAATTATTTCAGAAAATGTTTTTTGTTCTGATAACCATTTTTCATAATCTTTTTCAGATTCTACAACAATTTTCATTTGCATATTATAATGAGATGCTCCACAAATCTTTGCACATAATAATAAGTAATCAAACTGATATGGTTCTAGTGCCTCTTCACCGTTTGCAGTTAACTCTTTACTGTTCTCATATCTTATCTTGTTAATTCTGTTTACTTTATCAACCACATCAGAATTCATTCTCATATCAGCTGTTGTTATGGTTGGAGTAAAAGCAAACTCAGTGATCATCCCGGGAACACAATTCATCTGAGCTCTAAAATGTGGCATATATGCTGAATGTAATACGTCTTGTGATCTGAATTTAAAAATAACCTTTCTATTAACAGGAAGATGGAATTCTTGAGTAACAACAATATCATCCATTCCATTAGGATCAGAAGAATCAATTCCAACAGTATTTCTTCCGTCAAAATCATTTAAAAACCTGACATTTGCATCACCAAGGACATTATCTTCACCTGCATATCTTGCTTTCCAGTTCCATTGCTGAGCATATAATTCAACAACAAGTGCGTCCTCATCTTCTTCAATATTCATGATATTTCCCCATGTTACCATTCCGTAGATTATTAATATAAAAAAGATAATTGCAGGAATTATCGTCCAGACAAATTCTAAAGTATTATTATGAGTGTAGAAATAAGCTTTTCTATTATTTATTCCTCTGTATTTGTAAGCAAAAACATGTAAAACAGCTTGGGTAATAGTTTGTGCAAAAAGAATAATCGCAAAAGATATCCATAATAAGGTATCATAAGCAGGACCATGAGCTGATGCAGATTCAGGAAGAAGAACCTTAGAGTAAGTCCAAAAAGAATAAATTGTAACTATATAAATAAAGACTAAGAAGGCAAACATTAACTTACCGTGAAGATCATTGTCTTTTTCAGTAGCAATTTGGGAATCATCTTTTTTTCTTCCAAGTTGAGAAAGTTCAAAAATCTTCGTGATTTGCCATAAAGCAATTCCAGTTAAGATTAAAATTGTTAATGTTAATAATAATGTCATTTAAAATCTCTTTATTTAGTAAACAAATTTTTCACTTTCTTTTAATAATGGATCACCAGAGGGTTCTAATGGAGCTTTAGAGATGCTATTAAAAACAACATAAATAAATAACCCAGCAAAGAACGCTATTCCAGAAAGTTCTGGAATTCCAATAAACCATTTATCTCCAACTGTTGCAGGCATAATCATATTAAAGACATCAACGTAATGCCCAATTAAAATTATTATTCCTGTAGTAACAATAAACCAATTAACTCTCTTATAATCACTATTCATTAATAGTAATAGTGGGAAAATAAAATTCAATGCTATCATTCCAAAGAAAGGCAGATTATAATCTTCAATTCTGGTGATGAAATACGTCACCTCTTCAGGTATATTAGCATACCAAATCAACATAAATTGCGAAAACCACAAATAAGTCCAAAATACACTTACTCCGAACATAAATTTACCCAAATCATGAATATGATTGTGATTTACTTTTTCTAAATAACCCTTAGATTTTAAGTAAATAGTAATTAATGCAATGGTAGTAATTCCAGAAACAAACATGCTAGCAAATACATACCAACCAAAGAGGGTGCTGAACCAGTGAGGATCAACTGACATAATCCAATCCCAAGACATCATTGATTCTGTTACTATAAAGAAAGCTAAAAAGCCTGCAGACCATTTAAAATTCTTTGTGTGATTAGAGATGTCTGTGGAGCTATCTTGAGCTAGTGAATATTTTCTAGATATGTATCTGTAAAAGTTCCAACCAGCGATATAAAATACAGCTCTAGCAATTAAAAAAGGTGAATTCAAATATCCTGATTTTCCTTGAATAATTTTGTCATGAGCAACTACATCAGGGTCCATCCAAACAAATAAATGGTTCAAATGCATTGAAGATAAAATCAAAACAACTAAAATAATTAGTGTTCCAGGCAGTAAATAAGCAGTAATACCTTCCATTACCCTAAATAAAAGTGGTGACCAACCTGCTTGGGAAGCTCTTTGAATTGCATAGAAAGCTAAAGTTCCCAATGATAAAAACATAAAAAACAATGCAGCTACATAAAGTGCAGACCAAGGTCTATTTTGTAATTTATGAAGTAAGTGTTCATCATGTGAAATTGAATGACCATCTTCATCAACATGATCATGAGCAGATAATGAATGAGAGTTTTCAGCTTTACTATGGTCATCATGATGTGAATCAACAACCATTTCCTTAGCCTGTTCAATAGTTTTAGGCGCAGAATAAAAGCTAAATGCCAAACCAAGGGCACCTACAATCATCAATGTGAATGATAAAACTTTAATATTTTTAGATACCTTATACATTAAACTATTTTATTAATTTTTCTCTTAAACTCATTACATATTGAGAAATTTGCCATCTCTCTTCAGCATTAACTTGACTTGCATGAGAACCCATTAAGTTTCTTCCATACATTAATACATGGTATGTACTTCCTTCAGTTATATCTCTGTCAGCATAACTAGGAATTCCTAAGAATTTTTCTCTTTTCATTAAAATTCCTTGACCATCACCTTTGGAACCATGACAAACTGCACAATAAATATTATATAGTTCTTTTCCTTTAGATAAATTTTCATCATTAACTTCTAAAGGAGATAGCAACTCTTTTTTTGCTAACTCATATCCTTCATTTGTGTCTGGATAATCATAAGGAACCCATCCTCTAGCAATTGTTCCATCAACAGGAAGTTGAGCCTCAATTCCATTGGCAAAAGCGTCAGATTCTTGATATGTACTGTAACCAACAGATTCGTACATATTAGGGAAAAACTGATAGTTAGGTTTGGACTGATCAAAACATGATAGAGTGAGTAAGCTCATCAAAATCATAACGCTAAAGAAAGTTATCTTTTTCATTGCTCTGAATCTTTGTTATCAATTATGTTAATTTCCAAAACATCGGTTTTCTTTACAGCAGCTTTTAGAGTTTTACCATCTCCATGAAATTTAATCTCAATTAAAAACTTATCATCTGTTGTAGACGGTAATGGATTTTCAGCTTCTTTAAATGGCCATAACTTGCTTCGTAAATAAAAAGTGATTACCATCAAATGGGCAGCAAAAAATACAGTCAATTCAAACATTATTGGCACAAAAGATGGCATGTTCTCAATAAATGAGAAGCTAGGTTTACCTCCAATATTTTGCGGCCAATCAACAATCATTATATAATTCATCATAAAGATTGCAAAACTAAATCCAATACACCCATATATGAAAGATAAAATTGCTAATCTGGTTGGTTTTAAACCTAAAGCCTTGTCCAGTCCATGAACAGGGAATGGAGTATATACTTCATCAATTGAGAAATTTGCAGCTCTTAAATCTTTGACAGCATGCATTAATTTATCATCGTCATCATATACGGCATGTAAAATTTTATCAGCCATTACTTTTTATCTCTTAATTTTTTATAGTTATCTCCAGAACTTTTTAATATTGTTTTAACCTCAGCTTGTGCAATAACAGGAAATGTTCTTGAATAAAGCAAAAATAAAACAAAGAAAAACCCAATTGTACCAACGAAAATTCCTATATCAACAAATGTTGGTGAAAACATAGTCCATGAAGAAGGTAAATAGTCTCTATGAAGAGAGGTAACAATAAT
>Ga0208127_1001541_pt1 | contig 11406 bp, 8 predicted proteins | sample ETNtaG_6_FD_185751 | JGI IMG/M metagenome (GOLD analysis project Ga0208127, IMG submission 185751) | Marine microbial and viral communities from oxygen minimum zone, Eastern Pacific Ocean - ETNP201306SV45 (SPAdes) (version 2) | ecosystem: Environmental > Aquatic > Marine > Oceanic ...
GAGGGCAGCCATTACAGGTCAGACAACCGGACCAGAGCTGGATAAAGTAGTTTCTCTCGTTGGTCTCGAAAGAGTTCTTGTTAGGTTAACTGAAGCTTCTAAATTATGAAGATCTTTAATAGCCTCTCAGGAAAAAAAGAAACCCTTGTACCAATTGAGGATAACAACATTCGTATGTATGTCTGTGGAATGACCGTTTACGATGATACACATATAGGACATGCCCGAACTTTTGTTTCATTCGATTTGATTGTTAGATACTTAAGAGATCTTGGTTACGAAGTTCAATATATTAGAAATATAACTGACGTTGATGACAAGATAATAAGCAGAGCAAAAGAGTTAGGATGGGATCCATCTGACTTAGTTAAAAAATATATAAGCTCTATGGATGAAGACTTCTCTGCTTTGGGGATGATTAAACCGGATCAAGAACCAAGAGCTACAGATAATATTGATTCTATTATCCGTCTTATCGAGATTCTCATTGATAAAGGTCATGCTTATGAAGGTGAATCAGACGTTTATTTTTCTACAGAGTCTTTTGAGTCGTATGGAAAGCTTTCTAAAAGAAAGGTTGAAGATATGCTCGCAGGGGCAAGGATAGATGTAGATCTAGACAAAAAAAATCCTGCGGATTTTGTCTTGTGGAAGAAAGATACGGAAGGCCTCAAATGGGATTCTCCTTGGGGTCCTGGTCGACCTGGCTGGCATATAGAATGCTCTGCAATGAGCATGGATGCTCTTGGAGAGACCTTTGATATTCATGGTGGAGGTTCAGATCTGAAGTTTCCACATCACGAAAACGAAATAGCTCAATCTGAATGTGTAACTGGAAAGGAGTTTGCAAAAGTTTGGATGCATACCGGATCTTTGAGGATTGATAAAGAAAAGATGTCTAAGTCTTTAAAAAATTTCATAACCATAAAAGAGGCCCTAAAGCATAACACCTCTGAAGTATTAAGATTTTTCCTGATTTCTAGTCATTACAGAAGCCCTTTAAATTATTCTGAAGAAGGACTATCGGAATCCAAGACTTCACTTGACAGACTTTATAATGCACTTAAAGATTTAACTCTTGAAGAAAACTTGGTCTCAAAGAGTAATTACTTTAAAAAATTCCATGATGTCATGAAAGATGACTTTAATACTCCCGCAGGAATTTCAGTATTATTCGAAATGGCAAGAGAAATTAATTCGTTAAAGAAAGATCATAAAGAGGAAGAGGCCAATGCTCTTGGATCAGAGTTAAAAGTGCTTTCAAAAAGCTTGGGTATACTCCAGCAAAATCCAGATGATTTCTTTAAGGCTGGTGCTAGCTTAAGTGAGGAAGAGATCGACAATTTGATTAAAAAACGTAATGAAGCAAGGTCAAATAGAGACTTTAAACTGGCTGATGAGATCAGAGATGACCTATTATCCAAGGGAATTGTTTTAGAAGACAAAGAGTCAGGCACTGTTTGGAAAAAAGACTGATTTAGACCATCAAGGTTTTTTTTACATAAGAACAATAGCTGCATTTGGGATCACCTTCTGGAGCTTCATCTTTCATCAATGTTTCCTTTAGATCTATGAGAGTTGGTTCTACCCAAGAATCATTACCTTTGTAGGGAATAAGTTTAGTCTTGAACTCTAAGATATTATTAAATTCGTCTTTCTCAGAGATACCATTGCAGTAAACAAAATAACCGATATCAGAGACGTCAAAAGAATTACCCCTCAGAAGCCATTGGTAGAACTCAATTTGTCTTTTGTAACCCACCTGCCAATCTGCATCTATACTTACCTCACCTTTTTTTGAAGTTGCTTTGTAGTCAACAACAATTAGTTGCTGAGTTTCTGTATTTATCCACAAGTCATCTAGACCACCTCTTAAAATTAGATTCGTTTCAGGGTGAAGTCTTTTAACTCCATGTCTTAAAGATTCTCTCCATTCTTCTATGTCAGGATGTTGGTAGGGTAGAGCTTTTACATTATTCTCGAGCATGATTGGATGTGGCTCTTGTTTTTCTCTGTACAAATCAAATTCATTTTTTAGCAATTCGTCTACTGCATTATTTAAGTTGAAAGGAAATGAGGGAGGTCTAGCTATTCCGACTCTATTGGTTAAGTAGAAGCATCTAGAGCACTCTAAGAAATTATCAACTCTGGAGCGACTTAAAACAAAAGGCTCTTCTGAAGCGGGATTAAATAATTTCGCTGCCATAGAAAATTTATAGTACCACAATAAAAAAGGCCTACTTAGAAGCAGGCCTAAAATTTGGCTCCCCGAGCTGGGCTCGAACCAGCGACCCAATGATTAACAGTCATTTGCTCTACCAACTGAGCTATCGGGGAATAATGTAATTATAACGTCTTCAATCTCAGCGTATAATATTTTTTTGAAAATATGGCAAAGAAATTTAAATTAACCGCTAAGTATAAGCCTGCCGGAGATCAACCTAAGGCCATCAACGAAATCGTTAAAGGTTTAAACAATGGTCTTCTAAATCAAACTCTCTTGGGAGTAACTGGTTCGGGTAAGACTTTTACAATGGCTAATGTCATTCAAGAAGTTCAAAGACCTGCAATAGTTATGGCTCATAACAAGACATTAGCAGCTCAACTCTATGGTGAATTCAAAGAGTATTTTCCAAATAATGCAGTTGAGTACTTTGTATCTTATTACGATTATTACCAGCCTGAGGCTTATGTCCCCACAACTGATATTTATATAGAGAAAGATGCCTCAATAAATGAACATATTGAACAAATGCGCCTTTCTGCAACTAAAGCGATAATGGAAAGAAGGGATGTTGTAATAGTAGCTTCTGTTTCTGCTATCTATGGTTTAGGAGATCCTCAATCCTATTTACAGATGGTATTGCATTTAGACCGTGGCGATGAAGTAGATCAGAGAATTCTATTGAGGAGGTTGGCAGAACTTCAGTATCAAAGAAATGAGCTGGAATTTAAACGTTCAATGTATAGAGTGAGAGGTGACGTTATTGATGTTTTTCCTGCGGATTCAGAAAAAGAAGCTTTACGGATAGAGCTTTTTGGCAATGAAATAGATTCTCTTAAGCTATTTGATCCTTTGACAGGCGAAATAATAAGAGAAGTTCCAAGAATAACAATTTATCCTAAATCGCATTACGTTACTTCCAGAGAAAAGGTGTTACAAGCGATAGATTTTATAAAAGAAGAACTTGGACAAAGACTAGCGTATCTAAGAAAAGAGAACAAACTTGTTGAAGCACAAAGGTTAGAAGAAAGAACAAAATATGACATAGAGATGTTGAAAGAATTGGGGTTTTGTTCAGGTATTGAAAACTATTCTAGGTTTCTTTCAGATAGACAACCTGGAGAACCACCACCTACTCTATACGAATATCTTCCAGAAGATGCTTTAGTTTTTATAGATGAATCTCATGTTTCACTCCCTCAACTTGGAGGCATGTATCGCGGCGATAGATCAAGAAAGCAAACATTAGTGGACTATGGATTTAGATTACCAGTTGCTCTTGATAATAGACCACTTCGATTTGACGAATGGGAAAAATTATCAGGTCAAAGAATTTTCTTATCTGCTACACCTTCTAAATATGAATTAGAAAATTCTGGAAATGTAGTTGAATTAGTTGCAAGGCCTACGGGCTTAACCGATCCAGAGATAGAAATTAAACCAGCTACTCACCAAGTTGATGATCTTCAAGAAGAAATTAATAAAGTTGTTTCAAATGGGGATAGAGTTTTGGTGACAGTTTTAACAAAAAGAATGGCAGAAGACCTCACTGAATATTTAGATGAAAACGGTACTAAAGTTCGTTATCTACATTCGGATATAGATACGGTTGAAAGGGTAGAGATTATTCGCGATCTTAGGCTTGGTGCTTTTGATGTTTTGATAGGCATTAATCTTTTAAGGGAAGGCCTAGATATACCTGAAGTAGCTCTAGTTGCCGTTCTGGATGCCGACAAAGAAGGTTTCTTAAGATCAGAAAGCTCCTTAATACAGACCATAGGTCGAGCTGCCAGACATCTCCAAGGTAAGGCTATTCTTTATGCAGATAAGGTAACCGGGTCTATGGAGAGGGCAATTGAAGAGACCAACAGAAGAAGAACAATTCAAGAAAAATTTAATAAAGAGAATTCAATTAAACCCAAAGGTATAAAGAAAAATATTGCAGATATTATGGAAGGAGCTAGATCTGTAAAAGGCAAGGGCAAGACCAGAAGAAAGTTAGATAAATTGAGCGATATAAAGTTCGAGCCTGTAGAAAGTTTTGATAATCCTGAAAAAGTAAGAAAAGAAATAATAAAGCTAGAGGACGAGATGTATAAATATGCTAAGAATCTAGAATTTGAAGAAGCTGCAACTTACAGGGACAGAGTCGAGGAGCTGAAGAAACAATTACTTCTTAGCTAACAGAAATAATTCATCTCCTCTCTCTAGAATGGATAGTGTTTGATAATAAAGATTGATTCTATCGACATACTGCATAGCTTCTTCATGCATCATAAACTCTTCTGACTCGGCACCGTATCTTTCTAACAAGATGTGATTTAAAGACTTCGAAACATCTTTCCATAGATTGGGATTCATCCCATTTTTTTGCGCAAGATTTCTGGCTAAATCTATATTCACGAAACCTAAGTTATAACCAGCTAACGACATCCAGATTTTATCCAGCTTAGGAATATTATCAGGTAATCTATTCATCATTTTTTGAAAATAATTCGCTCCTCCAAGAATGCTAGATTCAGCATCAGTCCTTCTTTTTATACCCATTTCCCTGGCAGTTTTTTGAGTTAACATCATCATGCCTCTAACGCCTGTATTGGATATCGCTTTTGGGTTCCAATGTGATTCTTGGTAGCTTATCGCGGCTATTAAAGTCCAATGCACTTCTAAACCTTTGGCAGCATCTTGAAATAAACTCTCATATTTGGGCAGTCTATTCTCAACTCTTTCCATGAAGATAGAGTAACCTGGCTGATCCTCTTTCCATAGAAGGTCTATCTCATTAATGAAGTATTCTTTATTTTGTTGTGTGTAAGATGCTAGGACTGGAGCTTCAAGGCTCACCACGGCTAAGAGCCCAAAAAATGAGAAAAAAGAGTATCTTAATTTTAGATTTTTAATCATAACCCCGTTTCATCACTCATTTTAGGAAGAAAATCGAAAAAATACTATATCTAGTATTAAATAGTGTTAAAAACCACAATATAAGGTATTTACATACTAAGGCCATTTATTACAATGATGTTCTTCGTAAATGAACTCTATAGTCGTAGTTTCAAAAAACCTCTTAGCCATTATTGGTTCTGAACAAACTTCTGAATTCCGATTAAATCAAATAAGAAATTCAATTTCTCTAGATGATGAAGTTGGTTTGGATATAAAAGAAGTATATTTTTGTCATCTCAACCCAGATCAAGAAAACATTACCAAAGAACAAGAGGCTAAGCTAATTGCTCTTTTAAATGCATCACCCAACAAAACCCCCCTAGAAGATAATTATTTTTTTATTACTCCTAGACCTGGAACTATCTCGCCTTGGTCATCAAAGGCTACTGAAATTTTAAAAAACTGTGATATTAATTTTGTTCAGAGGATTGAAAAAGGAATGTGTTACAACTTTACAAGAAAATTTGATTCCGCAACTCTGAATGAAATGGGAAAAATAATTTTCGATAGAATGACGCAAGAAGTTTTTACAAACCTGCATGAGTCTTCAGCTTTGTTTTCAGAATCTTTACCTAGACAAGGGAAAGATATAGATATCTTTTCCGATAATCTGGAAGGTTTAAAAAAAGCAAATATAGAACTTGGTTTAGCATTAAACGCTGATGAAATAGAGTATCTTTATCAAAGTTATTCAAATACAAATAAAAATCCAACTGATGCTGAATTAATGATGTTTGCGCAAGCAAACTCTGAACACTGCAGACATAAAATCTTCAATGCAACTTGGACAATTGATGGTCATGTTAGTGAAAGAAGTCTTTTTGATATGATCAGAAATACTCACAGTAATTACTCTGAAGGAATTATTTCTGCTTATGAAGACAATGCAGCGATTCTAAAAGGGCATCGTTCAGATAGGTTTTATCCTGTTGATGGGAAATATTCAAATCACCAAGAAGATATAAACTTAGTAATTAAAGTTGAGACACATAATCATCCAACAGCAATATCGCCTTTCTCAGGGGCTTCTACGGGATCAGGTGGCGAAATAAGAGATGAAGGCGCTACTGGAGTAGGTGCAAAACCAAAAGCAGGTCTTACAGGTTTCAGTGTTTCAAGCTTACGCATACCTAAACTTCAAGAGCGTTGGGAGTTTCCTGAAGATAAACCTGAAAGAATTTCTTCTCCCTTAGAAATTATGATTGAGGCACCTATTGGAGCAGCTTCTTTTAATAATGAATTTGGTAGACCTAACATAGTGGGTTATTTTCGATCCTTTGAAAGCTTAAGTGAGTCTCTTCACTTTGGTTACCACAAACCGATCATGCTAGCGGGCGGTTTAGGAAATATCAAAACAGAACATGCTCTAAAAAAAGAAGTACCCATTGGCTCAAAGCTAATTGTGCTTGGTGGACCGGCTATGCTGATTGGTCTTGGTGGTGGATCTGCTTCCTCACTGTCTTCGGGAGAGGGCGATAGTGATTTGGATTTTGCATCAGTTCAAAGAGAAAATCCTGAAATGGAAAGAAGATGCCAAGAAGTATTGGATAGATGTTGGCAGGAAAAAAATAATCCTATTTTATTCATCCATGATGTTGGCGCTGGTGGCTTATCTAATGCAATACCTGAATTAGTAAAAGACAGCGGCCATGGGGGCTTAATTCGACTCAGAGATATACCTAACTCAGAACCGGGAATGACCCCAATGGAAGTTTGGTGCAACGAGTCTCAAGAAAGATACGTGATGGCTATATCTGAAGAAAATTTAGAAAAATTTTCTCAAATCTGTGAACGTGAAAGATGTCCTTTTGCAGTAGTAGGTGAAATTACTCCAGGCCATATGCTTGAGGTATATGATTCCCATTTTGATAACTATCCGATTAGTCTTTCCCTTGATACTCTTTTTGGTAAACCTCCTAAAACGCAACTGTCTTTCAACAATCACAATAAACAGCATGTGCAATTTGAGTACGATGAAAAGATAACTCAAGATGTGGTTTGTGAAGTCTTAAGGCATCCAACTGTAGCAAGCAAAAGCTTTTTGATTACTATTGGGGACAGGTCTATTACTGGTCTAGTTGCAAGAGACCAATTCGTGGGCCCTTGGCAGGTTCCTGTGTCTGACTACGGACTTTGTAAATCAACATTTTCTGGAAATTGTGGAGAGGCAATGGCTATGGGTGAAAGAACGCCTTTATCTTTAATTGATTCCAGTGCTGCTGCTAGAATTTCTATAGCTGAAGTTGTCACCAATATACTTCCATCAGGAATAAAGGATATTTCCGATATCAAAATATCAGCCAATTGGATGGGATCTCCTAATAGACTTAATGGGGCCCAAGATCTCTATGAAGCAGTCTCAGCAGTTGGCATGGAGTTATGTCCTAAATGGAACATAGCTATTCCTGTAGGCAAAGACTCTTTATCGATGACAACCGAATGGAGTGATGATGAAGTTGATAAAGCAGTGCATTCTCCACTTTCGCTAGTAGCCTCAGGCTTTGCGCCTGTCGGTGATATTTCAAATGCTATTACGCCTCAACTAAAGGATATACAGGAAAGCAGAATTTTATTTATTGATCTGGGAAAGGGAAGTCGACGTATGGGAGGAAGCATACTGGCTCAAGTTAATGATATTAATTCTGGCGAGTCACCAGATCTTGAATGTATTGATGAAATGCCTAGATTTGTAGAAATAATTCATAAATTACTTGTCGAAAAGAAAATACATGCATATCACGATAGATCTGATGGAGGCTTGGTAACAACTCTTGCGGAAATGTCATTCGCAGGAAGATTGGGACTAAATATAGATTTATCTTCAGTCCTGGAAGATGAAATTGATTTTGCTGAATTTCTCTTCAATGAAGAGTTAGGTGTTGTTATTCAAGTATCTGTAGAAGACGAAAAGTATGTTCTAAGTGAACTTAACAAATGCAGTTTGAAGGAGCATACCCACTCAATAGGGACTATAACTGAAGAAAGATGCATTAATTTTCATCATAATCAAAAAGCTATACTTTCTCTTAGTTTAAAGAGTCTGCTGGAAAACTGGCATAGAGTTGGTTTTGAGATTCAAACATTGAGAGACAACCCCGCTACTGCGGAATCTGAGTTTAGGCATGATACTGATTTAAATAATTTAGGCATAACCCCAAAAATAAATTTTTCCATCCCCAAAAATATTGATCTAAGGAGTTCTAGACCAAGGATTGCAATCCTCAGAGAGCAGGGAGTTAATGGACAAAATGAAATGGCTGCTGCTTTTTATGAAGTAGGCTTTGACTGCATAGATGTGCACATGACTGACCTGGTTAACAAAAGACACAAGCTTTCCGACTTCCAAGGATTAGTTGCTTGCGGGGGATTCTCGTACGGTGATGTCTTAGGCGCAGGGGGTGGCTGGGCCAATAGTATTTTATATGATGAAAATTTAAGAAGACAGTTTGGTAATTTTTTTCATGATGAAGCTGTTTTTACACTAGGTGTATGCAATGGATGCCAAGCATTATCTCACTTGGGTGCTTTAATACCTGGTTCAGAGAACTGGCCTGATTTTAAGAGAAATCTTTCTGAAAAATTTGAAGCTAGATTAATTCAAGTTGCTGTACAAAAGTCTCCCTCCATCTTTTTTAAGGATATGGAAGGTTCAATCATTCCTGTTCCGGTTGCTCACGGAGAAGGAAGGGTTGAATTTTCTTCTAAAAATAAAGAACATTTAGAACAAGGCATTATTTCTTATGTAAATGATGTTGGAGAAGAAACTGAAAAATATCCAGAAAATCCAAACGGTTCTATCGCAGGAATTGCGGGAGTTACAAACTTTTCTGGCACTGTAACAATTATGATGCCTCATCCAGAAAGAGCTTTTCTATCTGATCAAATGTCTTGGGTGCCAAAAGCTTGGGAAAAATATAGTCCTTGGATAAAGTTCTTCAGTAATGCAAGAAACTTTATCGGATAAACTATTTCCTTCTCTCGATTGTGTGAGTTGTTAAAGGGTAAGTTCCTGCCTTGAGATCTGAAAAATAATTCTTTAGAACAATCGGAACAAAAGGAAAAGCCAATTCGTCCCATGGAATTTCTTCTTCATTAAAAAATTTGACCTCCAGGCTCTCTGAAGTTGAAGAATAATCTTCATGCACAACTTCTGCCATATAAAGCATGTAAACTTGATTTATCTGAGGAACGTTAAAAATTGAATATAAATCTCCCATTTTTACCTCTGTGTCAGTTTCTTCAAGGGTCTCTCTAAAAGCACCCTGAGAAACAGTTTCACCATTTTCAAGGAAACCCCCTGGTAATGTCCATTTTCCATATCTGGGTTCAATAGCTCTTTTACACAAAAGAACCGATCCGTCTTTTACAGGTAGAGTTCCACATATTATTTTGGGATTTGAATAGTGTATTGCACCGCAATTTTCACAACAGTCCCTCTCTCGGTTGTCTCCCTCTGGAATCTTCTTAACAGTTACCGAACCACAAACACTACAGTATTTCATATTGTTTCTATTTTGATTAAGGCTACAGAAGTATAAACTATCTGCGAAAACATACTTAATTTATACATGCTTGAAAACATAAGAGAAAAAATAAGTGCTTATATAGGTACGCCACCCATCGAGGAATTAAAAAAGGCAGCTGTTTTAATTGCAGTAACTGATGGTTCAGAGCCAGAATTAATCTATACTTTAAGATCAAATAAAGTTGGAACCCATGGTGGTGAAGTCTCCTTTCCAGGAGGAATGTATGAAGAAGAGGACGGAGATCTAAAATTTACTGCTCTACGAGAATCAGAGGAAGAGACGGGTCTTGATATCTCTAAGGTAGATGTACTTGGGCCTACGGATACAGTTGTATCAAGATTTAATATAAGCGTTACTCCTTATGTAGGTATTGTCCCTAATGACATAAAACTAAATAATAATTCAGATGAAATTGAGGCTTGCTTCAGAGTACCTGTCAAATTTTTATTAGAAGATAAAAGGTTTAGGAATGACGAAATCAATAGAAATGGAGATATTTTTTTTATGCCTGCCTATAAATATGACTCTTATATAATATGGGGCTTGACAGCAATGATGACTGTAGATTTCTTGAATATAGCCTTGGATGCCAATATAGACTTGAAAACCAAAGGTAAATCACAAACAGGGGGAAAGTGATGATATATAAATTAGATGACGTTGAGCCTACAATGGATGGTGATTACTACATATCAGAATCTGCATCAGTGTTAGGTAAGGTTCGACTATGCGATGATGCAAGTGTTTGGTTTGGGGCTGTTTTAAGAGGTGATACCGAGTTAATCACTATTGGCAAGAGATCTAATGTCCAGGATCTTTCAGTTCTGCATACCGATTTGGGTTTCCCTCTAGAAATTGGTGAAGACGTTACCATAGGACATAAGGTGATGTTGCACGGATGTACAATCGGTGATGGCTCTCTTGTAGGTATAAATTCAGTCATACTCAATGGTGCAAAAATTGGAAAAGGTTGTTTAATTGGTGCTAATTCCCTAATCACCGAAGGAACAGAAATCCCAGATGGTTCCTTGGTCATGGGGTCTCCAGGTAAAATTAGAGGAGAATTAAATGAAGATCAAAAAAAAGGACTTATTATGTCTGCACGGCATTATGTTGAAAATTCTAAGAGATTTAAAAAAGGCTTAAAAAAAATAGGTGAATAAATGAAAACTGAAGAAGTAAATTATCAATTAGACGAACAAAGTTACAACGCTTTTGTTGCTTATCCTGAAGATCAAAATAGACCCTTAGTATTGATAGCTCACACCTGGGCTGGAAGAGATGGTTTTGTTGAGGAAAGAGCAAGACAGCTTGCCGAGGAAGGTTATGTTGCTATGGCCGTCGATATGTATGGAGAAGGAAAAGTAGGAAGCACTACTGAAGAAAATCAAGCAATGATGACTCCTTTGGTAGAGGATAGGTCTAAACTGAAATCTGTCATAAACGCTGCTTTAGAGAAAGGAAAGACTTTAGAAGGTGTAGATCAGAGTAAAATAGCTGCCATTGGCTACTGCTTTGGAGGTCTTGTGGTACTTGACTTAGCTCGATCTGGAGCTGATGTCAAAGGAGTTGTTAGTTTTCATGGACTATTGATGGGTTCAGATATTTCTGAAACAGGCATCAAAAGCAAGGTCCTTGTTCTTCACGGCGAAAGAGATCCTATGGTACCTCTTGAAATGGTTGACTCTTTTCAAAATGAAATGACACAAG
>Ga0208127_1001542_pt1 | contig 11403 bp, 9 predicted proteins | sample ETNtaG_6_FD_185751 | JGI IMG/M metagenome (GOLD analysis project Ga0208127, IMG submission 185751) | Marine microbial and viral communities from oxygen minimum zone, Eastern Pacific Ocean - ETNP201306SV45 (SPAdes) (version 2) | ecosystem: Environmental > Aquatic > Marine > Oceanic ...
TATTTTGAAAGGCCATATTATTTTATGATTCTACTGATATTACTATCAGTTATCTGTGATTTGGGTTTAAATAGAGTTTATAAAAGAGAAAGCTTTCTAAAAAATAATGTTATTCCATATTCTGCTATTATAACTGCTCTTAGCTGTTCTTTGCTAATTGATGCGGCAAGTTTTACCCCTTATCTACTAGCAGTTATATTTGCCATTAGTTCGAAATATATTTTTTCCTATGAAGGACGCCATTATTTCAACCCCGCTAATTTTGGCATAGTCTTAATGTTATTATTATTTCCCGGAGATTTTAATTTGGCCCAGAATATTTTTGCAAGTGTAATATATGTGTCTGTAGTATTTTTTGTTTTAGGGTTGGTTATATCATATATGGCAGGGCAAATTGCTACATCACTGTTTTGGATTTTGAGTTTTGCGTTTTTTGCGCTTTTTAGAACAGGTTTTCATATGGAAGCCTATATTGCGGAAATTTCAGTTTTATTTTCTTCTTCATTATTATTATTTTCCTTTAACATGATTACTGATCCATCTACCTCGCCAAAAACGGCAGGAGGTAATTTCTTTTTTGGGTTTGCAATAGCTGCAATAGATGCAATATGTAGGGTGAAATTTATACCTTACGGAAATTTTTATGCATTATTTATAGTATCAAGCTTGATGCCAATTTTAAGGCACAGAAAAACACAAGAGGAAATAATTAAAGGATGAAAATTCAGCGTCAACATCATGGCCTAATAGCGGTATGTGTAATATTTGCCATAAGTATTTTAATCAGCAAGATTCCTAAGAATAGCGCGTCTACTGAGAATATTAAAAAGGTCCATTTCACTGATGCGACAGATTTATTGGATAAAAAATTTATACATAAAGATAATAAATTATTTTATACTAGTAATCTGAAAACAGTATATTACAGATCTTTATTTTTTGCTCCAGGAATTGCAGTAGCAGACTTTAATAAAGATGGGTGGCAAGATTTTATTGCTGTTAGTTCAGAATCTGGTGCAAATCCTCAAATATATATTAACGATAAAGGGAATAAATTTATTAATAAAAATGATGATTGGGGATTAAATGACGGAAGATTATCAGATTTAAAAGATACTAATATCAGCCCTTTTGTTTATGATTACGATAATGATGGAGATTTGGATTTATTGGTTACTAATTTAACCTGTAATAAATATTATGAAAATCAGGGTAATAAGTTTTTATATGTACCAGAGCATAGATTAAATAAGGAATGTCATAGTAGCTTTTCATATTTATTTTATGATCTAAATGAGGATAGTAAAACTGATATTTTAGAGTTGCATTATTGGTATAGTAGATGGGCGCAAGAGATGTTTGACTACGATGGTAAAGGTAGTTTTCACGGGGGACCTAATAGTATATTTAATGCCCTAAATGGGGGTAGAAATGCTACTTTATTAAGTGGAGAAAAGAGGTTCCATACTCTGGGGTACGATAACAGATGGAGTTTTGATGCAGTAGTTACAGATATAGATAGTGATGGTAAAAGTGAATTATTTGTAGCTAATGATTACAGCAGTGACCGCATATACCAACATAGAAGAGACCATGTTTTTTACGATGTCACTAGAGGCTATATATTCCCTGATAGACGTAACGGTATGTCTATAGCCAGTAACTATCACCCAAATGACCCATATCCATATATTTATATATCCAACATATATATTAAAGATTATATAGAAAAAGGAAATTTCTATTGGCATTACAACGAAAAGACCAAATCATTAGAAGATCATGCGATTAAATCTAATGTAAATGATTGTAGATGGGCTTGGGGAGCATCTATAGCAGATTTTAATTTAGATGGATATAATGATATTTATATAGCAAATGGTTATTTAAGTTCAAATAATGGGAACAGTAAGGCAGGAAATTTTCGTATGGCATCATTATCTAGTTTGCCATTTGAAGATTTTGTAAAAAAATTTCCAGCTGTTACGCAAAAAAGTGAAAAAAGGATACCATTTGAATTTGGTGAGAATTTTAGCTCTGTCTCTGGAGATCAAAAAGATTGTTTGAAATTATTTGATCCAAATACAAATAAATTTGTAGATTTTTCGACAGAAGGAACACTAGACCAAGCATGGGATGGAAGGGCTGTTGCGACTATTGATTATGATAATGATGGAGATCTAGATTTACTAGTTACTAACCAAAATAATTATCTTAGATTGCTAAAAAATACTATTGAAAAAAATAGTAATAATAACTGGATAGGATTTGAAATATCTAACCATCATTTGATAAAAAAAATTACCATATATCAAGGACGAAACATGTATTATAAGGACTGGAATTCAGGTAGAACCGGATTTCTTGCCACTTCTGATTCCAGGATTCATTTTGGATTAATTGGCTCTAACCCTGTAAAAGTGATCTTTGAATTTACTGATGCTCGTAAGGTAACAAAATCCAGTATGGAGCTAGGAAAATATCATAATTTAGGAAAAATTTAATTTATTTTCATTCTAAAACTATTGAAATATAGTTTTTTGCACCTATATCAAATTCAGGCTAATCACTGATAGCAGAGCTTAGCAACAAATAAATATAACTTTTAATAACAAATTAATTATATTAGCAGGTTCAAAATGAGCAAGATAATAGGAATAGACTTAGGTACCACAAACTCATGTGTTGCTGTCATGGAAGGAAAAAATCCTAAAGTAATAGAAAATTCAGAAGGCGCAAGAACAACACCATCAATTGTGGCTTTTACAGAAAAAGAAGAATTGGTAGGAGCTCCAGCAAAAAGACAAGCTGTTACCAATCCAGAAAATACAGTATTTGCGATCAAAAGATTGATTGGGAGAAGATATGATGATCCATTAACAAAAAAAGACCAAGAGGTAGTACCATATAAGATAGTAAAAGCATCAAATGGAGATGCGTGGGTGAAAGCTAAAGACAAAACTTATTCACCAAGTCAGATTAGTGCTGAAACTTTGAGAAAAATGAAAGATACAGCAGAAGGGTTTCTAGGAGAAAAAGTATCTAAGGCAGTTATTACTGTGCCTGCATATTTTAACGATGCTCAGCGTCAAGCAACTAAAGATGCTGGTAAGATAGCAGGTCTTGAAGTAGAAAGAATTATTAATGAACCAACAGCGGCTGCATTAGCATATGGTTTAGATAAAGACCAAGGGGGAACAATAGTAGTTTACGATTTAGGAGGAGGTACATTTGATGTATCAGTATTAGAAATTGGAGATGGAGTATTTGAAGTGAAATCCACTAACGGAGATACTTTCTTAGGAGGAGAAGATTTCGATATGAGAATCTTAAATTTCTTAGTAGATGAATTTAAGAAAGAGCAAGGAATTGATTTAAAGAATGATCCTTTAGCATTGCAAAGACTTAAAGAATCTGCAGAAAAAGCTAAAATAGAATTATCATCATCTCAGGAAACTGATATTAACTTGCCTTATATTACAGCAGATAATTCAGGTCCTAAACATTTAAACATTAAATTAACTAGAGCAAAGTTGGAGCAATTAGTTGAGGATTTAATAGATAGAACTATCGAACCTTGTAAAAAAGCTATACAAGATGCTGGTATAGAAACAAATGAAATATCCAACATTATCTTAGTTGGGGGTATGACCAGAATGCCAAAAGTTCAAGAAAAGGTAAAAGGGTTTTTTGGTAAAGATCCTCATAAAGGCGTTAACCCTGATGAAGTGGTTGCGCTAGGTGCTGCGATTCAAGGTGGTGTATTACAAGGAGATGTAAAGGATTTATTATTATTAGATGTTACTCCGCTTTCATTGGGAATTGAAACTATGGGAGGAGTTATGACTAAAATAATCGAAAAAAATACTACCATTCCGACTAGTAAAAGCCAGGTTTTCTCTACAGCAGAAGATAATCAATCTGCAGTAACTATTAGAGTCTTCCAAGGAGAGAGAGAAATGGCTGCAAGTAACAAGATGTTAGGGCAATTTAATTTAGAAGGAATTGCACCAGCTCCTAGAGGGTTGCCGCAAATCGAGGTAACTTTTGATCTTGATGCTAATGGTATAGTTAATGTATCTGCTAAGGATAAAGCAACCAATAAAGAGCAAAAAATTACGATTCAGGCATCTGGTGGATTATCAGAAGAAGAAATTGAGAAGATGATCAAAGATGCTGAATTAAATGCTGAAGAAGATAAGGCTAAAAGAGAGTTTATCGATACTAAGAATCAAGCTGATTCATTAGTATATGCGACTGAAAAGTCACTTAAAGAATATGGTGATAAAGTTTCTGATGCTGAAAAATCTGAAATAGAGCAATCTCTTACTGAGTTAAAAGAAGCGATAGAAAAAGAAGATGCTACTTTAATAAAGGAGAAAACAGAAGCATTGTCTCAGAAGTCTATGAAATTGGGTGAAGCCATGTATAAAGCGCAACAAGCGCAAGAGCAACCTGGTGCGGCAGCAGATACTCAGCCAGAGGAAAGTGGTACTCAATCAGATGATGATGAAAATATAGTAGAGGGTAACTTTACTAATGTTGATGAAGGGTCTGATAATGATGAAAATGGTGATAAAAAAACTTCAGCATAATTTCTAATTTGAACTAAATTGTTACGGATGCCTCTTTGTACGGCATCCGTAGTTCTTTAAATATCCATATATAGTTGGCAATACCTTAAATATTACTAGCTTAATATGGAAGTTCGTTTACTTTCTTCGCTAGAATATCAAGATTTTAATAAAACTTATCAAAAAATGTCAGAACAGGATTTTTATAATATATTGGGGGTAGAGCGTAATTCTTCTGAGGGGGAAATTAAAAAAGCCTACAGGAAATTAGCAATGAAATACCATCCAGATAGAAATGCAGGTGATAAGGAGGCGGAAAAAAAATTTAAAGAGGTTAATACTGCTTATGAAATTCTAAAAGATCCTAAAAAAAGGAACCAATATGATAATTTTGGTAGTAGCAGTTTCCAAAATGGTGGAGGCCACGGTGGGGGCTTTGATGGTGGTATGAATTTTAGTGATATTTTTAGTGATTTTTTCAGTGATTTTAGTGGAGGAGGAACATCTCAGAAAAGGAAGTCAAACCAAAATGGATCTGATTTAAGATACAATACTGAAGTAACATTAGAAGAAGCATATAACGGAACTACGCAGGAAGTATCGTTCTCAGTTAATCAATCATGTGATAAATGTGACGGAAAAGGTTATGCCGAAGGAGGAAAAGTAGAAACCTGTTCAACATGTAACGGTGGTGGTAAGGTTAGAGCCCAACAAGGTTTCTTTATAGTAGAAAAACCTTGTGGTACATGTGGGGGCTTAGGACAAATAATAAAAAATCCATGTAATAAGTGCCACGGAGCTGGACGTTATGAAAAGAAAAAGAAATTAAAAGTAAAAATTCCTCCAGGAGTAGAAGATGGTACTAGAATTAGACTAGAAAATGAAGGAGAGGCCGGATTTAGAGGTGGTAGCCCGGGAGATTTATATATTTTTGTAAATGTGCAAAAACATAAATTCTTTGAAAGACAGGGAAGTACTATACATTGCACGGTTCCGATAAAATTTACTACAGCAGCAATAGGAGGAAAAGTGTTAGTCCCAACCGTACAAGGAGGAAAGGTAGAGCTATCAATTCCATCTGGGAGCCAGAATAATGCAAAATTTAGGCTAAAAAATAAGGGAATGACAATGCTTAATTCAAGTCTTAAAGGTGATATGATAGTTGCAATAGATATCGAAATACCGGTTAAACTGACATCTAAACAAAAAGAACTTATAAAAGAACTAGATACAGAATTAGAAAGCCATCCTGCTTCTACCCCAAATATAGAAAAATTTTTAAAGAAGTTTAAAAGTTTTTTTCAAGGATGATGACCAAATAGAGGTTTCCTAATTATAAAGTTTTCACCTGGTCATTTCAAACATCATTCTACATTTCTTGTTGTGATCTTCTATGCGGCGGTATTCTAGCGGACTATCGCTTGCGATATAGGAAGTGGCTGATTTAGCGTAATTGATACACTGATTATTATTTCCCACATCTACTCCGTGGTCAGCCATCACGCTTCCAGCATGTGGTAACCCGTCATCTTTCTTTATATCAATATCGTATGCTTGTAAAGGGGTTAGAGCTGAATCTCCGAGAACGTAGCCATCACTGCGCGTTTTTGAGAAAGTCAAAACATTTTTATGGGTTTTAAGATACACAGAAGAAGAACCATATCCCCATGCGTTACTGGTTACTCCGAGCGTAAAAAAGTGGAATCCAGAGTTTTTAGAGAATTTTGCTTTTCCTACATTGATCCCTGGTACTTCAACAGTGCCACTATAAACCCCATTATATTCCCCAAAAATTAGTTCAGCTAAAGACATGTGCCAAAATGCCATAGCAGCTTCATGTGCTCCACCAATAAATCCGTCATTAGCCGGATTATAACTATTTCGTACCTTATTAGTCACCCCAAAGAATTTTAGGGCGGAACTATCTTTCATGTCACCAGGTAATTCTCCATAAGAATCGGCGAAGGTAGTCAAAGCGGTTTGATAATGCTCTACGTCAGACATAACAGACCTTAGTTTTGCATTATATATAAAGGCAGATCCGCTAGATATTCCTGCAACTAACAGCCCAATAATTGTAAGAACAATTGATAATTCAATAAGGGAAAACGCTTTTATAGAAATAGTAGAAATTTTGGTATAGTGCATCGGTTTAAGGTTAATAATAAATTTTTTTCCTTACTTCTATGTTATTATTTCTACTTAGGGAGGTCAATTTATTTTGATTCTAAAGATTTCTTAGAAATTGTTCTTTGATCCTCAGGTTTGAAGATTTCATATAGGTCTGGATTCTCTACCTGTATAAATGGTGGAACTATTAGTTCATGATTGTCTAGAGGTTCATTATAGCTGCATGAAATTAGAAAAGAGAATATAATTAGGCTATAATATTTCATTTTCGTAAATTTATTAGTTAGATTTTTCTATATTCTCCTTTTTCGCTTTTATACGCGGCAATATAAATTCATCAAATATCATAATGGCTGCCCCAATTGAAATAGTTGTATCTGCGAGGTTAAATGCTGGCCAGTGATATCCTGCAATATGAAAATCCAGAAAGTCCGCCACAGCACCGTTTACAATACGGTCAATGATATTTCCTCCGGCCCCACCTATTACAAATCCTAAAGCAATAGACATATGTTTTGATTCTATCTGTGATAGCCAAATTACTAATATTATAGTAATTATAATTGCTACTGCAGAGAGAATTATTGTTCCGTAAGTTAGGTTGTTAAACATTCCAAAGCTGACACCTGTATTTAATACTTTGACAAGATTAAAAAACCCGGTAACTTTGATATATTGCCCTATTTCATTATCTAATATTCTAAATATTACAGATTTTGAATATAAGTCTGCTATGGTAATTACTATTGCTAGCACTAAACCAGTAATAAATAATTTCGGATTTTGAATTTTTTTATAAATTTTAATCATTTGAAAGTAACTTAATTGATTCTTTGCAATCTTTGTTAATTTGAATTTTTAATTCTTCAACATTATTAAATTTTTTTTCTTCTCTAATAAAGGAAATAAATTCAATTAATAGTTTAGCTCCATATATATTTTTGGAAAAGTTAAAAATATGTACTTCCAAGAATTCTTCGTTTCCTGTAAATGTTGGTCTAATCCCAATATTGGCTACCCCATCATATCCAGATTTATTTTCTATAAATTGGTTAATAATATGAATTTTTACTGCATAGACACCAAATTTTGGTCTAAATAAATCATTGAGTGCAATATTTGCGGTAGCATATCCTATTTTACTTCCTAAATTCTTACCTCTAATAACTCTTCCTGTAATAGAATAGTTTTTTCCTAAAAATTTTCTCACTTTTTGTAATTTGCCTTCTTTGAGATATTTTCTTATTTCTGTAGAAGAATAAATGACATTATCAGTTTCACATTTATGAGGAAGGATTTTAGTAAATCCGTAATTATGAATGATAGAATTTTTCTTTAAATATTCTCCGTTTCCGCTTCTGTTTTTTCCAAAAATGAAGTCATACCCTATCACAATGTGATTTGCTCTTAAGTTGCTTACTAATATTTGAGTCAAAAACTCTTCTGCTGTCATAGCGGCAAAACTGCCAGTAAAACGAAACAAAAACAAAATATCAATACCGCTATTTTTGACAAATTTTATTTTATCTTGTAGAGAAAAGATTCTGATATTTTTAGTGTCATGCAAGGTTTGCAAAGGGTGAGGTTCAAAGGAAATCAAAGCACTTTTTAATTTCTTTTCTTTTGCAACCTTAATTGTTTGTTTGAGTAGTTCGGTATGGCCTAGATGTATGCCATCAAAATTACCAAGCGCCAGAACAGTATTTGTGGCATATTCAGGTATATTTTTATAACTTCTGACTATTTGCATGATGAGCATTATAGATCACTAATAGCTATTGTAAAGACAGCATAGTTTTGTATAGTTAGAAATACCTATAATTAAGAACTCAAGAATAACTAACCAGGGTTGATGGGCCTGAGGGGGATGAAAAACCAGATAAATCTTGTATGTTAGCCGAGCTACAGAAAAAAATAATTAAGAAGATATAATATTATGTCTATCATTTTTCCTCAAGAAGATATCAAAACAATACTCGAAATATCGCAAGAAGCCGGGAAAATTCTGCTAAGTTTTTTTCAAAAGGAAATTAATGTAAATACTAAATCTGATAATTCTCCTGTCACCGAAGCAGATATTAAGGTGAATGATTTTCTTTGCAAGGAATTGGAAAGATTTTATAGTGCACCAATAGTGTCAGAAGAAAATTCCAAATCATCTAATGTTGAGGCTGCTAAGAATCAAGAATTCTGGCTAATAGACCCTTTAGATGGAACCAGAGCGTTTCTAAATCATGATAGTAATTTTGTTATTTGTATTGCAATTGTTAATAATTCTCGTCCTGACTTTGGCTTAATTCATATTCCATTTACAAATCACACATATTACAATATTGGAGGTGAGGCTTTTATGTGTAATAATGATCAACAAATTTCATCAATATCAGTAAAAGATAAAAAATCTAAGTTAAATCTAATCTCAAGCCACCGAATGAAAAAAAATAAAGAATTTTGTGATTTTGTAGAATCTAAAGATATAAAAAATATTTCTGCAATTTCGAGTGCCATTAAATTTTGTCATATTGCCTCGGGAGAAGCCCAAATATACCCTCATTTCTTAGACACCATGCATTGGGATAGCGCAGCTGGCGATGCAATAGTGCATGCTGCAGGAGGAAATGTCACTGATCTAAATGGCCAAAAGCTATTATACGGAAACTATAATGATTTTAAGAACCCGCATTTTATAGTTAGCAGTAATGGAAAAACTATATAAATATAAGGCTATCATAGAGTATGATGGCACTAAATATCATGGTTTCCAGATTCAAAATGACTATATTACTGTGTCTAAAGTAATAGAAGAGGCAATTCGTAATTTTTCACGTGAAACAGTTTCCTTCAATATCCCAAAAACATTTTCTGATACTGGTAAAGAACCAGGTTACTCCAGTAGCGCTAGCCGACTAACCCAGGCCCAAGAACCATCAACTCAGATTGATGAATTGTTGGAGGGTAGAGAGTTAGATACATCTTGTAATATCAACCGACTAACAAAAACAAAAAAAATTGATTATGCTGGTAGGACAGATAGTGGGGTTCATGCTAGGGGACAAGTTATTAGTTTTGAATTATCGAGATCATACCCTTCATATAAAATCTTAGAAGGTCTTAATTTCTTTTTAAGGGGAAGGCACATAGTGATAACTAAAATAAGTAAGGTAAAAAATGATTTCCATGCTAGGTTCAGCGCTAAGGAAAGGGAGTATCAATATTTGATTTTAAACCGTAGAAGTCCTTCAGTATTACTTGATAAAAGATGTTGGCATGTGAAATATAAATTAAATATGAGTAATATTAGAACAGCTTCCAAATATTTAATTGGTGAACATGATTTTACTTCCTTTAGAAACACAGAATGTCAGGCAAAGTCACCGATAAAGACGATAAATAAGATAATTATTAGCAAAAAAAATGATCTAATCACAATAACTATCTCCGCTCCATCATTTTTACATAATCAAATAAGAATAATTGTGGGTACATTGATAGATATTGGTGGAGGAAAATTATCAGCTGAGGATGTGCCCCGAATATTATCTGCAAAAAATAGAATCCAAGCTGGCCAAACAGCACCTGCTTACGGATTATATTTTAATAAGGTGAGATACTAGTTTTGTATTCAGGTTTTCTTTATTTTCTGTAAATCGGTTAATACCACCAGATTCATCTGATTTTATACCGTCTATCAACCCATCAACCTTGGTTGGTGGTTCTTGAGAAGGGATAAAAATGGGGCCTTGCTAAGAGATACCGGATCAAGTTCGGTATGATGAGTGTGGGTCAGATATGACATATGCAGGATCTGGGTGCCGATATCCAGTATGGTATCTATGTGGTTGTGTGTGTGAATTTCATATTTTATACATACCCTTTCTCTTCTCTATGATTCTCTTAATCTTCATCCCGTCAATACCGGACTTGATCCGGTATCTTGTCTGAGTAATGTCTTGGTTTGTAACGCCGTGCTTTGTGCAGCAGTTAGTAAATCTATCTCAGGCACTGTTAACAGTACTTAGTTCAAATTCATTACTACCAACCACATTTCCATTAACCAAAATTTCTATTTTATGATTACCTGGGTAATGCATTCTTGTAGTTTTATGAACGAAGGAATATTTCCCATTTAGCTTAATTTCTTCTCCTTTTTTTAGAATAGCGTTAGATAGTTTAAAAATTTTCGCTATTTGTTTTCCATTTTTTCTCATGAAATATAACTTATAATCAGTTACAATTTTTTCGTCAGTTTCAGATAGTGACTTTAATTTTACTGTAAATTCTATATTTTTTCCCAGATTAACTTTCTGATTACTTAGTGTAAATTCCTGAAGTTTAATATTGGCATCCATTTTATATCCAAATAAACCCATAGCCTCCTTATGTCCTTGTTTAATTAAAGTTCTAGTGCCGTGCTTTACAATCCAATATGTAATGTCATTAGATAGATCCCATCCCTTAATTTGCCGTATAATCCAATCAGCATTATCTTTTGAAATATCATTTATATGATTTGCTACTGATTTTTGTACATATTTAGATTTATCATTTTTTAATTTATTAAGAATAGGAAAGGTAAGAACAGGGTCGGAAATAATTTTCTTTAGCTGTATAGCCCATGGTAGTCTAGGACGGGTACATTCAGAACTTAATCTCCTAACATGACCATTTGTATCATCAGCCCATTTGATAATATATGACA
>Ga0208127_1001545_pt1 | contig 11394 bp, 11 predicted proteins | sample ETNtaG_6_FD_185751 | JGI IMG/M metagenome (GOLD analysis project Ga0208127, IMG submission 185751) | Marine microbial and viral communities from oxygen minimum zone, Eastern Pacific Ocean - ETNP201306SV45 (SPAdes) (version 2) | ecosystem: Environmental > Aquatic > Marine > Oceanic ...
GGTGCTGCTTGAGGTGCAGCTGCCTGACCAGCAACTTGGATCGATGAAATTTCACCGCCAGATTTCACTTCAACAACATAATCTTGACCATTGTGTTTCACTGTATAAACACCATCTTCTTTTGGTCCTTCACTTGGAGGCTGTGGAACCGGCTCAAAGAAATCAGGATTATTACGATTTTCTAAAAACTGAATTCCCACTTGCGGAAATAGAATGTAAATTAACAAATCGTCAATTTTTTCATTTTCTAGTTTGATACCTTTTTCTGCAATAATCGCATCGAATTCCGCTTCCAAGGTATCCATTTCTGGATCAATATTATCTGCTGGACGACAGGTAATCGCCTCGCCACCATCTAGAACACGAGCCTGAAGTTCGGCATTTACAGGAGCTGGAGATGCCCCGTACTCACCTTTTAGTATTCCTGCAGATTCTTTTGCGATTGATTTATAACGCTCTCCGAGCAAAACATTCATTACCGCTTGAGTCCCAACAATTTGAGAAGTTGGTGTCACAAGGGGAATATAACCAAGATCTTCTCGTACGCGTGGAATCTCTTTTAACACCTCATCAAGTCTATCTAGAGCATTATTCTCCCTTAGTTGGCTTTCCATATTTGTTAACATTCCACCAGGCACTTGAGCCAACAATATACGAGGATCAATACCTTTCAATGAACCTTCAAATTTGGCATATTTTGGACGCACTGTTCTGAAGTAAGCATCAATCTCTTCTAGTTGTTCCATATCAATGCCAGTCTTGCGAGGACCATGATCCAAAATAGAAACAACAGCATTAGTAGAAGAGTGTCCATATGTCATACTCATTGAAGCAATTGATGTATCAACACGATCAATTCCTGCCTCAATCGCTTTAATTAACGTTGCTGTTGAGAGGCCAGTTGTTGCATGCGCATGAAGCTGTATAGGGATATCAATTGCCTTCTTAAGTTTTTTCACAAGGTCATATGCAACATAAGGCTGAAGAAGACCAGCCATATCTTTAATACAGAGTGAATGAGCTCCCATATCTTCAATTTGCTTAGCCATGTCAATCCACAATTCTGTAGTATGCACTGGACTGAGTGTGTAAGAAATCGTACCTTGCGCATGTTTTCCAACTTTTACAGTTTGGTCAACCGCTGTCTGTAGATTGCGCATATCATTCATTGCATCAAAAATACGCAAAACTCCTACACCATTTTCTGCACAACGGTCAACAAAATTTCTTACTACATCATCACTATAATGTCGATAGCCTAATAAATTCTGCGCTCTAAGCAACATCTGCTGAGGTGTATTAGGCATCGCTTTGCTAATTTCTCGAATTCTATCCCAAGGATCTTCGCCCAAAAAACGGATGCACGCATCGAAGGTAGCTCCACCCCATGACTCCGTTGACCAATAACCGACCTTATCTAGCTTTTCAGCAATTGGCAGCATGTCATCGATTCTCATCCTAGTTGCGAATAGCGACTGGTGTCCATCTCTTAAAACAAGTTCAGTAATTCCTACAGGTTGTGTATTGACATCATTTGACATATATTAAGCTCCGGTATGCAATTTTATTGCTTTCTCAATGATTGATCTAGTGTCTTCATCTATTAAATTATCCGCTTGGATTGGTGCAGCAGAATTGCTAGGCACAAGAGGCTGAAGTTTCAACACAGAAGAAGACATAAAGCTGGTCAAAACCACCATTAAAGCCAAAAAAACAAATACAAACCCCATCCCAAAGAGGGTTAAGTTGATTGCTTCAGTCAGTAAATTGTTGTCCATAATAGATAGCCATAAATAATTGATTCTATGATTTAAATTTTATCATCGTAAAACTAGTCTTAATCCTAGCGATACTCCCAAATTTCATTATATGAATAATCTTTAAATTCATATTTGGTACCAGTGGACGGGCTCGAACCGTCACTCCCGCGAAGGAACCGGATTTTGAATCCGGCGTGTCTACCAATTCCACCACACTGGCATTAATTAGGTTTACTTGTGTCTAAAAGTAATTCTTCCTTTTGTTAAATCATAAGGAGTCATTTCAACAGTGACCTTATCGCCAGGTAATATACGTATATAGTGTTTACGAATCTTTCCAGAAATGTGAGCAAGAACGCTATGACCATTCTCCAATTCAACCTTGAATGTTGTATTGGGTAACTTTTCTTTTACAACACCCTCTAGTTCAATGTAATCACTTTTTGACATATACTCATTCGATATAAATTAAAAACCAAGGTGCATTATACCTAAATACTTATATTTTTTGCGTTATAGAATACCCTCTCTAACCCATATGAGCATCGAAAAAAACTAAATCGAGATTGAATATTTAGTGGATGTGTCTCTTTGAATGAACCCAACCCTGAAGCTTTTGAAAATCTGTCTTCTTTTCAGGTTGAACAATCTTTTCAAGTTCAATAAGCCTTTCATTAAGCTCATTAAATGCATTTGTGTAGTGCTTACTCTTTATAGATTCTTGATAAAGCTTTGATTTAAGTGTCGCAATCACGGAGACCAAATCTTGATCATTTGTTGCTTCATTAACCAGCGAGTCTGAGTTTAATTTGACTTGAGTGTCTTGGAAGCGCTTAAGATGTTGAGTTGCTTCGGAATCACCTTCAGAAACTGAATCGTTGGTTGCTAAGTTGCTAGGATTAAATGGAATAACTCTTTCAGAAATATTTAAATCTTGGAGAGAGCCTCTTGTTGTAGGCTGTTGGACGGTGAAGCCACTCACACCTAATAAGCGCGCAACCCATGAAATTCCAAATCTAATCACCTGAACTCCTGATATAGTTTTGTATATGTTACCGAAACAAATTATATTTGTGGATTTTTTTATTACTTTTTGTTCAGCAATAAATTAACTAAATCTTCATCTGAGGGATTGTCAGTAACCTCAATTTTTTTAAAACCAATTTCTTCTGCAAGAATTTTAATTCTTTCACTAAAGACAATGATTTTCTTTGATTGGATAGCTTGAAAAAGTTCAGAAGAAATACTTTGAACTAATCGCAGAATACTAGTGAGGCTCTCATGACTGGTGGCCATTAAAACCCCATTAGGTTTGCTCATAAATAACTCTATTGATTTTTTATGTTGCGATGTGACCTCACATGGAACCCTCTTATAAACCTCGAAATAGTCAACTTGGTTTAAGGCACCAAGGTTCTCTTTTAAAGTTTCTGAGCCGCCTCTGCCTCTTACAATTAAGATTTTTTTGTTTGACAAACCTTTGCATTCTTTCATCTTTAAAAGCTCTTTGCTTGAAGCATTTTTTTTAGGGTAGCAATCGACTTCAATATTTTTAATTGAGAGTTGGTTTGCTGTCACCGGTCCAACAGCAAAAATCTTCAAAGGCTCAATAAACAATTTATTAAAATATTCTTCAGCATAAATAACGGCATTAACGCTAATAAAGATTATCACATCATAGTTTTGTTTTAAAACAAGGGGTTTTAACTTTTTGATTTCAAAGGCGGGAAACAATGCGAAATCAATTCCATTTGCCAACAAAATTGACTCCAAGTTTTTGGTTTGTTCAATGGGTCTTGTAATCAGCAACATGGAAACATTATAGATATATGATTTTGAAAACTTTAAGATTAATTATAAATGGCCTTGCCTGATGAAAAATTGATATCGCAGTGTTTGTTTAAATCGAACCGTGTTGACTTTATAATGTTCAATAAATCATTCAACGCAATAATATGTTAATATCAATTTTATCCCTTTTAATTGGCTTTGGCCTGCTCATATGGAGTGCGGATACGTTTACCGATAATGGAGCAAAAATCGCTAGCATTTTTAATGTCTCTCCGCTGATAATCGGTTTACTTATTTTTGGTTTTGGTACTTCAGCACCTGAAATGCTTGTATCAGGTCTGGCAGCCTTGGATGGACATCCTGAACTTAGCATTGGAAATGCTTTTGGTTCAAATATTTTCAATATAGGTCTAGTATTGGCTGTAACTGCCATTATTTATCCAGTGACTGTTGAAAAAAGCGTATTAAAGAAAGAGTGGGTTTTTCTTTTCTTTTCTTCTTTGGTTGCAGGCTTTCTGCTGATGGATGATTTCTTAAGCTTTGTGGATGGATTGATCCTATTAGGATTATTGTTTGTGTTTCTTTATTATGTATATATAGAATCGAAAAAAGGAAACAGTAATGATTTAGAGATTCCAGAAGAGTTATCTGATAATCAAGACACGGGTAAAACATGGCTACTCTTATTTATCTCACTGATCATTTTAGTATCGAGCGCCAGACTTGTCGTTTGGGGTGGCACCAATCTCGCTATAGCTTTTGGAGTAAGTGATCTAATTATTGGATTAACCGTTGTTGCTCTTGGAACTAGCCTACCTGAACTGGCTGTTGCTATCAGCAGCGCCATAAAAAGACAACATCAGATGATTATTGGAAATATTATTGGATCAAATTTATTTAATACCCTAGGTGTTTTAGCAATCCCAGGTTTAATTCTTCCCTTTCAAATTCCTGGTGAAGTAATGAGTAGAGATTTTATCTATATGATTGCACTTACCTTGCTGATACTAGTTCTGTCATTAAAGCTAAAAATTAACCGATTTGGGGGCATAATTCTTCTAGTAATTCTAGTCTCTTATTTATATCAATTAGTTTGGATTTAATTTTACAAAATCTTAATCAAACAAAAGAGTTAGCTGAAAAACTTGCTCAATGCTGCTCTCAAATTGAATCCCCATGCGTAATCTATTTAATTGGTGATTTGGGAGTTGGTAAAACAACTTTTGCACAGTACTTTATTAGATACTTTGGCTTTGAAAAAGTAAAAAGTCCAACTTACACCTTGGTTGAAACCTATCAAAATGAAAAGACAGATATACATCACTTTGACTGTTACCGTTTAAGCGACCCTGAAGAACTAGAGTATATTGGTATTCGTGATTATCTTAAAACAAATTCTCTGCAGTTGATTGAGTGGCCAGAATTAGGTCAAGGCTCTATATCAAAGCCTGATATTAGTATCATATTAAGTGGCACTGGGGATAGTCGAGAGGGCAAAATTCAATTTGAATCTGCGCTAGGAAGGTCAATACAAAAATGCGCAACTGGTTAATCCTCTTTATTTTATTTTTTTCACCTTTATCTTTTGGAGAGGACAAAACAACACTCTATGATTTTAGATATTGGTCTGCTCCTGACCATACACGGATAGTTATCGATAAGGACGAGGATACTCTTTTTAATATTCAGAGCTCTGATGATTATGTCATTATTAGCTTTGATGATGCAGAAGTATTATCTGAGACTTTTTCAAATATTTTTTTTAAAGATAATCGAATTCAAAAAGTTCGAATTAAGCGCGAAAAAACTACCATTAAGTTAATTGTCCATATCAGTAAAAAATTTAAATTAAAGCACTTTACTCTTAATCCAAATTCAAAATATAAACATCACAGACTGGTGGTTGATGTTTTAGATTTAGAGAAAAAAGTTACTAAAAAAGTTACAGAAACAGATAGTCCACCGTCTTTAAGGAATCAAAAAATCATCTTAGTTGACGCTGGTCATGGCGGTGAAGATTCTGGGGCAGTTGGAAAGAATAAGTCACTTGAAAAAAATGTTAATTTGGCAATTGCAAAAAAACTTGTGGCTATTATTAATCAAAATAAAGACTTCAAAGCAGTACTTAGCAGAAGTGGTGATTATTATGTACCTCTTACAAAAAGATTAACAATAGCGCAACAACAAAAAGCTTCAATGTTTATTTCTATTCATGCTGATTCAGTTGAAAGTATTAGTGCAAAAGGAGCTTCGGTCTATATGCTGAGTGAAAAAGGAAATAATAGTAAACTTGCCAAGCAACTTGAGGCGTCACAAAACTTAGTAGACCAGTTTGGTGGCGTTGAAACTGTTATTGACAACGACCAATTTTTGAAAAACATATTGACTGACTACTCTCGAAAAGATAAAGAAAAACAATCATTTGAACTGGCTCAAGAAATTATTGCTCAGTTAGATAAAATTGGCCCTATCCATAAGCAAATTCCACAAAAAGCTAACTTTGTTGTTCTTAAGTCGCCCTCGATTCCTTCTGTTTTAGTTGAGACTGCATTTATCTCAAACCCTACACAAGAAAAACGATTGACTAACAAAAAGCAACAACAGAAAATTGCTCAATCAATTTATAAAGGAATAGTGAATTTTTACCAAAAGCTTGATTAATCTTTTTGGTCTTTTGTATCTTTAAGAACAATTGCATCGCTGACGAGCTGATGGACACTCACTACCATGTATGGGTCAAAGTCATAATTGGGCAATACTTTAGAAAACTGTGATTTACAGATAGCACAAATAGCAGCTAAGGTGTTCACTCCACTTTCTTCCTCCGTTTTTTTCAAGGCGTGCATTCTTGGCTTGGCACCTTTAATCCTTAGATCAATCAGATCATCAGTTAAGAGTCCGCCTCCACCTCCGCAACAAAAAGTAGAGGACTTGATTGTATTTTTTGGCATATCAATAAAATGATTACAAGCAGCTTTGATTACCTCTCTTGGCAAGATAAATTGACCATCTTTAATATCGCCCATATTACTTCCTCTTGCAACGTTACATGAATCATGAAAGGTGACTACTCTATGGTTGTTTTTTGATTTATCAAATGACAATTTATTATTCTTAATTAAATCATATGTAAACTCAATCATGTGTTGCGGCTGAGGATAATTACTATCTAGTTGATTTTGGAGTTGCAATGCATACTTATCTTGTGCTCCTGAACCTATCCCAGAAAGCGTATTCCAAAAACTGTAAGCGACTCGCCAAGCGTGTCCACACTCTCCAATAATAATGCGCTTGACATTCAAATCAATTGCTGCCTTACGGATTCTGAGAGCTCCTTCTCGCATAATTTCATAGTTTCCAATAAACATTCCGAAGTTTGCTGCCTCTGAAGCGTAAGAGCTTAGAGTCCAACTCACACCGCTCTCATGAAAAACTTTGGCATATCCAATTAAACCATCAATATGCGGCTCAGCAAAAAAATCAGCTGATGGTGAAACCATTAACACTTCTGAACCTTTGATATCTATTGGTAATTTAACATCTACTCCAGTGTCATCTTTAATCTCTTCTTCAAGATCCATCAGTGTATCTTTTAGAGCTGGCTCCGGCATACCCAAATTGTTTCCGATTTTCTTTACCTTGCCTAAGATTTGATTCGTGTATTTCTGACCAACACCAATTACATTCATGACCTCTCGAGCCGCCATAGATATCTCAGCTGTATCTATTCCAGACGGGCAGAATACTGCACACCTTCTGCATTGAGAGCACTGATGAAAATAGTTGTACCAATCATCTAACATTTCTTCATCTAGATCTTTGGCGCCAACTAGCTTTGGAAAATATTTCCCTGCAAAGGTAAAGTGTCTTCTGTAAACACTTCTAAATAAATCTTGCCTTGCAACCGGCATATTCTTCGGGTCCGACGTTCCCAAAAAGTAGTGACACTTGTCAGTGCATGCACCGCATTTCATACAGCTATCCAAAAAAACTTGGACCGATTTATATTTAGACTTGGTTTCAGCCATCTTATCAATAGCCACTTGTTGCCAATTCTCAACCTTTTCGCCCGGAAATCCAAGGTTATTTTGGATTTCTACTGTCGCTTTGAATGGCCCATCACCAGCCATTGAATCCTTTTTAATTGATGGCGTATCAACATAGATTGGAAGTTGAATTTGATTATCGGTTGACAAAACTATTTATCCTTCAAATGGTTAGATTCAAGATTAATCTTCAGAGACTATCTTCCTTTTTTGTCCAATCAGAGATATGCCTTTTCTTTCGTGCATTATCCACCTGATTATAGGTGGGTGAGAAAAATATTCCTGGAGCATGCAATAATTTAGAGATTGGGAAAACAGCAATAAGACAGAAGACAGGAAATATGTGCAATAAAAAAATAATTTCTCCAGGTAATTCTGACCACTGAAAAGTAATCAAACCTGATGCAAAATTTTTAACCATCAGTAAATTTGGATGATAATTCGCAAAAGTCATTATCATTCCTGTTGAAGCAATAAAAATAAAAACGAGCAACATCAGGTAATCAGAAGGTGCAGATATATATCGAACTCTATCAATAAACACTCTTCTTCCTAATAAACCTAACAGACCAAAAACTAGAGGATAAGCTGCATATTTTAATGGTTCAGTTTTATAGAGAATTAAAGGCACATCACCAGGCCAAAAATATACTAAATGTCGAAAAAATAATAAAACTAAAGCTAAATGAAAACTCCACCCAAAAAGCCAGGTCCATTTATTTGCTTTAAAGAGACTTGCAAACAAAAAAATCTCTCTTAAATACCTCAGAAAAACGCCTTTTGTATCTAGTGATGATGGAGCAATTGGAATTTTAAGAGGTGCAGGAGTTTTCCAATACTGAATCAATTTATATGACAATCCAGATATAAAAACCAGGGCAGAAATATAAAAAAAGATTATTAATATAATACTTATCAGCGACATATGACTCTATCTCTAAGATAAAAACGAAAGTCAATGCTAAATAGCAAAAACCAACAATATTTATTCAAACACAGCCAGTTGGTTTTGGCAAGCCAGCAAATCGACAACCTTGCTTGGCAGGGCCATAAGGAAAAAGTGAATAAAGGTAACGAGAATTTCCCTTGTCATTCCCAAGCTTTTTTGCAATTGCTTTAGTAAGAACCCTTACTGCAGGAGCAAACTCATATTCCTCATAATACTCCTGAAGAAAGTTGATAACTTCCCAATGCTCAGGTGAGAGCTCTATACCATCTTCGTCTGACATGGCGTGTGCTATCTCAGGAGTCCAATCATCTACTTTAAGTAAGTAACCCTCTTCATCTACTTCAGCACCTAATATTTCTGCCATAACTGTTATTAACCCTTAAGAATTTGCTAGATAATTATCAACACTAAATGCAACACCTCGTCCCTCATTGATTGCCCAGACGACAAGTGACTGGCCTCTTCGACAGTCGCCTGCAGAAAAAATACCTTCTTTTGAAGTTTTATAATCTCCATGTTCAGACAGATAGTTGCCTCTCTGATCAAGCTCAATTTCTGCGTCATCACTTAAATAGTGTTCTGGTGATAGAAAGCCCATCGACAATAAAACAAGCTCAGCGTCCCAAGTTTTTTCAGTTCCTTCAATCTCTAGTAATTTACCATCGATAAAATCAACATTGATAGTATTTATTCCTTTAACATTTCCATTGCTATCCTTAATAAATGACTTCGTCAGTAGCTGATAGTGTCTTGGATCTTTGCCAAAAACTTTACTTGATTCTTCATGGCCATAATCAACCCTGAAGATTACTGGCCACTCTGGCCAAGGGTTGTTATCTGAACGGTCCTCTGGAGGCCTGCTCATTAACTCAAAATTAATAATTGATTTAGCTCCCTGTCTTAAAGAAGTGCCGATGCAGTCAGTTCCAGTATCTCCGCCCCCAATAACAATTACATTTTTCCCATCAGCAGAAAGATCACTTTGATCGGGTTGACCATTATCAAGAAGACTTTTAGTATTTGATGTTAGAAAATCCATTGCAGGGTAGATACCTTTAGCATCTCTATTTTCAGCAGGTAAATCTCTTGCTTTTGTTGCACCCGTTGCAAAAATTACCGCATCAAAATTTTCCTGGAGCTCTTTGGTAGTAATGTCTTTCCCCACATCAACATTGGTTATAAACTCGACCCCTTCATCACTTAATAATTCGACACGTCGATCAACAACATCTTTCCCAAGTTTCATATTAGGAATGCCATACATTAATAGACCACCAATTCGATCACTGCGCTCATAAACTTTAACTAAATGGCCCATTTGATTAAGCTCATCTGCAGCTGCTAGACCAGCGGGACCTGAGCCTACTATTGCAACTTTTTTTCCTGATCTGGACTCAACTAATCTTGGCTTGATCCATCCTTCCTCGAAGCCTTTATCGATAATTGCTAATTCAATGTTCTTGATTGTAACGGCAGGATTATTTAAACCCAGGACGCATGAACCTTCGCATGGAGCAGGACAAACTCTTCCAGTAAACTCAGGAAAATTGTTGGTCTTTTCTAGGCGCTCTAATGCCTCTTGCCATTCATTCTTATAAACAAGATCATTCCATTCAGGAATTAAATTGTCGATTGGGCATCCATTTGAAGATTGGCAAAAAGGAACACCACAATCCATGCATCTTGAACCTTGTTCTTGAAGCTGATCCAAATTATGACTGCCTGTAAAAATCTCATCATAATCATTAATGCGAACATCAATCTCGCGATATGACTCAACTTCTCTATCTAGCTCTAAAAATCCTGTTGCTTTACCCATGCCTCACCTTTATTTTGTGCGCAGTATTATCTCATAATATCATGAAAAACATTTAAAAAATAACTTCAATAATATCTATTTTTAAGACTTATTTAAGAGAATAGATTCTTGTGAAGATAATAAAAGATATGTATAATTAGCGCTTTTTTTAAAACCCCAAATAGGTGCAATCGTGAATCTAATTGATCAAATTGAAAGTGAGCAACTAAGAACTGACATTCCTGAATTTGCTGCGGGTGACACGGTTGTCGTTCAGGTAAAAGTTCGTGAAGGAAATCGTCAAAGACTTCAGGCCTTTGAAGGCGTTGTGATCGCAAAGAAAAACAGAGGATTAAACTCTGCTTTTACTGTTCGTAAAATTTCTCATGGTGAAGGCGTTGAGAGAGTTTTCCAGACACACTCGTCAATGATAGATAGTGTTACTGTTAAAAGAAGCGGTAAAGTTAGGAAGGCTAAGCTCTATTATTTGCGTGGTCTTACTGGTAAGGCTGCAAGAATTAAAGAGAAGCTCAGTAAAAAATAATCAACAATCAAATTTAAATGCCAGCTCAAGCTGGCATTTTTTTCCTTAATAAAAAATTCTTAAGTAGAATAAATGGGGATGAATAATCAGCTCATTGACCAATTTATTGATTTCTACTGGCTAACAACTGGGGCTAGTCAAAATACTCTAAGTGCTTATCGATCTGACCTTAAGATTTTTAATAAATGGCTTGGAGATGTTCGATTTGAAAATGTTAGTAAGAATCTGGTTCATGAATATTTTTCTCACCGTAAAGATTCTAATCTGAGTGCTTCATCTCAATCACGCATCCTTACTTGCCTTCATTCATTCTTTCAATATTTAATTGAGCATCAAATTATCAAGAATGATCCTACTGATCAAATAGATTATCCAAAACTAGACAAGAAACTACCTATTTTTTTGAATATTCAGGAGGTAGAGAAATTATTGGATATGCCAAATATCAAATCAATTTTTGGACAAAGGGATCGTGCAATGATTGAGCTGTTATATTCTTGTGGCCT
>Ga0208127_1001546_pt1 | contig 11392 bp, 11 predicted proteins | sample ETNtaG_6_FD_185751 | JGI IMG/M metagenome (GOLD analysis project Ga0208127, IMG submission 185751) | Marine microbial and viral communities from oxygen minimum zone, Eastern Pacific Ocean - ETNP201306SV45 (SPAdes) (version 2) | ecosystem: Environmental > Aquatic > Marine > Oceanic ...
ATTGATGGAGTTTTTATCAACTCCGGTCACGGATTTTACGGATGGACTTTATCATTTGCTTCAGGAGAGAAGATTTCAACTTACTTTTAGGTTAAATTAGAACTTGATAATTATTAAGGTCTAGTTTGAAAATTAAATATATTCTTTCCATGGATGGAGGCGGTGTTAGAACTCTTGCCTCTATTACCTTTTTAAAACATTTAGAGAAAGAATTAGGTATCTCCGTTCATGAAAAATTTGATTTCTTCGTAGGTACTTCAGCTGGAGCAATTTCTAGTCTAGCTCTTGCTGTTAAAAGATTTTCTTCACGAGAGCTTGAGGGTATGTGGGGAACAGCAAACCTAAGAAAAACAATGAGAGCTTCTTCTTGGGAAACACGATTCGGTCTCTTACAGGCCAAACCTAAATATACTAGTACCGGTAAGAGGGAAGTTCTTAAGAATTACTTTGGAAGTGCTACTTTGGGCGAGGCAACAAAGCCTGTAGCTGTACTGAGTTATGATATTGAAACCCGATCTCCGGTATTATTTAAATCCTACGCAGATGAAGACAAGAGTATTTCTTTGGTTGATGTAGGAGATGCAACCAGTGCAGCACCTATTTATTATCCTACTGCTCAAGTTGGAGATCGTTATCTAATAGATGGAGCTATTGTTGCGAATCATCCCGTATTGCATGGATATGCTGAAGCAAAGAAATTATTTCCGGAATCAGAACTTAGAGTACTCAGTATAGGTACTGGACTGAGTAAGAGACCACTTAAAGGTGAAGCATCGAAGAACTGGGGAATCGTCGGCTGGTTAATGCATGACTTATTCGGACTCATGGTTGAGAGTAGTTTGGATCATGAGCTCGCTGAAGATCTCATTGGAGAGTATTACTTGCGAGTCAATTCTCCACTTAATGGAGTCAATAGAAGACTGGATGACAGAAGCGAAACTAATTTGAACAAAATCATTAAAATGGGCGAAGACTGGTGGGATAAATTTGGAGAAAAGGCTGTCAAACTTATAACTGAATGAAGTATTTAATTTCAATCACTGCACTTATCCTGGTAACTGGTTGTTCGGTTAATCCCGTGACTGGTAAACAAGATTTCGTATTAATTAGTGAAACCCAAGAAATACAAATGGGCAGAGAGTACAACTCTCAAGTGCTTAAACAGTTTCCTGTGTATCAAGATGAAGAGTTACAAAATTATGTTCAAGAAATCGGTGAGTCTTTAGCTGAAAAAAGTCATAGACCCAATTTAATTTACCGATTCACTGTCCTGGATAGCCCGGATATAAATGCTTTTGCTCTCCCTGGTGGGTACATATATATAAACAGAGGTTTAATGAGCTATCTATCTAATGAAGAAGAGTTGGCTGCTGTTTTAGGTCATGAAATAGGCCATGTTACAGCCAGACACAGTGTACGACAGTATTCCCAATCTCAATTGATGGGTGTTTTATCGGCGGCGGTGGAGATTAACGCAGGAAGCACTGCAGGAAATCTCGCTAACATAGCCTCAGGGGCAATTCTTTCGGGATACGGAAGGGAAATGGAGTTAGAAGCAGATGATCTGGGTGCACGATACATACACCAAGACGGTTATTCACCTCAAGGCATGTACGAAGTCCTGAGTGTTTTAAAAGATCAAGAAATCTACTCAAAAAAAATTGCTGAGCAGCGCGGACAAGAACCTCGAAGTTATCACGGAGTCTTTGCCAGTCATCCATCCAATGATCTCAGACTTCAGGAAGTTTTAAACAATGTAAGCGTGTCGTTTAAGCAAGGTACAAGAAAACAACAAGATACTTATCTCGAAAAGATAGAAGGCATGGTTTTCGGAGACTCTGAGCAGTCAGGCGTACGAAGGGGCAGTAAGTTTTACCATGGTCCCTTAAATTTATATCTATCCGCACCAGACTCTTGGGAGATCATAAATACTCCAAGTACTCTCATTTTTAGTTCTTCCTATGGAGAAGCATTCTTGCAGATGACCTTAGAAGATTTAAATTTTAAAGAAACACCTGAAGAATATATTAAGCGATTTGCAACCAATATTTACTCAGAACAAATTCTCAACATCAGTGGGTTTGAGGGTTTTTCAGCAATAACCAAAAGATCAGGTCGCACGGCACGAATGGCGGTGATATTCAAAGGCAATCAGGTTTATCAATTCATAGGTTATATGAAAGACGAGAGCTTAAATTTTCAAAAGTTTGATTCAGATTTTTTGAAAATTATTAATTCTTTTAGAACTTTAGAAGATGAAGAAATTGCCTTATCCAAACCATTACGTATTAGAGCGTATAAGGTCAGAAAGGGGGATACATACTCTAAGCTTGCTTTAAGGAGTAGTATCAATATAAATGCCGAAGATCAATTACGACTCATTAATGGAGACTATCCTGACAAGCCTCTGTCTGAGGGCAGAATAATTAAGGTAGTAGAGTAATTAAAGAGGATTGATTAAATGTCCACCGTCCACAGGAATTATGGACCCTGTCATGAATGCAGACGCATCACTGGCTAGTAAGAGTAAAACGCCATCAAGGTCAGATTCCAATCCTAACCGGTTCATGGGTATGTTCTTAACATAGTTTTGACCTTCCTCAGTAGCAAAAAAATCGTCATTTATTTCTGTGAGGATGTAACCAGGAGCAATTGCATTGACTCTAATATTTGACCTTGCCAGCTCAAGAGCCATACTTTTTGTTAGCTGGACCAACCCAGCCTTGGCAGTCGCATAGCTTGCTAAATTTAATCCAACCCTTAACCCCAATATTGAGGCGATATTAATTACACTTCCTCCTTTCTTTTCTGCAAGTAAGCTATCCGTGAAATTTTTAGCAACTCTATAGGCCCCATTAAGGTTTGTTTCAAGAACGTAATTCCAACTTTGTTCATCTAAATCTTTAAATCTTTTAGGGTCAGAGGTTCCAGCATTGTTCACTAATATATCTGCACTTCCAATTTCCTTTTTGATTTCAGCAAAAAGGTTAATAACACTTTCTTCAGAAGTAACATCCAATGGTAAGACTAGAACTTCACCTTTTAACTCCTTTTTTAACTCTTCAAGATTTTGCATCCTTCTTGCGCAAATTACCAAGTTTGCACCCGCTTCAGATAAAGTCTTAGCAAAGTGTTTTCCTAGACCTGAAGATGCGCCAGTAATGAGGGCTGTTTTACCTTTTACATTGAATAATTCATTCATATTGTTATTTGATATTTTTTATAAGACTTTCGGCTTCTTTAATGAGTTTATCTTGATGAGGTTGAAGTTCTTGCTGTCCTAAATTTCCTATGATCTTTTGAAACGGATCCTCGATTCCTAAATTTTCTTGGGCCATAGTTTCTATAACTGCGTGAGCAAAGAAAGGAACCGTTGCAGCACTGTAACCACCTTCGTGAGTCATTAATATACGGCCATTACAAACATCCTCTGCTACCGCCATCATTTTTTTGGTAAGAGATCTAAACCCTTCACTGGTTAGCATTTGCCTACCAATTGGATCTCCTGCGCCTCCATCAAAACCGGAAGGGATGATAATTAGTTCGGGTTTGTAAACCTCAAGAGCAGGAATGATGACTCTATCAAAAGCAGACTCGTAAGCTCCTACTCCGGAACCTGGAGGTAGTGGAATGTTTATATTGTAACCACTGCCTTTACCTTCCCCATTTTCTTCCATCAAACCTGAATTTGTTGGAAAATTTCTATCCTGATGAATGGATATTGTTAGTGCATTTGGATCCTCGTAGAAGGCAGCTTGAGTACCGTTGCCGTGATGCACATCCCAATCAACAAAAGCTATTTTGCTTAAATCTTTATTTTTGAGAGCATATTTGCCTGCTATCGCTGCATTACCAAATATGCAAAACCCCATAGCTTTGTCGGGCATTGCATGATGACCCGGTGGCCTTACCAAGGCATAAGCATTATCTACCTTGCCATCTACAACTGAATCGATAGCTTCAATCACTCCACCTGTTGAAAGTAGGGCGATATCAAAACTTCCTATGCCTGTTGGAGCACTTATTCCGGCGTTGACACTGATGGATTTGTTGAGTGATTTTATATGCTCAAAATGGTTTTCTGTATGAAACATAAGAATTTCTTCTTTAGTTGCCTTTCTAGGCTTTATTTGAAAAAGTTTTTCATATAAACCAGATACTTCCATTAAATTTTTTATTCTTCTTTTCGTATCAGGACTTTCTGAGTGATGAAGAGGTTCAACAGGAAAACCATAGGGGACGTAATCGGCATGATTCCCTGTGTGATGCCACAAATATAATTCATGGAATACTATTCCTGTCTTCATTTTTAAATTATTTCAAAATACCTTTCCAATTCCCACTCTGAAATAAGTGCGGTATCAAAAAATCCTCTATTCTTTTTGTATTCATTAAATTCCCAAGTTCTAGTGTTTGCGAAATGATTTACAAATAACTCTCCAAAAAGGTTCTTAGCTGCTTCAGACGCTTTAAATAATTGAGCCGCTTCACCAAGATTAGATGGAACCATCCTATCTCTTGAGAGTTTTAAGTCATAAGCTCCTCCAATTGTTTCATCGGAGGGCTTTATCTTTTCTTTTATCCCTAGATAGCCAGCTCCTAGAGTCGCTGCTAAAGCAAGATAAGGATTATTATCAGCTCCGGATAATCTATTCTCTACTCTCTGACTATTTGAATCACCTGTTATGACTCTGAAGGCGGTCGTTCTATTTTCTGTGCCCCATGTCATGTTGATTGGAGCCCATGCGCCAGGGCAGAGTCTTTTATAAGAATTTACAGTAGGTGCATACATTACTGAAAATTCCCTCATGTAAGTTTGAAGTCCTCCGACAAAGTACTGAAGTGTTTTGGGTAGCTTACCATCTTTTGAGCCAAACAAACTTTGACCGTCAAGGTCTTGCAGAGATAAATGAATATGTCCTGATTGACCAGGATAGTTTTCAGACCATTTAGCCATAAAATTTGCCACCAGATCATTTTTTTGGAACAACACCTTCGAAAATGTCTTGAATAGTGTTGCTTTATCAGCAGCATTGAGTGATTCATCAACCATAATCGCTGCCTCTAAAACACCTGGCCCTGTCTCAGTATGTAACCCTTCCAATGGCATATCCATTTGGGAACATAAGTTGAGTAGCTGACTGTATAAATCTGAGTGCACTGAATTCCTGAGAGTAGAATAGCCGAACATGCCTGGAGTGAAGTTTTTTAGATTTTGGTAATTTTTTTCTCTAATAGAATGTGGTGACTCTGAGAATAAAAAAAACTCATATTCAAATGCAGATTTTGATCTTAAACCTTCCGCTTCCATTGTCTTTAAGAGGTTTTTCAACAATCCTCGAGGGCAGATGCTTGAATCTTTTAATTCGGCAAGAAAAAAAGGAATATCTTCTTCTAGAGGATTAATTCTTCCTGAATCCGGGATTATCATGGCCTCGGTATCTGGAAAACCACTATGCCACCCTGTAAATAGTTCCTCCTCGGGAGTTCGGCCAAAATCATAAAGCTCATCATTGCTGTCCCATCCGAAAATCACATCGCAAAAACCAAAGCCCTTTTCAGTAGATTTAATAAACTTATCTACATGCATATATTTCCCGCGCAAAATTCCATCTATATCAGTTAAGGCTACTTTGACGTAGCCAGTTTTAGTCGAGTCAATGAACTTTTTTACATCTTTAGCTGAGCTTAGTTTCCTTATCTTCATTTCGCATTTCCGAGGTTTTCACATAAAACAACAGCAAGCTGTTAAAATCGCTTTACTTTAATTGAAACTTTAGACCTTGGATAGTTGAAAACCAATAAAAATAAAATATCAGTTCTTGGTGGAGGAAGTTGGGGCACTGTCTTAGCTTATTTGGCGTCTGCGAATGGAAATTCAGTAAATTTGTGGATGAGAAATGAAGAGTCTGCGAACGAAATAAATACTAAGAATATAAACTCTAAATATTTGCCGAGCTTGAATTTAAGCAAAGATGTATTTGCTACCAATGATTTAAGTGATGTTTCTGACTCAGAACTGGTTATTTTTTGTGTTCCCAGTGACTCTTTTAGAGAAGTTACAGAGGCTGCTGTCAAAGTGATAAGGAAAGATGCTGGCCTAGTTACAGCAACTAAGGGAGTTGAAAAGGGTGGTTTTAAATTGATGAGTAATGTCTTGCGCGAGCATTTCCCTGAAAATCCGATAGGAATCATTAGCGGACCCAACCTTGCTGAAGAAATAGCCAATCACAATCTTTCGGGTACTGTAATAGCGAGTAAAGAGGAAAAATTGCGAAAACAAGTGGTGAAATATTTTTCTTCAGAATTCTTTAAAGTTTATGAAAACGATGACCCGTATGGAGTAGAGATGGGAGGGGCTTTGAAAAATATCTACGCGATAGCCTGTGGCATTGCTGACGGCCTAAACTCTGGAGAGAATACGGTAGGTATGATTATGACAAGAGGCTTAGGTGAAATGAGTAGGTTGGCAGTTGACCTAGGAGCAAACCCGCAAACCTTCTTAGGCTTAGCTGGAGTTGGAGATCTTATAACTACTTGTGCATCTCCTTTAAGCAGAAATCATCAATTCGGTAAATTGATTGGAACGGGTCTAAGTGTAGACGAGGCTAAACTAAAGATTGGGCAAACAATTGAAGGGTTAAAAACACTTAAAGTAGTTAAAGAAATCTCAGATGAACACGAAGTGGAAATGCCCATAGTGGATTCTCTTTTCAAAATCATCTATAAAGGAGATAGTTTAGATGGCTCGATCCAAAAAGTTTTGGGTAAAGACATGATTAAAGATGTTGAATTCATAAAATAAAAAAATGACAGAGAAAGACGAAAATGTAATTGATGTGGGCAATGAAGAGTTTATCGACAGCGAAGAATGGAAAGATAACTTTTTGAAACAAGGTAAGTGGATCAGGCTTTTTTGGATGCTGGCATTCTCCTTCGTTTATTACTTGGCTTTGCCAGTCCTATGGTTAATTGTTTCTCTGCAATTTCTTTTTGTTTTACTTACCGACAAGAGAAGCGAAAACATTTCAAAAGTCTCAAATGGTTTTCGCAATTACATGGTCCAAATTCTAGATTACCTAACCTATCATTCTGGAGACAAACCCTTTCCTTTCAGTGATTTCCCAGGTTCAGGTGAAAACAGAGACTAATTAAAGATATCATAGGAAATAGCATGGAGAGCTTTGTAGATAAAATTGCCGTTGTAACGGGTGGCGGAACTGGAATGGGTAGAGAATTGGTTAGACAATTGGCCAAAGATGGCTGTCATGTAGCCATGTGTGATGTTATCGAAGAAAATATGCATGAAACTTATGAGATAGCCACCAAGGAATCACCGAATGTAAAAATTTCTATGCATGTTTGTGATGTTTCCATTGAAGATCAGGTCAATCAATTTAAAGATGAGGTGCTTGCTCAGCATGATACAGACAAGATAAATCTTTTATTTAACAATGCTGGTATAGGTGGGGGAGGTAGTTTTGTCGAAGGCAGCAGAGAAGAATGGGAGAAGTGTTTTGCTGTATGTTGGTACGGTGTTTATTACTGTACTAGAGCTTTTATTGATCACATTGTGAGCAGCGAAGAGGGGCATATTATAAATACGAGTAGCATAAATGGATTTTGGGCAAGTCTTGGTGGTACACCACACACTTCTTATTCGGCTGCAAAGTTTGCTGTTAAAGGTTTTAGTGAATCTCTTATAGATGATTTAAGAGTTAATGCTCCACATGTAAATGTTTCTGTTGTTATGCCAGGGCATATTGGAACATCCATCGCAGAGAATACTGGAAAAATCCTTGGAGGAAAAAGAACAGAAGAAGATTTGGAGAAAATTAAAGAAAATATGATAAAAATGGGGCTGCCAGTTCACAATTTTTCTCCTGAGCAAATAGAGCAACAAATAAAAGAAAATGCTGAAGCATTTAAAAATAATGCCCCAACAACGTCTGCACAGGCCGCAGAAATTATACTTTCTGCTGTGAAAAGAAAAGAGTGGAGAATTTTAGTTGGCGATGATGCGAAAGCAATCGATGAATGGGTCCGTGGAGCACCTGAGGATGCATACAACATTAGTTTTAATGGGGAGAGAAGGGAGAATATAGATGAAAACGTTTAAAGATAAAGTTGCAGTAATTACTGGTGCAGGATCGGGAATGGGCAGATATCTAGCAGTATTGTTAGCTAAAGATGGTGCAGATGTTTGTATATGTGATGTCAACCAAGAGACATTGGATGAAACTGCTCAAATGTTAAGAAAATATAATGTTTCCGTTTCTTCTCATCTATTAGATGTATCTGATAAGGAATCCATCGAATCTTTACCAGAAAAAGTATTAGATCAGCACGGAAAGATTGATTTAGTTTTTAATAATGCAGGAGTTACTACGGGTTCCCATTTCAAAGATATGGAAGAGGAAAATTGGGACTGGGTTATGGGCATTAACTTTGATGGTGTTGTAAATAGTACAAGAGCTTTTATCCCACACATGATAGATCGTCCTGAGGCTGCTATAGTCAATACATCTTCAATATTCGGTATGGTCACTGTTCCTGGTCAAACCGTTTATCACGCAACTAAGTTTGCTGTTAGAGGTTTTACTGAGAGCTTATCTTTAGAAATGAAGGAAACTAATCCAAATCTTCAGATACATTGTGTACACCCAGGTCATATAGGCACAAATATAGCTGCTACTGCCAGGATGAGTGATGAAGATTTTAATCGAGACGAGAGCGCAAGGAATTCTATTTTCACTAGAAATGCGCCTCAGACTCAAGAAGAGATGGGAGATCTGTTTAGAGAAGGTGGCATGCATCCTAGTAAAGCGGCCGAAATTATCCTTAATGGAGTTAAGAAAAATAAATCAAGAATTTTCATTGGACTTGACGCAAAACTACTTGATCTTTCGCAACGACTTTTTCCAAAGCACTATCACAAGACATGGGCACTTTTTATGCCATTATTGATGATTTTTAGGGACAAAAAGCCCTTGAAATCACTCGACTAGTTTCTTGAAAGTTGAGTAATTAGGGTTATCTACAGCAATCTTATTTTTTGAAAGTTTAATTAAGACATTCTTTAATTCTTGATCCTCAATATCAATTTTTCCTTCTTTGATGAGTAGAGATAAATCTTGAAGATTGGCTGCATCACTCTCCATTAACTTTTTGAGGTCAGTCATGAGATCTTGAGATAACTGACTGCCAAGCTCTATTTCTCTACTGACTATGTTCAAGACATTTTCAACAATTCTTAGCTTAAATGCTAAGTGAGGCGGAACTTCAGTTTTAATTTTTTCATTCAAAAAAAAGTTGACTGCTTGTAACAATTCCACACTGCTGGGTTTATCAAATATCACTAACTACCCCCTAAAAAAAGTAAATCTACTATATCCAGTTCAGTTTCAGACACTCTTCTGCCAATTGCTGCTTTTTCTACAGAGTTTACTGAACCTGATAAATGTGCGGAAGCTTGAATTAAGCATATAACACCCCATCTAAAAGTTCCGAAAACCTGCCAGGCTTTCACGATTTCCTTGTCTACTTTGTATTCACTTACCGAGTTATAGCCTTCCAGTAGATCTTCCAAATCCCCAAAACCACCAACAACTTTATCGGTGTTTCCAAAACGCCAGGAGTTACCGCATATCCAGCCCAAGTCCTGTAGAGGATTTCCAATATGCGCTAATTCCCAGTCTATGATGGATTGCAGGCCGTTTTCATCGACTATGATATTACCTAAACGAAAATCGCCATGTACCAGAGCATCACTCAATTCACCAAAGTTTTGTTTTTTTAACCAAAGATGGGTGTACTCGAATACGGGTGAGGGTTGATCAAATGACACATAGGTTTGATACAGGTCTGTTAACTGCTCAGAAACAGTCTTTTTAGGTAAAAAGGAGAAATTATTTATATCCGCTTGATGAATTTTTGCTATTGATTCTCCGCATTGAAAAGCCAAGCCTTTTAGGGCTTCCTTATACTCTTTATCCCTAAGAACTTTTCTGGCTATGGACTCTCCTTCGACGAATTTCATTATATAAGCATCTCCTAGAGGCTCTTCTACTGAAGAGACACTGATAATCTCTGGTACAGGTGCTCCTAAACTGATCACTGTTTTTTGAATCTTTGCTTCATCTGAAGTTTTGATGGCCATAGGACCTTCAATACCGGATCCTTTTCTCAGAATAAACTTTTCTGATCGAGAGTCAGACTTAACTTCGAATTTCCATATCTCTTTGGAAGCTCCACCTGTCAAAGGTTGAAGATTTTGAATAGTTCCATGGATAGATGCTTCAGCTAACTTATCGGCAAGAACATTCTCTAAGTTTTTATTCATTTAATCTATCAGGCTAGCGTCCCTTTCTCCGAAATCCCATCCAGCTCCATTATTTTGATAATTTTTTAAGATTCTTCTAGCAACAGATTGAACATGCACTTCATCTGGACCGTCATAGATCCTCGCTTCTCTAGCATGTCTATACATTTGACTCAATGGAGTGTCATCAGTAAGACCTTTAGCTCCATGTACTTGTATAGCGCGATCAATAACATTATGTAGCATGCTGGCCCCTACAACTTTGATCATCCCAATTTCTATTCTTGCATCATCACCTTGATCTATTCTTTTTGCTGCATCTAGCGTCAGTTGTCTGCTGGCTTGAATTTCACACGCACTATCAAATACGAATTTTTGCATTAATTGTTTGTCTGCTAATCGACTTCCAAAAGCTTCCCGTTCATGAAGTCTTAAGCACATTAAATCAAAAGCCCTTTGGGCTTGACCAAGCCATCTCATGCAGTGAAATATTCTTCCAGGCCCTAATCTTCTTTGGGCAATTATGAAACCTTGACCTCTGGGTCCAAGAAGATTTTCTTTCGGAACTCGAACGTTTTCATAAGCTACTTCGTAGTGCCCTCCATGACCTCCTTCCATGCCCAGAACAGGTGTTTCTCTCAAGATTTTATAACCAGGATTGTCTGTTGGGACAATGATCATACTGAAAGCTCCATGACTAGGAACATCCACTTCGGTTCGGCACATAACCGTTGTATATGCTGCACCAGCAGCACCGCTAGTGAACCATTTCTTTCCATTAATTACCCATTCTTCACCTTCTAAGACCGCGGTTGTTTCTAGCTGAGTTGGATCAGAACTTGAAACATCTGGTTCAGTCATGCCAAAGCTGGGGAATATTTCACCTTGCACTAAAGGTTCTAGATATTTATCTCTCCATTTTTCTGAGGCATATTCTCTTAACATAATCGAGTCTTGAAGAGAATGTGTCCCAAGAGCAACCATTGCACTTGAAGATCTCCCTACTACCTCATTTATATAAACATACTCCATGAATGGCATGCCTTCACCGCCTATATCTTTAGGATGGCC